>ERZ773022.972-NODE-972-length-20773-cov-7.325948_pt1 | contig 20773 bp, 17 predicted proteins | sample MGYA00580839_ERZ773022 | MGnify/ENA primary metagenome ERZ773022 (study PRJEB29015, sample SAMEA2738020) | human oral metagenome | biome: human oral; feature: human-associated habitat; material: dental | place: China | collected 2044 ... | reverse complement strand
GCAAAGCGTGTCAAGGGCGACGCGACCGTGACACAGGTGACTGCGCTCTCTGATGAAGAGCGCGTGCGCGAGATCGCACGCATGGCATCCGGCGATGATGTCACCGAGGCGGCACTCGCGAATGCGCGCGAAATGCTCGCGGGTGCGGAGAAGAAGAAGACCGATTTTCCGAAGAAATCGAAGACAAAGAATTGAGAGGTATCCCGTGAAGAGATACGAAATGAAACGTATCCTGATTGCAGGACTCGCAGCAGCATCGCTCTGTATGGGCAGCGTCCATGCGGAGCCGGTGGCGCGGCGGCTACACATTCTCCCTCTCGTTTGAAGAACCCGTCTCCATTGAGGCAGTACAGGCTATCGTCAGCACAGTACCGTGGAACTGAACAGCGATTCTCAATGTAAAAGAGATCCCATCCGTCATACCGACGTTTGGAATCTCTTTTTTGAGAATAATGGATTTTACACGGTTATCTCAATTTGATTTCCTTCAATACCGATGATGCAGCTTTCGTAATATCCATCTCCGGTGATGCGCGGTCCGCTGACGACTTCGTAGCCGTCGGCTTTCATGCCAGCGGTAAGCGAATCAACCGCTTCTTTGCTGCCGACACTGAATGCGACATGGATAAAGCCTGTTCTGGCGAGAGCTTTTATGTCATCTGTCATGATCGGCTTCTTCATAATTTCCAGTCTTGCTCCATCATCGAAGGATATGAAATATGAGCAGAAATCGGTTTTTTTGTTGTGATAGCCATCGTTGGCAGTACCATTCAGATGTCTTACGAAAAACTCCTTTGCTGCCTCCAAATCATTCACATACATTGCAACGTGCTCAATTTTCATTGCGTGATCCTCCCATTTATCAACTGCATAGTAGTATTCGGTGTACCATAGGTATTTTCCTTTGTCGATGGTTTTTTCTAGGCAGCGTATTCTCTCTTGTGTTATAATTTTCTTATATTTGAAATACAGGAGGGAATAGTGTTGTTTGCAAAGACCTATCAAGATATAAATAAAGAAACGATTGACCGATGGGGTGAAGAAGGGTGGATGTGGGGAAAATCTATGTCTCATGAGGAGTATCTCGAAGCGAAGCAGGGGAATTGGAATGTTTTACTGACGCCTACGGTTTGTGTTCCGCATGAATGGTTTGGTGATATAAAAGGGAAGAAGATTCTGGGATTGGCGTCAGGCGGCGGTCAGCAAACGCCGGTTTTTCATGCGTTGGGCGCGGAGTGTACCGTGCTTGATTATTCCTCGAAGCAGATAGAATCTGAATTGTTGGTAGCTGAGCGGGAAGGCTATCATATTGATGCGATTGAGGGGGACATGACAAAAAAATTCCCTTTTCCAGATGAAAGTTTTGATATTGTATTTCACCCTGTTTCAAACTGCTATGTGGAAGATGCGGAATTTGTCTTTCGTGAAGCGTACAGAGTTTTAAAACAAGGCGGCATGTTGCTTGCCGGATTGAACAATGAAATCAATTATATGGTTGATAATGAAGAAAAGGAAATTGTTTGGAATATGCCGTTTAATCCGTTGAAAGATGAAAAAGCAAAGGCGTTCATGCTGGCGGAACGCTCAGGGATGCAGTTTTCTCATACGATGACCGAACAGATCGGGGGACAACTGAAAGCAGGATTTACGTTGCTTGATTTATATGAAGATACCAATGGCTTTGGCAGACTGCATGACATGAACATCAAAACCTATATTGCAACAAAATCTGTCAAATGAATAATCCGTATGAAGGTAGATGATGAACAAGGATCGTCATGTTGTGCAAGGCGAGACAGAAGAGCACGAGGAGGGCATCGGGATATAGGCTCCTCGCAGGTAATAAGTTCATAATTTTATGTAAATTCCCATTAATAAGCAGGATTAAATCTCAGCAATGAAGAAAAGTAACAAACAAAAGAAACACCATACCAATCAAAAAGAGGGGCAGCCTTGTGTTTGCTAAATCGTATGGTGCGGTGACTTTCGGGGTCGATGAGAGGATCATCGATGTCGATGTTTCTTATGGATTTCCTGCGTTCGACATTGTCGGGCTTCTTGATACGGCGGTGAAGGAGTCGCGTGAGCGTGTGCGCACGGCGATCAAGAATACGGGCGTGAAGCTCAAGCCTGCGCGGGTGACGATCAATCTTGCGCCTGCAGATATACGAAAGGACAGCTCGGGACTCGACCTGCCCATCGCCGTCGGGCTTTTGGCGGCGTATGGACTGATTCCGGCAGAGCGCATCGAGCACGCCTTGTTCACGGCGGAGCTTTCGTTGGAGGGGGAGCTTCGGAGTGTGCGCGGCGTGCTCTCCATGACGGTCGGGGCGAAGGAGCATGGCTTTCGTGAAATCTTCGTTGCGCCCGGCAACGGCAGTGAGGCATTGCTCGTCGATGGCATCCGCGTGTATGCGCCGAAAAACTTGCGCGAGCTGTACGATTTTCTCTTGGGCAAGGCGGAATTGCTTCCGTTGGAGGTGAATCCCAGTGCACCAAGCGATATGGAAGTGCCTTCGGATGACTTTGCCGATGTGCAGGGGCAGTTCTTCGCCAAGCGTGCGTTGGAGATTGCGGCGGCGGGAGGGCATAACCTGTTGATGGTCGGTGTGCCTGGCTCGGGCAAGACGATGCTCGCGCGACGCCTGCCGTCGATTCTGCCGCCGATGACGCGGCAGGAGGCGCTTGAGGTGACGAAGATCTATAGCATCGCGGGGCTATTGAAGGACGGCAGCGGCCTCGTCGAGACTCGTCCTTTTCGCAGTCCGCATCATACGACGTCGACGGTGGCGATGATCGGTGGTGGCAGCATCCCGCGTCCGGGCGAGGTGACGCTCTCGCATCACGGCGTGCTGTTTCTCGACGAGCTGCCGGAGTTCGGCAAGTCGACGCTGGAAGTCCTGCGCCAGCCGTTGGAGGACGGCGCTGTGACCGTGGCACGCGTCAATGCCACGCTGACATTTCCCTCTTGTATCATTTTGGTCGTGGCAATGAATCCTTGTCCGTGCGGCTATTTTGGCGATAAGGAGAAGAGCTGCGACTGCACACCGAATGAGATCAAGCGCTATACGCGGAAGATTTCGGGGCCGCTGCTCGATCGCATCGACATTCATGTCCATGTGCCGCGCGTCAAGTACGAGGATATGACATCTGTGGCGAAGGCGGAATCTTCGGCTGTGATTCGTGAGCGCGTTCTGGCTGCACGAGAGATTCAGATGGAGCGGTTGCAGGAATGGGGCATATTCTGCAACGCGCAGATGAGTCATGCGATTTTGAAAAAGACGTGCACCCTTGAACCTGATGCACAAAATCTCTTGGCACAGGCATTCCAAGTCATGAATTTATCAGCACGCTCGTATGACCGCATCATCAAGGTCGCACGCACGATTGCCGATCTTGACGGGGCAGTGACGATCGAGGCGAAGCATGTGGGAGAGGCGATACAGCTCAGGGACGATGTGGGGCTGAATGTGGAGTGATGAAGAAGTCATGTTGATGGAGGAAGGTTTATGGCATCGACGAAAGAGTATCTGGAGTTCGTATTGGAACAGCTATCCGGTTTGGAAGATATTTCCTATCGTGCTATGATGGGCGAGTACATTCTATATTATAAGAAAAAAATCTTCGGAGGAATTTACGATGATCGATTCCTTGTGAAGCCGGTCAAGGCAGCTGTTGTGCATATGCCGGATGCAGCGTATGAACTGCCTTATGAGGGGGCGAAGGAAATGCTGTTGGTGGATCGTTTGGATGATAAGGCGTTTTTGAGCGAGTTGGTGCGTGCGATGTATGAGGAGCTGCCTGTGCCGAGAGAGAAAAAGAAATGAAATATTGCTCTATCCGTAAAATAGTGATATAGTGATAGCGAAAGAGTCGATGATTACTGTATTCTGGGAGGAAACAGATGTTTAATTTCAAGAACAAGGACTCGGAGTTTTTCGACTTGTTCCTCGAAAGCGCCCAGTATTTCCATAAATGCGCTGTGATGATGGATGAGGTCATGCAGGACTACAGCAAGGCGGAAGCGAAGATGCGCGAGATCATCGATCTTGAGCATGAGGCCGATGCCGTCAATGACAGGATTATTGACAAGCTCAACCAGACATTCATCACGCCGATCGATCGTGAGGATATCTATGCGCTCGCCAACGGCTTGGACGATGGCGTTGATTTCCTGCAGGGCACGCTGCAGCGCGTCGTCATGTATCATATCGCTGGCGTTCGTGACAGCGCGATCGCCCTCACGAAACTCCTCATCGAATGTACGGAGGAGATGATGAAGGCGTTCAAGCTCTTGAAACATGTGAAAAAGAACCAGAATGAGATCTTAAAGTGTACGCACCGCATCAGCAGTTTGGAGAGCGAAGGGGATCGCGTCTATCGCAATGAGGTCGCCAATCTCTTTGAGAATCTCAAAGATCCCATCGAACTCATCAAATGGAAGGATCTTCTGGAATATCTGGAGGATACACTCGATCATTGCGAGAAGGTCGCGGACATGGTGCGCGGCGTGGTGATGAAGTATGCATGAGCTGCAGTTTCTCATCCTGACGGTCATCGTGCTCGCCTTGCTGTTCGACTTCATCAACGGTTTTCACGATACAGCGAACGCTATCGCTACATCGGTCTCGACACGCGCCATCAAGCCTGCACACGCCATCATCATGGCGGCTGTGCTGAACTTCCTCGGCGCGATTTACAGCACGGGTGTCGCGAAGACGATTGGCGGCGACATCGTTGCGAGCGCGGAGATGGTCGATGAGCATATCATCATAGCGGCTCTCATGGGGTCGATCGTTTGGAATCTTTTCACTTGGTATGTGGCGATGCCAAGCAGCTCTTCACATGCACTGGTCGGCGGCATTATCGGTGCCGTGCTCGTTTCCACGGGGAGCACGGGACTGAACTTCATAGGCATTGGCAAGATCGTCTTGTCGCTGATTGCGTCGCCGCTCTTGGCGATTTTTTCCGGCTTCATTGTCATGACGGTGCTCTTCCTGTTGTTTGGTCAATTTGCGCCGTCGGCGCTCAACGGGCGTTTCAAGAAGATGCAGATTCTCTCGGCTGCGGCCATGGCATTTTCGCACGGCTCGAACGATGCGCAGAAGTCGATGGGTATCATCACTCTGGCGTTGCTTTCTGGCGGCTATCTGTCGAGCTTTGAGGTTCCCGACTATGTGAAGTTCCTATGCGCGGCGGCGATGGCGTGCGGCACGGCGCTCGGCGGCTGGCGCATCATCCGCACGATTGGCGGTAAGATCTTCAAGCTTGAGCCGATCAGCGGCTTCGCTGCCGATCTCAATTCTTCCATCGTCATCTTTTCGGCGACGCTTCTGCATCTGCCCGTCAGTACGACACATGTTGTTTCCGGATCGATCATGGGCGTTGGCACGGCGAAGCGCATTCGTGCCGTGCGTTGGGGAGTTGCGCAGCAGATGCTCGTGGCATGGGTGCTGACGATTCCGTGTACGGCTGTCATGGGGGCATTGGCATATCAGATTGTTCTTTGGATTTTTTAGGAAATTACTGCTCATGGATTCTTATGTTGCTATCAATGGCTGGAAATGGACGCTTTCGGCGTGCTTTTCAGCCATTTCTTTTTATAGGAATCCCTTATAGTTTGTCGTTTGACTGTACAGGATGGTAGGAGGAAGAGATATGCGCTGGGAGAAGGGAATGGGGCGGGAGATTCCTGCCGAAATGACGCTGTTGGAGCTTGCGCAGGAGGTGCAGAAAAAAGGGGAGCCGCTTATCGTGGCAGCGCGTGTGGATAATGTGCTGCGCGATTTGCAGACGCCTGTCGGAGATTTTCATACGATCGAGCTTGTTGATACGAGGAGCGAGTTCGGACGGCGCATCTATCGCCGATCTGTGGTATTCTTGCTCATCATGGCGGTGCGGGAGCTTTATCCCGAGGCGGAAGTCGTCGTGCAGTTTACGGCGCACAAGGGGCTTTATTGTGCCATACAGTCGCCGTTCGATGTGACGGAGAGCGTGGTGCGTGCGTTGGAGCAGCGCATGCGCGAGATTGTCGCAGAGAACCGTCCGATCGTCAAGAAGCGCCTGCAGCGAGAGGAAGTCGTGCGGCTCTTCAAGAAATCAGAGCAGATTGAAAAGGCGAATCTCGTCATGTCTCTTGAGACAGAGAAGGCAAGCCTTTACTACTGCGGCGAGTTTTATGACTATCTGTTTGGCCCGATGGTGTCTGCGACGGGCGTTTTGGATAAGTTCGCTCTCGATGCCATGCCGGGCGGCGTTTTGCTGCGCACGCCGGAACCGAGCGCGCCTGAGATCGTGCCTGCGTTCAAGGAGCAACCGAAGTTCGGCAGCATCCTCATGGAGGCGGAGCGCTGGGCGAGTGTCCTGCACTGTGACTATGTATCTGATCTCAACCGTTATATCCGTCGCGGTGAGGTGGCTGACATCATCCATGTATCGGAGGCTCTGCACGAAAAGAAGATTGCCGAGATTGCCGATCATATTGCATCGAACATCAAGGAACTGCGTCTCATCTTGATTGCGGGGCCGTCGTCTTCGGGCAAGACCTCGTTCGCTCAGCGCCTGCGCATCCAGCTTCGCGTCAACGGCATCGAGCCGGTTTCCATCTCGCTTGACGACTACTTCCGCAACTGGGAGGATACGCCGCGCACGAAGGAAGGGGCGTATGACTTTGAGAACATCGGCGCACTCGATGTCGAGTTGTTCAACGATCATCTCGTGCGCCTGCTGAACGGCGAGGAAGTTATCCTGCCGCATTACAACTTCCTCACGGGGAAACGCGAGGTGGGATCGGAGCATCTTTCCATCGCGCCGACATCGCCGTTGATCGTCGAGGGCATCCATGGACTCAACGAGGCATTGACTGCCTCCGTGCCGCGCGGCAAGAAATATAAAATCTACATCAGCGCTTTGACGCAGCTCAATATCGACGCGCACAACCGCATACCGACGACGGATGCACGGCTTCTTCGCCGCATGGTGCGCGACTACCAGTTCCGTGGCGCTTATGCCTTGAAGACTTTGCGTCAGTGGCCTGATGTGCGTGCGGGGGAGGAGAAGAACATCTTTCCATTTCAAGAGGAGGCGGATGCGATGTTCAATTCGGCTCTGATTTATGAGCTTGCTGTATTGAAGCGCTACGCCGTGCCGCTTCTTGAGATGGTGCCGCGTGATGTGCCTGAGTACACCAAGGCGAACCGCTTGCTCGATTTCTGCCGTTGCTTTTCTGACATCACGGAGGAATACGACATTCCGAACAATTCGCTCCTGCGCGAATTCATCGGCAAATCGATCTTCTTCAAATAGGGAAGAGAGGCAACAAAAAAACCACGCTTTCGCGTGGCTTTTTTGTTGCCTCCCTGCGAGGAGGTCAGCGATGGCTGCTTCAGCCCTTCTTGGACATATCGTAAGCGTTCATCGGTGCATAGTGCTTCTTGAAGAACTCTTCTGCGACCTGCGGGAAGAGAGCGTAGGAGAGGATATCCTCTTCCGTCGGGTTGAGGAAGCCCTTTGCCTTCATTTCCTTCTCGAAATCTGCAAGCTTCGGAGCCTTCGCATCCTCGGCAACGATGTCCGTGATGATCTCGCTCTCGGGGATGCCGAGCGTCTTCGTGAGGTACTCGTGGCTGACTTCCACCGGCGGCTTGCCGAACTTGCCGCGTGCGAGGTCTTTGAATTCCTTCGGAACGATCTTGTAGCGCTCGCCCGTCATGACATTGAACGTCGCCATCGTGCCGACGATCTGGCTGGACGGCGTGACGAGCGGCGGATAGCCGACATCGGCGCGCACGCGCGGCATCTCGTCGAGGAGATCCTGGAACTTGTCTTCCATGCCCTGCTCCTTGAGCTGGTTCGCAAGGTTCGAGAGCATGCCGCCCGGAATCTGGAAGTCGATGACGTTCGGGTTGACGTCGAAGTAGCCCTTGAGGTTGAACTCCTTGATGAGATCCTGCTTGACCTGCAGGAAGTGCTTGGCGATCGGCGTCATGGCCTGACGGTCGAGACCCGTGTCAAACGGCGTGCCTTCGAGAGCGGCGACCATCGTCTCCGTGCAGGGCTGGGACGTATCGAGAGCGAACGGCGAGAGCGCGCAGTCAACGGTGTCGACGCCAGCCTCGATCGCCTTGAGGTACGTCATGCTGCCGAAGCCGGACGTATAATGCGTGTGGAGCTGGATGGGGATGTCGAGCGCAGCCTTGAGCTTCTTCACGAGGTCTTCTGCGACATACGGCTTCAGAAGGCCGGACATGTCCTTGATGCAGACGGAATGGCAGCCCATTTCCTGCAGCTTCTTGGAAAGGTCGACGAAGACTTCGTTCGTATGATAGGGGCTGAGCGTGTAGACGAGGCAGCCCTGTACATGCGGCTTTTCCTTGCAGCCGAGAGCAGCGTTGATCGCCGTCTTGAGGTTGCGAACGTCGTTCAGCGCATCGAAGATGCGGAATACGCCCATGCCGTGCTCGGAAGCCTTCTCGACGAACTTCTTGACGACATCGTCCGAATAGTGGTTGTAGCCAAGGAGGTTCTGACCGCGAAGCAGCATCTGGATCGGGGTCTTGAGACGAGCCTTGAGCTTGTCGAGCCTCTCCCACGGATCTTCGTCGAGGAAGCGGAGGCACGTATCAAAGGTCGCACCGCCCCAAGCTTCCAACGAGTTGTAGCCGATCTTGTCGAGCGCTGCAAGCATGGGCTCCATCTGGGAGTAATGCATGCGCGTCGCACACAGGGACTGATGCCCGTCGCGAAGTACTGTTTCGGTGATCTTTACCTTTTTTGCCATAAAAAAACACACTCCTTCGGGTTATACTACCATAAACATGATGTATTTGCTTCACTACAAGTATAGGTACTATTTTGGATATTGTCAATGAAAAGTTACGATTTTTGCAGGTTTTTTCCAATACGCGAAAAATTCTGCCAACACGAGACAAAACGGCTGACGTACAGCCGCTTTTGTCTCGTGCGTTTCAGTTGAAGCACTCTTTTTTTATCAATCCTTGGAAGGATTCCATGATCTTTTTCGTGATCCCGCCGGGGGCGCCCGAGCCGATCTTCTTGCCGCCGATCTTTATGACGGGCGTGACTTCGAGGCTTGTGCTCGTTTCAAATGCTTCGTCCGCCTTCTGAGCGAATTCCGGCGTGAAGGTCTTTTCGATGACGGTCAGACCGAGTTCCTTGGCGCATTCTTCGACGACGACGGCACGCGTGACGCCCGGCAGTACGAGATGGTCAAGCGGATGCGTCCAGACGACGCCGTCCTTGATGAGGAAGAAGGTGCTGCTCGCGCCCTCGGTGACGAGTCCCGTGTCCTTGCGGTAGAGAAGAGCCTCTTCGCATCCTTCCGCCTTCGCCTTTTCCTTGGCAAAGACGGCGCCGAGGAGGTTCAGAGACTTGATGTCGCAGCGCAGCCAGCGGATGTCTTCGGCGAGCGTGAGCGAGATGCCGCGTTCTTGCTGCTCACGGTTCGGCGTGCTCTCGCGGATCGTCATCGAGAGGTTCGGTGTGGCACGGCCGGGGAAGGGGAAGGCGCGCGCTGCCGTGCCGCGCGTGACTTGGAAGTAGATCGCGCCGCTCTTGATGCCGCTCTTTTCGATGAGGTCGTTGTGAATGGCGGTGAGTTCTTCGTCCATATAGGTGATGGGGATGTGCATTTCGCGCATGGAGCGGCGGAAGCGTGCGAGGTGGCGGTCGAAGGCGAAGAGCTTGCCGTTGTAGACGTGCGTGACCTCGTAGATGCCGTCGCCGAACTGATAGCCGCGGTCCTCGATGTCGACCTGCGCCTCGCCCGGTGCATAGAAATGATCGTTGAAAAAGCTGAGTTCCTTCAAAAGAATGGCCTCCTTGATGATGTAAGGATGAATTTTTTGCATTGTGTCAGGAAATGCTCTTCTCATTATAACGGAAACGGATGCAAAAAACAATTTGGGAGACGCGCCCTCTTGGATTTTCAGCATTTGACTGATATAATGAAAAAACATAGCATTTCAAACAGAAAACTGCGGCAGTGCATATCGCATTGTCGGAAAGAATGAGGGGTTGCAAATGAAAATCGTGGTTACGATCGTCGGCAAGGACAGTGTGGGCATCATCGCGGCAGTCAGCACGCTCTTGGCTGAAAACGGCGTCAACATTCTGAGTATCAACCAGAATATCATGGACGGCTTTTTCAATATGGTCATGATCGCTGATATGGCGGGCAGCAAGATCGAGCTCGCTGCTGTGCGGCAGCTTTTGCAGGAGAAGGGCGAAGCGCTCGGCGTCGAGATCAAGACGCAGCATGAGGATATTTTCAACGCGATGCACAAGGTTTGAGGACTTGGACGGTTTTTTAGCATGCTGCAGGAGGTCTTTCTGTGATTACCATTGACGATATATTAGAAACAAACCGCATGATTACGGAGAACAAGCTCGACGTGCGCACGATCACGATGGGCATCTCGCTCCGTGACTGCGCGCATCCGAACATCGAGCAGTTTTGCCGCAATGTCTACGACAAGGTCACAAAGTCGGCGGAATTTCTTGTACAGACAGGCAAGGACATCGAGGCGGAGTACGGCATCCCCATCATCAACAAGCGCGTTTCCGTCACGCCGATCGCCATCGCGGCGGACGCCTGCAAGACGGATTCCTACGTTCCCGTAGCCGAAGCGCTCGATCGTGCGGCGAAGGAGATCGGCATCAACTTCATCGGCGGTTTTTCCGCGCTCGTGGAAAAGGGATATACGCATGGCGATCAGGTGCTCATCTCGTCCATCCCGCAGGCGCTTTCCTCGACGGATCTCGTCTGTTCCTCGGTCAACCTCGGTTCGACGAAGGCGGGCATCAACATGGACTGCGTGCGCGAGATGGGCGAGGTCATCAAGCGTACGGCGGAATTGACGCGCGATCAGGCGGCCATCGGCTGCGCGAAGCTCGTCGTTTTCTGCAATGCGCCGGGGGACAATCCCTTCATGGCGGGCGCTTTCCACGGCGTTTCCGAGGCGGATAAGGTCGTGAGCGTCGGCGTCAGCGGGCCGGGCGTCGTGAAGCGCGCCTTGGAGGACATCAAGGGCGCGGATTTCTCCGAGGTGGCGGAGATGATCAAGCGCACGGCGTTCAAGATCACGCGCGTCGGACAGCTCGTGGCACGCGAGGCGTCGAAGCGGCTCGGCGTGCCCTTCGGCATCATCGACCTCTCGCTTGCACCGACGTCGGCAGTCGGCGACAGCGTCGCGCACATCTTGGAGGAGATGGGACTCGAAAGCTGCGGCGCTCCCGGCACGACAGCGGCGCTCGCGCTCTTGAACGATGCGGTCAAGAAGGGCGGCCTCATGGCATCTTCGCATGTGGGCGGTCTGTCGGGCGCGTTCATTCCTGTCAGCGAGGATGCGGGCATGATCGACGCTGTGGCACGCGGCAGTCTCTCGCTGGAAAAGCTTGAAGCGATGACGTGCGTCTGCTCCGTCGGCCTCGACATGATCGCGGTCGCGGGCGATACGTCGGCGGCGACAATTTCGGGAATCATCGCGGACGAGGCGGCGATCGGCATGATCAACAACAAGACGACGGCGGTGCGCGTCATCCCCGTGCCCGGAAAGAAGGTTGGCGACGAGGTGGAGTGGGGAGGCCTCTTGGGGCGCTGCCCGATCATGCCCGTCAAGGACGCCTTCAGCTCGGAGGCTTTCGTCGCTCGCGGCGGACGAATCCCGGCGCCCGTGCGCAGTCTGACGAACTGAGGACGCGATGCGAGTCACGAAGAAGATACGCGAAAAGCAGCTGGAAATCCTCGAAGAGACGTACCGCGGCGCCAAGCCTGAGCTGCATTTCAGCAATCCCTTCGAGCTGCTGATCGCCGTCATCCTGTCGGCGCAGTGCACGGACAAGCGCGTGAACATCACGACGGCACGGCTCTTCAAGAAGGCGGCGACGCCTGCGGCCATCGTCGCCTTGGGGATTTCGGGGCTTGAAGAGGAAATAAAGGACTGCGGACTTTTCCGCAACAAGGCGAAGAATATCATGGCGACGTGCCGCACGCTCGTCGAGGAGTTCGGCGGCGAGGTGCCGTCCGACTACGATACGCTCCTCAAATTGCCGGGCGTCGGCAGGAAGACGGCGAACGTCGTGACGAGCGTCGCTTTCGGCCGCCCCGCCATCGCCGTCGATACGCACGTTTTTCGCATAGCGAACCGCTTGAAGCTCGCTGTGGGCGAGACGCCGCTCGCGGTGGAGAAGGGGCTGATGAAGGCGATTCCGCGCGAAAAGTGGAGCGCGGCGCACCACTGGCTCATCTACCACGGCAGGCGCGTATGCAAGGCGAATCGCCCGCTCTGCGGCGAGTGTCCGCTCGCGGATGTCTGCCCAAGCCGTGAGTGAGCAGCAAATGGGGGAAAGATTTTGAAGTACAGAAAGGCCGTGTTCGCTGATGTGGAGAGCATCTTTCATCTCGTGAACGACTATGCGGCGGACGGCGCGATGCTCGCACGTTCGCGCAACACCCTCTACGAGACGCTGCGCGATATGATCGTTGCCGAAGATGATGAGGGCAAGATCGTCGGCGTCGGCGGCCTGCACATGATGTGGGACGGTCTCGCAGAGGTTCGCACGATGGCGGTCGACCCTGCGCTTGCACGCTGCGGCATCGGATCGGAAATCGTGCATCGGCTCATGGAGGAAGGGCGTGCACTCGGCGTGCGGCGATTCTTCACATTGACGTACAAGCCGGGCTTCTTCAAGACGCTCGGTTTCCATATCGTTGCCAAGGAGGAGCTGCCGCAGAAGGTCTGGAAGGAATGCATCGACTGTCCGAAGTTTCCGAACTGTGACGAGATCGCCATGGTGCGGGAGGCTGCGGACGCGAACAGTCATTGATTTTGCAGGAGGTTGTGTCATGATCATTGTAATGAGTCCGACGTCGACAAAGGAAAACCTTGAGAAAGTGGAGCAGAAAATCACGCGAGCCGGTCTCAAGTACCATCTTTCGGAAGGCGATGAACGCACGATCGTCGGCGTGATCGGTGACAAAAAGATCATTGCAGGACTGCAGATGAATTCTCTCGACGGGGTGGAAAAAACGGTGCGCATCACGGAGAAGTACAAACTTGTAAGCCGCGAGTTCAAGCCCGAAGACACCGTCATCGACGTCGGAGGCGTGAAGATCGGCGCGGGGCACTTGACGGTCATGGCGGGACCGTGCGCTGTCGAGAGCATGGAGCAGCTCATGGAAGCGGCCGAGTGCGTGAAGAAGTACGGCGCCAAGTTCCTGCGCGGCGGCGCCTTCAAGCCGCGCACTTCGCCCTATGATTTCCAAGGACTGGCGGAAGAGGGGCTGAAGATGCTGCGCGAGGCGGCGGACAAGACGGGGCTCAAGGTCGTGACGGAGATCGTGAACATCAACGACGTCGAACTGATCACGAAGTATGCCGACATGATCCAGATCGGTGCGCGCAACATGCAGAACTTCCAGCTGCTCAAAGAAGTCGGCAAGGTGCATACGCCCGTACTCTTGAAGCGCGGCCTTTCCGCGACCATCAGCGAGTGGCTCAACGCGGCGGAGTACATCATGGCCGGCGGCAACGACAACGTCGTATTCTGCGAGCGCGGCATACGCACTTACGAGACGTATACGCGCAATACGCTCGACCTGAGCGCCGTCGCTGCCATCAAGGAGATCTCGCACCTGCCGATCATCGTCGACCCGAGCCACGGCACAGGACGCTGGCAGATGGTGCCCGCGATGGCGCGTGCGGCGATTGCAGCCGGCGCGGACGGCCTCATCATCGAGGTTCATCCGCATCCTGAAGTCGCGCTCTCGGACGGCGATCAGTCCCTGACACCTGAGAACTTCCAGAAGACGATGGAAGAGGTGCGTGACATCGCACGCTTCATGGGGCGCGAGGCATGAAGATGAAGCTGGCTATCATCGGCGTCGGACTCATCGGCGGCTCTTTGGGACTTTGCTTAAAGGAGAAGCTCGGAGCGGACATCTTCATCACGGGACTCTGCCGCACGCAGAAGTCCATGGATCTTGCCGTAAAGCGCGGCGCTGTCGACATGGCGTCGCCCGACGTTCGCGAAGTCGTCGAGGGTGCTGACATCGTGTTTCTGGCGACGCCCGTGCTGCAGATGACGCCGATGCTGGAACGAATCGTGCCGTATCTCAAGAAAGGCGCGATCTTGACGGATGCGGGAAGCACGAAGGCGTATCTTTGGCAGCACATCCAGGGCATTCTGCCTGCGGGCGTCCACTACATCGCGGGCCATCCGATGACGGGGCGCGAGAAGAGCGGCGTCGAGGCGGCGTCCGCCGACCTCTTCCGGCACAAGGCTTACGTCATCGTCGAGGATACGGGAGCGCCGCCCGAGGCGCACGAGAAATTGATGTCGGTGCTTTCGCATACGGAGGCGAACTTCCTGCGCCTCGATATACAAAAGCACGATCGCTGCGCTTCAATCATCAGCCATGTGCCGCATGTGACGGCAGCGGCGCTCGTGACGCTCCTCAATCAGAGCGAAGGCGATATGGAATCGTGCCTGAAGCTCGCGGGCGGCGGCTTCAAGGATACGACGCGCATCGCATCTTCGAACGCCGATATGTGGGCGGACATCTGCATGACGAACCGAGAGGCGATCACGGGTCACTTGCGCGATCTGCAGGCGATCCTCGGAACGGTCATCGCTTCCATCGAAGCGGGCGATCGTGAAGCCGTGCATCGCTACTTTGCCGCGAGCAAGGAGCGGCGTGACGCCATCCTCGACCGCACGGAAAAGATGTACGATCTCGTATGACGGGGAGGGACATTGTTGGAAATCTCTTTGCAAGAGCTGGCCGCCGCACTGGAAAAGACAGACGTATTGCAGGGCTATGCCGATACGCGTGACGGGCGCATCATCTTGATGGGAGAAGACGAGTCCGACGCGCGAACCGAAGCGGCGTCTCGGGAAGAAGAACGCATGGAGCGGCTGCTTTCCATTGAGGAGGATTGGCAGCGCTATGTGCCGCTGCCCGACATCTACAATGCAGAGATTCGCTCCATCATGCAGACTTTTGCAGAAAAGGCGCCGCAGGAGGCGCGTGCTGCCCTTGAGGAAACCCTGCGCGGCGCTTCTGCCCGGCTGCGCTTTCGACGTGCGGTGCAGAGCCTTTCCTTGGCGGCGGCCTGGCAGGCGCATCTTTCGTCGAGTCTTCTCGCGCTTGCGCGTGATTGGTGCGAGGAGAATGCGATCGCCTACCGCGAATGAATTTGTGAAAAAATTCCTTAAGGGAGAAAAGACCCATTGAATATTGGATAATCCCATGCTAGAATCATTTATTACAGCGTGTATGTTATTCCAACTATGCGCATTTGCGCGTTTAACGCATTGTTGGACGCATGAGAACTGAATAAACGTAAAGGAATCGCTGCATTTATCAGCGCTTCCCGAATGATAGCGAGCAAGATGGGAGAGAGCGGACAAGGTATCAAGCGACAGTTTTATGCCTTGTCTTTTTTTGGCTTTCCTGTCCTTCGTTGTCTTTTTTGCGTGCTTTTGGTTATAGACCGATATTTGGCTAAGGGGTGAGGGATTTAATGTTTAGTCCTGTGCCGGTGGGCAAGAGAAACAGGTATACCTATGCAAGGATCAAGGAAGTCATGGATATGCCGCATCTTTTGGATATTCAGAGAAACTCCTACGAATGGTTCTTGAAGGAGGGCCTGCGGGAGATCTTCCAGGATATTTCACCGATTCAAGATTTTACTGGAAATCTTGTGCTGTCCTTTGAAGACTTCTCGCTCGGCGAGCCGAAGTACGAGCTTGATGAGTGCAAGGAGAGGGACGTTACGCTCGCAGCGCCGCTGCGCGTCAACGTGCGCCTGATCAATCGCGAGACGGGCGAAATCAAGGAGCAGGAAGTGTTCATGGGTGATTTTCCGCTCATGACCGATACAGGAACCTTCATCATCAACGGCGCGGAGCGTGTCATCGTCAGCCAGCTCGTGCGTTCGCCGGGCGCTTACTACGGTGAGACGATCGACACCACGGGCAAGAAGCTCTACAACGCGACGATCATTCCGAACCGCGGCGCGTGGATTGAGCTGGAAACGGATGCAAACGACGTCATTTCCGTACGCATCGACCGCACGAGGAAACTGCCCGTGACCATCCTTGTGCGTGCGCTCGGCTACAGCTCCAACAGTGCGATCGCCGAGCTGTTCAACTACGATGAGCGCATCCAGGCAACGCTGGAACGCGACGGCGCAAGCTCCAAGGAGGAGGCTCTCGTCGAGATCTACAAGCGTCTGCGCCCCGGCGAGCCGCCGACGGTCGACAATGCGCAGCAGCTCCTCGACAGCCTTTTCTTCGATCCCAAGCGCTACGATCTCGCTATGGTCGGCCGCTACAAGCTGACGAAGAAGCTGGGCTGGAAGCGCCGCATTCTCGGCAGGGTGCTCGCGCAGCCCATCGTGGACAAGGAGACGGGCGAGGTCGTCGTGCCGGCTGACGTCGTCGTCGACGAGTCGATGCTTGAAAACATCACAGCGGAGCAGGAGGATGCGCTTTTTGGCGAGGACAAGCCCGCCGTCTTTTTTGCGCGCACGCAGACAGGCGACGGCAAGAGCATGAAGGTTTTGTGCTCGCGCACACTTCCTTACAATCATCGCACGATCACGTGCAACGACGTCATGGCGTCCATCAACTATCTGCTGAACCTCATGGACGGCGTTGGCACGACGGACGACATCGATCATCTGGGCAACCGCCGCGTGCGCTCCGTCGGCGAACTTTTGCAGAACCAGTTCCGCATCGGCCTTTCGCGCATGGAGCGCGTGGTCAAGGAACGCATGACGATCCAGGATGTCGACGTCATCACGCCGCAGGCGCTCATCAACATTCGTCCTGTCGTCGCGGCAATCAAGGAGTTCTTTGGCTCGTCTCAGCTCTCGCAGTTCATGGATCAGCACAATCCGCTGTCGGAGCTTACGCACAAGCGCCGCCTCTCAGCGCTCGGCCCCGGCGGCCTCTCGCGCGAGCGCGCGGGCTTCGAGGTGCGCGACGTCCACAACTCCCATTACGGACGCATGTGCCCGATCGAGACGCCGGAAGGTCCGAACATCGGCCTCATCGGTTCGCTGTCGAACTACGCGCGCGTCAACCAGTTCGGCTTCATGGAGACGCCGTACCGCAAGGTGGACAAGGCGGCGCACCGCGTGACGGACGACGTGCGCTACCTGACAGCAGATGAGGAGAACAAGATCGTCATCGCGCAGGCGAACGAGCCGCTCGACGAAAACGGCTGGTTTGTCAACGAGCGCGTCACGGCGCGTTACAATGAGGAGACGGTTCTCGTGGCGCGTGATCGCGTCGACTACATGGACGTTTCGCCGAAGCAGGTCGTCTCCATCGCCACGGCGATGATTCCGTTCCTCGAAAACGACGATGCGAACCGCGCCCTGATGGGAGCGAACATGCAGCGTCAGGCCGTGCCGCTTCTGCGCACGCAGGCGCCTCTCGTCGGCACGGGCATGGAGTACAAGGCGGCGTGCGACTCGGGCGTCATGATTCTCGCAAAGCGTGCAGGCATCATCGAGAAGGTCACGGCCGATCAGATTCAGGTGCGCACGCACGAGGGAGACCTCGACATTTACAAGCTCCAGAAGTATCAGCGCTCGAACCAGGGAACATGCATCAACCAGGTGCCGATTGTCCATAAGGGCGAGGAGGTCTTCGAGAAGCAGCCGATCGCCGACGGTCCTGCGACGGATCATGGCGAGCTTGCGCTCGGTTACAATATCATCGTCGCCTACATGCCGTGGGAAGGTTACAACTACGAGGATGCCATACTCCTTTCGGAGAACCTTGTAAAGCGCGACCTCTACACATCCATCCACATCGAGGAATACGAATGCGATGCACGCGATACGAAGCTCGGTTCGGAAGAGATCACGCGCGACATCCCGAACGTTTCGGGCGATGCACTGAAGGATCTCGATGAAAACGGCGTCATTTCCATCGGCGCCGACGTGCTGCCGGGCGACATCCTCGTCGGCAAGGTCACGCCGAAGGGCGAGACGGAGCTGACGGCGGAAGAGCGCCTGCTGCGAGCCATCTTCGGCGAGAAGGCGCGCGAGGTGCGCGACACGTCGCTTCGCGTGCCGCACGGCGAGGCGGGCAAGATCGTCGACGTCAAGTCGTTCAGCCGTGAGAACAACGACGAGCTGCCGCCGGGCGTCAATCATCTCGTGCGCGTCTACATCGCGCAGAAGCGCAAGATCTCGGTCGGCGACAAGATGTCCGGCCGTCACGGCAACAAGGGCGTCGTCTCGCGCATCATGCGTCAGGAGGACATGCCGTTCCTGCCGGACGGCACGCCAGTCGACATCGTGCTCAACCCGTTGGGCGTGCCTTCGCGCATGAACATCGGACAGATTTTGGAAACGCATCTGGGCATGGCGGTGCGCGCCCTCGGCATGCAGATCAAGGCGGGCGACCCGACGGTGGGCGAGCGCCTGCGCTCGATCGGCTACGACGTCGAGGCGCATGGCGTGCCGAAGCCGGACGTCGCGGGCATCCACATCGCGACGCCCGTCTTCGACGGCGCGGGTGACGCCGAGGTATTCGGCACGATTCGCGCCGCAGGACTGCCCGAGGACGGCAAGACGATCCTCTACGACGGACGCACGGGAGAACCGTTTGAAAACCGTGTGACGGTTGGCTGCGTCTACATGCTCAAGCTCCATCATCTCGTCGACGACAAGATTCATGCGCGTTCGACGGGGCCGTACTCGCTCGTCACGCAGCAGCCGCTGGGCGGCAAGGCGCAGTTCGGCGGCCAGCGCTTCGGCGAGATGGAGGTCTGGGCGCTTGAAGCCTACGGCGCGGCGTACACCCTGCAGGAAATCCTCACGGTGAAGTCCGACGACGTCGTTGGCCGTGTCAAGACGTACGAAGCCATCGTCAAGGGCGAGAACATCCCCGAGCCTGGCGTGCCTGAATCGTTCAAGGTGCTCATCAAGGAACTGCAGAGCATTGGCCTTGACATCAAGGTACTCACGGAAGATGCACAGGAGATCGTCATCCACGACGATGACGACGATATCAATGCGACAGCGCACGAACTCGACCTCGACGTCGCGGGAGTCGCTGCGCAGAAAGATAAGGAACAGCCGCCTGCGGACGCTGAAGCGGGTGAAGAAACCGAGGAAGAATCCTCCGAGGAGTTGGACGGCGATGAGATCATTGCCGATTTCAGCAGTTTCGAGACTCTGGGGGAGATGGATGACATCGCGGACGATGTGATGAGCGATGACGATTTCTCGGATAAGTAGAAGGGAGTGAACCCTCGTTGTTGGATGTAAACGAATTTGACTCGATGCGCATCGGTCTGGCATCGCCGGACAAGATCCGCGAGTGGTCCTATGGTGAGGTCAAGAAGCCGGAGACGATCAACTACCGCACGCTGAAACCCGAGCGCGACGGGCTCTTCTGCGAGCGCATCTTCGGACCGACGCACGATTGGGAATGCCACTGCGGCAAGTACAAGAGGATTCGCTTCAAGGGCGTCGTCTGCGACCGCTGCGGCGTCGAGGTGACGCGCGCCAAGGTGCGCCGCGAGCGCATGGGGCACATTGAGCTTGCTGCTCCCGTTTCCCATATCTGGTACTTCAAGGGAATACCGAGCCGCATGGGACTCATCTTGGACATTTCCCCGCGCGCGTTGGAAAAGGTTCTCTACTTCGCTTCCTACATCGTCCTTGACCCAGGCGATACGCCGCTCATCAAGAAGCAGCTCTTGACGGAGAGCGAATACCGCGATAACCGCGCCAAGTATGGCAGCGCCTTCCGTGTCGGCATGGGCGCTGAGGCCGTGAAGGAGCTTCTCGTGGAGCTCGATCTCGATAAGATGAACGAGGAGCTCAGGAAAGACTTGCGCGAGGTCAGCGGACAGCGTAAGATTCGCGCGATCCGCCGCCTGGAAGTCGTCGAGGCATTCCGCAAGTCGGGCAATCAGCCCTCATGGATGGTGCTCGACGCCGTTCCCGTCATTCCACCTGAGCTTCGCCCCATGGTGCAGCTCGACGGCGGACGCTTTGCGACGAGTGATTTGAACGATCTCTACCGCCGCGTCATCAACCGCAACAACCGATTGAAGCGTCTCCTCGATCTCGGTGCGCCGGACATCATCGTGCGCAACGAGAAGCGCATGCTGCAGGAAGCCGTCGACGCTTTGATCGACAATGGCCGCCGCGGCCGCCCCGTCACGGGACCGGGCAACCGCCCGCTGAAGTCGCTTTCCGACATGCTCAAGGGCAAGCAGGGACGCTTCCGTCAGAACCTTCTCGGCAAGCGCGTCGACTACTCGGGACGCTCCGTTATTGTCGTCGGCCCTGAGCTAAAGCTCCACCAGTGCGGTTTGCCGAAGGAGATGGCGCTCGAACTCTTCAAGCCTTTCGTCATGAAGCGGCTCGTGAGTTCCGCTCTCGCACAGAACATCAAGAGCGCCAAGCACATGGTTGAGCGCGCACGCCCAGAGGTCTGGGATATGCTCGAAGAGGTCATCAAGGAGCATCCTGTCCTCCTGAACCGCGCTCCGACGCTGCATCGCCTTGGCATTCAGGCATTCGAGCCGGTATTGACGGAAGGCCGTGCGCTGAAGCTTCATCCGCTCGCGTGCACAGCGTATAATGCGGACTTCGACGGCGACCAGATGGCGATTCATCTGCCGCTGTCGGCAGAGGCACAGGCAGAGGCGCGCATCCTCATGCTCGCTGCGAACCACATCCTTGCGCCGAAGGACGGCAGACCGATCATCGTGCCG
>ERZ773022.970-NODE-970-length-20786-cov-15.925763_pt1 | contig 20786 bp, 22 predicted proteins | sample MGYA00580839_ERZ773022 | MGnify/ENA primary metagenome ERZ773022 (study PRJEB29015, sample SAMEA2738020) | human oral metagenome | biome: human oral; feature: human-associated habitat; material: dental | place: China | collected 2044 ... | reverse complement strand
CGAGGCAGCTCGAGTTCTTCCTGCGTTTCCCGGCGCTGTCCTTCGGCATCGATCAAAACGGGGTGATCACCGCCCGCGACCCAGAGTGGCCGCTGGAGCGGGTGGAGATGATGCTGTTCCTCCTCCACGGTTTCTTCGGTCGGATACCGGACTTCGTCTGGCGCGAACTCGGCATCTGGCCTAGGCCGGTTCCGGAGATCGACGCCCTGCCATCGGGGCGCTGACGAATGCGCTGGGGAGCCGTCACAGCTCCTTGGCCCGGAAATCCAGCACCGGATTGCCCCGGTTCCGGCGTCCCTTGCGAAGCCTGGTGGCGACGGTGAAGGCCAGCTCCAGGCTCTGGTTGCGGTTCAGCCTGGGATCACACACCGTCTCGTAGCGGTCGGCCAGGTCGGTTTCCTCAAGTTTCAGGGCGCCACCGACACACTCGGTGACGTCGTCGCCGGTCAGCTCGACGTGAAGTCCTCCCGGCCAGGTACCGAGGGAATCGTGGACATCAAAGAAACCACGGACCTCCTCCACCACGTCGTTGAAGGAACGGGTTTTGTAGCCGTTGGCGGCCTCAAAGGTGTTGCCGTGCATCGGGTCGCACACCCACGCGACCTTGCGCCCGGTCTCCTCCACCCCTTCGATCACCCGTGGAAGCACTTCGCGCACCCGGTCGGCGCCCATCCGGGTGATGAAGGTGATCCGGCCCGGTTCCCGGTCGGGGTCGAGGCGATCGGCCAGTTCGATGGCCTGCCGGGGTGTTGTGGTGGGACCCAGTTTGACCCCCAGCGGGTTGCGGACTCGCCGCAGCAACTCCACATGAGCGCCGTCGAGCTGGCGGGTGCGTTCCCCGATCCACAGCATGTGCCCCGAGCAGCCGTAGACCTGCTGCGAACGGGAGTCGACTCGGGTCATGGCTCGTTCATACTCCAGCAGCAGTGCTTCGTGCGAGGCGTAGAAATCGATGACGGACAGCGCCCGGTCGTCCACCCCGCAGGCAACCATGAACGTCAGCGCCCGGTCGATTTCCGCGGCCAATTCCTCATATGCCGCTTCCACCTCAGGGTTGCCGACGAAATCACGGTTCCAGGTGTGCACCCCGCGCAGATCCGCGAAACCACCCGTCACGAATGCACGCACCAGATTGAGGGTGGCCGCGGAGGCGTTGTAGAGGCGAACCAGGCGTTCCGGGTCGTGGACCCTGGATTGTTCGGTGAACTCGAAGCCGTTGATGGCATCACCCCGATAGCTGGGCAGGGTGGTTTCTCCCCGGGTCTCGGTCGGTTTGCTACGAGGTTTGGCGTACTGCCCGGCGATCCGCCCAACCTTCACCACCGGGACCTGGGCGGCGTAGGTCATCACGACGGCCATCGACAGCTGCACCAGCAGCTTGTCCTTGATGTGCTGCGCCGTGACCGCGTCAAAGGACTCAGCGCAATCCCCGCCCTGAAGCAGGAAGGCCCGGCCCTCTGCGACCTCCGCGAGCTTGGTGCGAAGATCATCACACTCCCCCGCAAACACCAACGGTGGCAGCTTCTCCACGGCGTCGATGACGCGGTCCAGCGCGGCCTCATCCGGATAGCTGGGCTGTTGAAGCATCGGCAGGGATCTCAGCTCGGCCCGGGACATGATCGACATGGCGGGAAGATTACTCCACTTGCCCACATCACTCGTTCGGATCATGCAATCCCTGGTCGATGGCATAGAGGGTCAGCTCCACACGATTGTGAAGTTGAAGCTTGCGCAACACGTTCTGCACATGGTTTTGAACCGTGCGATGGGAAACGAACAATGCCTCCGCGATCTCCCGGTAGGCCAGCCCCTTCGCCACCTGACGCAGCACCTCCACCTCACGAGTGGTCAACACCGGGCCGTCATCGTCGTGGCTATGAGCAACATTGACCATGCGCCGGAACTCTCCCAGAACCAATCCAGCCAGGCCGGGAGTGAACACCGCGTCCCCCGCCGCAGTGCGACGCACGCCCTCGAGCAACTCGGCCTTCGAAGCCGATTTCACCAAGTACCCCCGAGCACCGGACTTCATGGCCCGCAACACATCCTCGCGTTCACCGCTGGCCGACATCACCAGTACCTGGATGTCCGGAAATTCCTGCACCAATAATTCGGTGCAGGTCGCCCCGTCCGGGGCGGGAATCTGCAGGTCCATCACCACCACGTCGGGACGGGTGGCGCGCGCCCGCTGCAGGCACTCCGTCCCGTTCTTGGCGACCGCGACTATCTCGAAACCCTCCTCCGAGAGGTCCTCGCTCAAGGCTTCGATCCACATGGGGTGGTCATCCACCAACATCACACGGTTTCGACTGATGTCATTCACGCCTCTCCCACCTTCACCGGGAAACGCAGTTCCCATTCGGTGCCTTCTCCCAGAGTGGACTTGACCACGGCGGTTCCTCCAAGAGCCGCCATCCTGCCCACGATCGAATCCCTGATACCGAGCCGCCCCCGTTCACCGGCGGACGCTGCCTCGGAAAGATCCATCCCGACCCCATTGTCTCGCACCCACAGGATTACTTCGGAATCGTCCTCCTGATCCAACAGTACCCAGGCCTTCGCACTCGGCCCCGCATGTTTGTCGACGTTCTTCAGCGCCTCAACGAGCGCAGCCTCCACTTCCTCCGCGATGAGCCTGGGGACAAGTACTTGACCGGCCATGGTGGATACGACCACCTTAGTGCTCTGGAATCGGTCGAGGGCAGCAGCCAGGTCCACCTGCCTGGTGGCGTTCTCGTTGAGGATCTCCTTGTCACGGATGAGGTTGCGCAGCTGGGTCTCGGATTCATGGGCCAGTTCTGCCAGGCGCAGCCCGCGTGGCCCCAGTTCAGGCCCCTCCCGCTCGACGAGGGCCAACACCTGCAGGGCCCCATCGTGCACGATCCGTGCCAGACGTTCCCGCTCCCCCAGCGCAACGGAACGAATCCGGGCCCGTTCCTGCTCCGTGATGGTGTGCTTGAACTGAGTGATGAGCACCCCGACGCAGATGCTCATGAGCAAAATGGCAAGCACGACGTCTATCCGAGAGATCGTGAGCCGCGGCGGAATCATCAGCAAGGCCATCGCTGTGGCCATGGTGGCTGTGATCCCGGCTGCTGTTCCCCGAAGCACCGCCGCGTACAGGCAGCACCCCGCCATCCAATACCCGGCCAGGGAGGTCTGCCCATACGGCTGATTCGTCACCAGCGGGGTGGCGAAGATCAGGGAACACGTCACGGCCCCGTCGGCCATATGCACCCACAGGTTCCGGTCGCTGGGGCGACGCAGCAGGAAAGTCACGAAGAACGTCCACAACAGGACCGCGGCCATGGATATCAGCAGACCGATCCGGTTCCTCGCAGTCGGGTACACGAACCAGAAGGAGACGACCACCGTGTGGATCGCCAGCACCACACGCACCGTGGCGGTAACGACGAAGACCCGCCCCAGAACGTCATAGTCCTTGCGGAACCAGGAGGAAGCGGCCTGAACCCACCCCAGGCGCGCCGATGTCGGGGGTGTCCCGGGGATCACCCTTCGCTCGCCACCGGTTTGGGGCCACCGCCGGGACGGGGACGCAGGAACTCATCAGAACCCTTGTCCTTGAGGTCGCCGTACTTGACCCGTGTAGCGTAGACATCGGCATATTCCTGCCCGGTGAGGCGCTGGATGGCGGCCAGCACCTCTTCGGTGACCCAGCGCAGGGTACGGGTCTCGGATTCGCGCCCCTTCAGATCTGAGAAGTCAAGCGGTTCACCGACAACGACGACGGGGCGTCGCACCCAGGGAATGCCGAGGAAACCCCGGACGGTCTGGGTACCGATCAGCCCCACGGGCAATACCGGAGCACCGGATGCGAGCACCATGCGCGCCATCCCGGTCTTGCCTTTGTAGAGCCTGCCGTCCGGTGAGCGGGTTCCCTCGGGGAAGATTCCGATCACCTTGCCTGCGTCAAGCACCTCGAAGATGGCACGCAGTGAGGCGGCCGAGGCCCGACCACCACCGCGGTCCATGGGAACCATTCCGATGGCCTTCAGGAACCATGCCACGATGGCGCGACCGAGGTTCTTGCTCCCGTCGAACAGCTCCGCCTTCGCGGGGAAGGTGACCTTCCGAGGCAGCATCGCGGGGATGATCACGGGATCCATCGTCGCGATGTGATTGCTCACTAGTATTGCCCCGCCATGCGTGGGGACGTTCTCGGCACCGTGGATGCGGGCGCGGAAACCGAACCTGACCAGCGGACGAAAGATGAAAATTTTGAAGAATCTGTACCACATGAGGCGGTCTCAGGCCACGCGCCGCGCTCCTGCGAAGGGCATGGAATTCACCGGAGCGGTCACCACGCCACTACGCGGATTGGCAGCGTGCACGATCTTGCCATCGCCGATGTACATGCCCACATGCGTGATGCCGCTGTAGTAGAAGACCAGGTCTCCGGGTTGCAGATCCCCCTTGGAAACGGATGTACCCGCCGAGATCTGGGCCTGGGAGGTGCGTGGCAGGGAGATGCCGACCTGCTTGTAGGCGGCGAGCATGAGCCCGGAGCAGTCAAAACTAGAAGGCCCTGTGGCACCCATGACGTAGCCCTTGCCGACCTGCGCAAGAGCGTAGCTGACGGCCTGCTGGGCACGTCCGGAACCGCCACCCGAGGAAGAGGCTGGAGGATCGGACTTGTCGCCCGCTCCGGTGGACGGAGCGGGGTTGGGGCTGGAGCTCTCGCGGGTCGCCTGCTCCCGTGCGGCCTCCTCCTGCTGGCGCTGTTCCTCCAGCTTCTTGAGACGCTCCTGCTCCTCCGCACTCAGGCGGTCGTAAACCTGCTGGGCCTCCGCTTCCTTAGCCTCGTACTCCTTGGAGAGCTTCTCTTTGGCTGCTCGGTCCGCCTTGAGCGACGCGTCGATGGTTTCCTGCTCGCTGCGGAGCGTATCCAACCGAGCCTGCTCCACCTGCAGGGTCTGCAGATCGGCCACGCTCCGGTCGGTCTCGTTCTGGATGGTACTCAGCCCGGACAGGAAGGTGGTGTCATCGGTGCTTCCGAGCAGCTGACCGGTGATGTCCACGCCGCCACCGAGACCGCCGCCGTTGAGCTGCATCATCGCCAGGTCGCCGAGGTTGGTTCCCAGTTGGGAAACCTTCGACTCCTGGGCAGACAGATCCTGTTTGAGGACCTCGAGCTTGCTCTCCGACTCCTCGGCACGGGTGATCGTTTCAATGAGCTGAGCATCCAGCTGTGCGGATTCCTCGTGAATGCGGTCCAACTTGTCCTTCGCGGCTGCGACGGCATCGGGGTCGGCGGATGCCGTGGGCACGAAAACGACACTGGCTGCGACGAGAAGGCCAACCAAACCTGTGCGGAACAACTTCACTCGAAACTCCAGACGCTCGGGGACGAGGCTGAGAGAATCCTAAACGACCTTCAGGCCTTTCCCAAAGTTCACCCTATCCCTCAGGACGTGCACCCGTCTCGGCCATGGTCGTTTTGTCGTCGCCGTCGAGTAACGTCCCCGGCATGACCTCACCCCATGCCCCCGAATCGCTTCAACCCAGCTTCGAGGACCTGGGACGCCACCTGCGCGCGACCACCTTCTGCGTCGTGGATCTGGAGACCACGGGCGCTGGCCCCGAGTCGGACATCACCGAGATCGGAGCGGTCAAGGTGTGTGGCGGCGAACCGCTCGGCGAGTTCCAGACCCTGGTGCGCCCCTCGGTCCCCATTCCGGCAATGATCCAGGTACTCACGGGGATCACGGACGCCATGGTGGCCACGGCCCCCTCCCCCGCGGAGGTGGTCCCGAAGTTCATGCGGTTCGCCGACGGATGCGTGTTGGTTGCTCACAACGCCTCATTCGACGTCGGTTTCCTCAAACGTATCTGCAGGCACCTCAGCATCCGGTGGCCCAATCCCGTCGTGGTGGACACAGTGGCCCTGGCCCGGCGGGTACTGCCCAAAGGGGAGGTGCGCAACTGCAAGCTGGGAACCCTCGCCGCCCATTTCCACGCCACCACCCGACCCGACCATCGTGCCCTGAGTGATGCGCACGCCACCGTCGACGTGCTGCACGCCCTTCTGGAGCGAACCGGGCGACTCGGCATCGACACCGTCGAAGACCTGCGAGTGCTGCTCTCCCCCGTCTCCTCGGAGCGCCGCGCCAAGAGAGTCTGGGCCAAGCAGCTACCGGAGGCCCCGGGAATCTACTGGTTCGAACACGAAGGCCGGGACTCGAACGGGACTCCGCACACGGAGGTGCTCTACGTCGGCACGTCACGTAACCTGCGCAAGAGGGTCGCCTCCTACTTCTCCGCCTCGGAACAGCGCACTCGGATCCACGAGATGGTGCAGGTGGCCACCGGAGTCAGGGGAATCGAGTGCGCCACGGACCTGGAGGCACAGGTGCGAGAGCTGCGGATGATCGCCGCTCGCTCCCCACGGTACAACCGGCGTTCCAGGAATCAGCACCGCCTGTGGTGGCTGAAGCTAACCGGTGGTTCCCTTCCCCGGCTGGTCGCCACGAGAACCCCGTCCCCGGATGATCTGTTCTGGGGGCCTTTCCCCGGCCTGACCGCTGCACGGGAATCGTCACGTATGTTCCGTGACACCTTCGGAATGTTGGAACGCAGGCACCACCGTTCATTGCGCGAATCGTGGGCTGCTCCGGAGCCGGAGGGATACGAAACGTCGGTGGAGCGCCTGCGCAACACCTGGCTCGGCGACGTCAGGGATTTGCTGGCCTCGGCCTCCCCCCGATTGGCAGAGCTGGTGGCGCAGGAACGTTTCGAGGAGGCGGGGGAACTCACTGATCGCCTTCTCGCCGCCCACCAGACCTCCAGACGTTTCCACCGGGTGCGGTCCCTAGCTGGTTGCCCCGAATTGGTGGCGGCCGCCCCGGAGCACGACGAGTGGGCTGTTCACGTGATCCGCTTCGGGAAACTCGCCGGGGCAGCCCGGGCCCGCACCGCACAGGTCCCGGAGATCGCCGAGACCACCCGCAACCTGTCCGAGACGGTACGAGAAGCTCCCGGCGGGCTTCCCGCCGGGAGCTTCGAGGAGGCCGAACGCATCGCGGACTGGCTGGAGTCGCCCGGGGTCAGGTTCCTGGACACCGTCGGCGACTGGGCCTGGCCCGCGCACTGTGCGCTGGATCAGGAAAGGGTCACCGAATTGATCACCACAGGGACAGTGGGACGGTCCCGATGATCGGTTTCCGTGGTGGCGATGGCATCCACGACGGCCTGGCTGGCGGGATCCTTGACCTCACCGAAGATGGTGTGGCGGCGGTTCAGGTGAGGGGTGGGAGCCACCGTGATGAAAAACTGCGAGCCGTTGGTTCCGGGCCCGGCGTTGGCCATGGCCAGCAGGTAGGGGCGGTTGAAGGAAAGTTCCGGGTGGAACTCGTCGGCGAAACGGTACCCGGGCCCGCCGGTTCCGGTGCCCAGCGGACAACCGCCCTGGATCATGAATCCGTCGATGACGCGATGGAAGCCGAGACCGTCATAGAACTTTCCGGTCTTGCTCTCGCCCGTGGTGGGGTCGCGGTATTCCTTGGTCCCACCCGCGAGTCCGACGAAGTTCGCCACCGTGGTGGGGGCCTCGTCATCGAAAAGCTCAATGACGATGTCGCCCTTGGTGGTGTGGAGGGTAGCAGTGCTCATGGACCCAAACCTACAGGTGACGACCGCGCAGCGTCGGAGCGCATTCTGACGTGTCGTGTCACCAGACTGGAGCGTTGTTCCAGGTTTCACCCTCTCCTGCGCTCGGAACCAGGTAGCGTTGGATGTGCTCGACCACGAGCCAATCATTGGAGGAATGCAGTGAAGAAGTCACGACTGACCAAGGCCGCCGCGGAGTCCGCCGCCGCCGCAGCAGAAGCTGGCCGCACCATTTGGGAAGACGCCACCGAGAAGGCCACCGCGATCCTGCTGGAAGCCCAGCGCAAAGCCGCTCCTTTCGCACGCGAGGCGGGGAAACGCACGGCAGATTTCGCCTCGAAACGCCTCGACACCTGGGAACCACACATCCGTGGCGCACTCGACCGGGTTCCCCCGGCCGTCGATGCGGCTCACAACAAGGTCACAGCCACGTTGCTGCCCAACCTGCAACAGGCCCTGCACAAGGCTGCTGGTCACAAGCCCGCACCTGTGAAGAAGAAGCGCAAGGGCGGTAAGTTCAAGAAGTTCGCGAAATTCGTGTTCATCGGTTCCCTCGTCGCAGGCGCCGTTGCAGCCGTGAGGCACTTCCTGACACCCAAGGACGACGGCTGGACGGCTCATGAGCCGTCACGCGCCTACGTCAACAACAACGACACCTTCGCCACTGCAGCGAAGTTCAACGAGCCAGCCGCGCCCACCCCCCATGCCGCGCCCGCTCCGGAGGCTCCGAAGGAGAGCTTCGGCAAGGGATCCTACGTGGGCCCCAACCCGCCGGAGGGCTACATTTTCAAGGGCAACGAACGTTCGAAGAAGTACCACGTTCCTGGCACCCGCGGCTACGAGCTGACAATCGCCGAGGTCTGGTTCAACTCGGAGGAGGCCGCCGAGGCGGCCGGGTTCACAAAGGCACAACGCTGACCCTGCCTCTGCTCCTACTGGCCTGCGCCAGCGCATCAGCAGCCGCGGCACACCTCATCTGGGTGGTGCCGCGGCTGCCTCGTGTTGCGCTCGACCCGGACGATCCCCCGCCCGACTACCGATCCTTGGCAAGGCCCCGGGAAGCCATCATTCTAGGGCTGGTGGTTCTCGGGTGTACCTGTGCCCTCTGGCACGTGCCCGTCGCGCAGTTGCCGTTGTGGTTTGGTCATCTCGGCGCGGGCGGAGCGTTGGTATGGGTTGATTTCAGAACCACATGGCTGCCGAAACGCCTGCACTGGATCGCCACCGCCCAAGTTGCGGCGGGCTTGGCGGTGGTCGCTTTCCAGTCCCCGGACGTGCTCGCACCGGCCTTGGTAGGGGCGTGTGCAACTTCGGGTCTGTTGTGGTTGGTGTGGCGGTTCTCCCACAGCTTTGGTTTCGGTGATGTCAGACTCGGTTTGCTGGTGGGTGCGGTGTCCGGGTCGATGGGGCTCCAAGGATGGACAACAGCGTTGCTGGCGGGAGCCCTCATCGGGGCGGTCTGGGCAATCGTCCACATGCTGCGGGGGCGGGCCTCAGAGCCATTTCCCTACGGCCCGGCACTGTGGCTGGGCGCTATCGCTGCCGCATTGACGGGCGGCTGAGTCTCAGGCCCCGGTGGCCTCGATCCAGGCATCGAGTTTCTGCTGGGCGCTGCCATCGTCCAGGGCCCGGTTGGCATCGGACAGGGTCGTCGTCAGCTGCTCAGCGAGCGGCACCACGGAACTGACCCCGCGGTAGGCAAGAAGAGCGGCCGCCGCGTTCAAGACCACGATGTCGCGGACCGGACCGGTCCTGCCCGCCACTAGATCCCGCACCACCTGGGCGTTGTGCTGCGCGTCCCCTCCCGTGAGGTCCGAGGGGGCTGCGGGCGGCAACCCGAGTTCCGCCGGGTCCAGGGTGGTGCGGTGCACCCGTCCGTCAGCTAGCAGCCACACGTCCGAGGGGGATGTGGTGGTCAGTTCATCGAGCCCGTCGAAACCCCGGAAAACCAGGCCTCGTACCCCACGTCCCGCCAGCACCCGCGCCACGACGGGAGCGATGTCATCGTTGGCCACACCCAATGCCATCGCCTGGGGACGGGCTGGATTGGACAGGGGCCCGAGGAAATTGAACGTGGTCTGAATGGCCAGCTGCTTCCGCACTCCCGCGACGTGCTTCATCGCGGGATGGTGAAGCTGCGCGAACAGGAAGGTGATGCCCACCTCTGCCAGGACAGCGGCATGCCTTGTCGGTTCCAGCATGATGTTCACGCCGAGCGCCTCCAAGGTGTCAGCGGTGCCGGCCTGCGAGGATGCCGCCCGTGAACCGTGCTTGACCACCTTCGCGCCAGCCGCTGCCGCTACCAGCGCTGCCATGGTGGAGATGTTGACTGTGTTGGCCCGGTCGCCTCCCGTTCCCACGACGTCCACGGCCTCACGATCGAGGGTAACCTGCACCGCGTTGTCGAGCATTGCGGAGCTGAGACCCTCAATCTCCTCAGCCGTCTCGCCCTTCGCCCGAAGCGCCACCAGCAGCGCAGCAAGCTGCACATCGCTGGCACGGCCCGAGAGAATCTCGTTGAGCGCCCACTGCGCAGCCTCAACCTCCAGGCCCTCCCTGCGCACCAGGCCGGTCAGGATATCCGGCCAGGTATAGGTCATGCCACTTTCTCCCTCAGCAGCTCGGCCACCTGGGCGGGCAACCTAACCGGGTCGATCGGGTAGGCGGAGATCGCCTCGGCGCGCGACCACGTTCCAAGCCATGCGTCGGCCACGCGGGCCACCAGCAGCAGCACCGGTGGGCACGGGTCATATTCCTCCTTGACCTGATGCGCCAGACCGATACCGCCCTCGGGCTGGGCCTCACCATCCAGGATGAGGAGAGCGCAACCAGGATCCGCATCCAAGCGTTTCAGCAAGGCCTGCCCAGTAGCCACCTCCTCCACCTCGATGGGAGGCAGATCGGAGGCCACCTTGCGTCCGAGGGCGAACCGCACCTGCTCCCGCACCGTGCGGTCACTGGAAAACAGCAGCACCTTGAGGGTTTCGTCGCTCATAGTCTCTCCTTGGCCACGTGTGACTTCGCAATATCGTAGCCCTCCTGTGATGCCCGTGGGTGAGCGAGTCGTAGGCTTCACGTGTGCGTTTCCTGAATGAGAGGCCCACCACGGACCTCACCTATTCCGATGTTTTCATGGTGCCGAACCGCTCCGACATCACATCCCGGCTGGATGTTGACCTGACCTCCACCGACGGGCTGGCAACGCCGCTGCCTCTGGTGGCGGCGAACATGACGGCGGTCTCGGGCAGGCGCATGGCCGAGACCATGGCCCGCCGCGGCGGCCTCGCGATTTTTCCCCAGGACATACCAGTGGAGGTGGTGGCACATTCCATCACGAAGGTGAAGCAATCCCACCCCATCTTCGACACCGCAGTGACGGTCTCGCCCGACACCACTGTCGGGGAGACCATCGGCCTGATGGCCAAGCGATCGCATGGTGTTGCCGTGGTGGTGGAGTCCGGTCGGGTCGCGGGGCTGGTTCACCCACAGGATGCGGCAGCTGCCGACCGTTTCGCCCAGGCCCGTGACGTGATGACCAACGACATCATCGCCGTCTCACCGGACACGGCGCCGAAACAAGTCTTCGACTCCCTCGCGGAGCGCCACCAGAAGGTGGCCCTGGCCGTAGACCCGGAGGGTCTACTGGTGGGAATCATGACCAGCAGGGGGGCACTGCGCTCAGCTCTCTACACCCCCGCGCTCGACGAGCAGGGTCGACTGCGCGCGGGGGTCGCGATCGGAGTCAACGGAGACGTGATCGCCAAGGTACGGGCGGTGTTGGAGGCGCAGGCCGATGTGCTGGTGGTCGATACCGCCCACGGCCACCAGGAGAAGATGATCTCCGCACTGGACATGGCGCGCAGGGAACGTGACCGGTTTGCCGAACACACCGGGCGGCGGGTGCCGATCGTCGCGGGAAACGTCGTGACCACCGACGGGGTGCGTGACCTCGCCGACGCCGGGGCAGACATCATCAAGGTGGGCGTCGGGCCAGGTGCGATGTGTACCACGCGCATGCAGACCGGTGTCGGCAGGCCACAATTCTCAGCTGTCCTCGAATGTTCGGAACAGGCCCGCCGCAGCGGTTGTGCGGTGTGGGCCGACGGCGGGGTGAGGCATCCCCGCGACGTCGCACTGGCGCTGGCCGCAGGGGCTGGTTCCGTGATGATCGGTTCCTGGTTCGCGGGCACCCACGAATCGACCGGTGATCAGCTGTTCGATCACGAGGGCCGGGCCTACAAAGAGAGTTTCGGAATGGCATCAGCCCGCGCAGTCCGGCAGCGTACGCGGGAGCAGTCGGCCTTCGACCGGGCCCGCGCCGCCCTGTTCGAGGAGGGTATCTCGTCGTCGCGGATGTACCTGGATCCGCAGCGCCCCGGGGTCGAGGACCTGCTTGATTGGATCACTTCCGGGGTGCGCAGCTCAGCAACCTATGCGGGTGCCCGCACGCTCATGGAATTCGCTGACCGTGCCGTAGTCGGGGTGCAGTCGAGGTCCGGCTTTGAGGAGGGGCGCCCGGTCACCACGAGCTGGTGACCGGGCCCCAACCCCTGAGTATGGGTACTCAGTGGAAGGAATCTCCACAGGCGCAGGCACCTGTGGCGTTCGGGTTGTCGATCGTGAAGCCCTGCTTCTCGATCGTGTCAACGAAGTCGATGGAGGCCCCACCGAGGTAAGGGGCGCTCATCTTGTCGGTGACGACCTTCACGTCTCCGTACTCGGTGGCGATGTCTCCATCGAGTTCGCGGTCATCGAAATACAGCTGGTAACGCAGCCCGGAACAACCACCCGGTTGCACCGCGATGCGCAGGCTCAGGTCAGTGCGGCCCTCGGCCTCCAGCAGGGAACGCACCTTGGAGACGGCGACGTCGGTCAGCACGACGCCCTGGGGAACAGTCTGGGTTTCACTCACAGACCTGAGTCTACTTCTCTTCGCGACCTCACCAAGTCCAGGTGACGGCCACCCGCCGCGCCACGGCCCCCAACTGCTCAGCGGTGATGTCAATTTCTGCCACTCCCGGCGGGGCCACGGCGTGTGCCTCCTCGATTCCGGCCAGACGCAGTTCCCGGGGGGAGATGAAGTTCCGGCCGGCCACCACGACCACCGGCCTCAGCGCCTCGACTCCCAGGCGCGTCAGTTCAACCACAACGTCCCCGCCGCGATGGTGAAAGTCCAGCTCGCCCGTTCCCGTCACGATCACATCAGCCTTGGCGGCCAAAGTCTGCATCCGATAGCCGTCGACACAGAGCCTGATTCCCGAGGCCACCCGAGCCCCGCAACCCAGCGCCCACGCGCCCAGCCCACAGAGCGCTCCCGCGGGCGCCTCATCGACGACTTTGAGTCGCTCCAACCACGCGGTGGCGCGTGAATCCTCTGCGAGCGTCGCCGCGATGTCGGCCCCGGTTTCCCTGCCTCGTTCTGCCAATGATCCCGTCAGCCCCGTCAGGGTACGTCCCGCTTCTCGGTGCGGCACCACCACGGTGGTTCCCGCATGAACGGGTGATACCGGCAAAGCCAGCAGCTCCTCCAGTCCGGGAGTGGGGACGGCGGTGACGTCCAGGTAATCGGCCCCCTCGACCAGCATGCCACACGCTTGGGACAGGGTGCGAGCAGTCAATACGTGTGCGTCCGGGGAGAAACACCTCACGATCTCGGCAAACCCTTCCCCTCCCGCACTCACGGGCGCAGCGGCAACCTGCGCCCCCCTCGCCGCGAATGCCTGCGCGACGGCATCCGACGACTCGAACGCGTAGAGACGTCCGATGCCGTCGCAGGAAACCAGAACCCTCACTCGTTCTGGATGGATTCGAGATCCACCTCCGTGTCCGGAACGAGACCGTAGTACTCCGAGGTACTTTCGAGCAGTTTCTTCACCTCGTCGAGTGTGGCATCCACGTCAGGCAACACGAGATCAGACTCGACGATCAGGTCGTCGGGAACCTCCTGGCCGTTGCTCCGGACAGCATCGACGAGACGCTGCAGTTCTTTTCGAAGCTGTTCCCGGTCACCTTCCGCGACCGCTTTCTCGACCGCCTCGTCGATGTCGTTGAGTTCGAGAAGCTGCTCGGGCTCCATGGTCCACTGCCCGAGCCCCAAGATACGAACAATCATGCTTGCCCCTCGGTGTTGGCGGTCCCGGTGTTCTCGATCATCGGCATGTTGGATGTGGCGGGAGCAGAGGAGATCTGGGGATGTGTGGTGGCGGACCCACCGCTGAGCTGCGCCTTCATGGCTGCCAGTTCGTTCTCGACCGAGGAACCGGAGGCCAGGGCGTCAAGTTCGCGGTCGAGATCACTCCCGACGGAGCCAGTGGCGTCCTCAAGAGCACCAGAGGCCAGCAGTTCGTCGACGGCGGAGGCACGGGCCTGCAGCTGCATGGTCTTGTCTTCGGCGCGCTGGATGGCCATGCCCACATCGCTCATCTCCTCGGAGATGCCGGTGAAGGCCTCGTTGATCCGCGTCTGCGCCTCGGCCGCCGAGTAGGTGGCTTTGATGGTTTCCTTCCGGGTGCGGAAAGCATCCACCTTTGCCTGGAGCCGGGTGCTGGCCCGCACCAGCTTCTCCTCTTCCGCTTGAAGGGCTGAGTGCTGGTTCTGGAGGTCCTGGAGCTGGGTGGTGAGACCGGCTTTTCGTGTCAGGGCCTCTCGGGCGAGATCCTCACGATTGGATTCAAGGGCACGCTGCGCGGTGACCGTGTAACGGTCGATCTCAGAGCTCATCTTCTGGGCCTGGAGCTCAACACGTTTGCGACTGGTGGCCACGTCCGCCACTCCTCTGCGCACCTTGCGGAGCAACTCGAGCTGGCGTTCGTAGGAGTAGTCCAAGGTCTCGCGCGGGTCCTCGTACTTGTCTAGTGTTTTGTGAGCCTTGGTTTTGAACATCAAGGCGATCCGCTCAAAGATGCCTGCCATTGGGGTCCTTCCACTGCTGGTCTACTCCGTCAACCGTACCGTCCCGGAGGGCTGCGTGGAGACGGTACCACCCTGATTCCGCCCCTGACGTTGACAGACCGTTAGAATGACCACTCGAATTCACTCCTCCACCTGAAGGTAGATTCCGTGGCACTGTTCCGCCCCTATGAGCGCAAGACCGAACAATCGGGACGCGAGTCTCACCAGCGCACCCGGTTGGTACCGGAGACCGGAAAAAAGACCGGTGCCGCTGCCCCCACGGAAAAGGAGAAGAAGTCCCCGGAAGCCCGGGAAGCATCGATCCCCGAGGCCGAGACGCACCACACGTCCTCACACGGTTCCGACAAGGTGAAGGTGCACCGACGCCAGCCAGTACGCAAATCCGAACCAACTCTCACCCGCAAACAGGCCGAGGCCGCAAGGATGCAGCGCCTGCATCCGAACCTGACTCCGAAGGAACAACGCAAGGCCGACCGCGAGGCCCAGGCCAAGGCCCGGATAGATGCCTGGGACAAGGTGGAGGCATCACCGGAACGCGTTCTGGCACGGGACTATGTCGACACCCGGTGGACGATCACCGAGTTCATGTTCCCCGCAATGATCCTGATCATGGCCGGAACGATGGCCACAGCACAGTGGCCGCTGATCAGCGTCTCTATCGGTCTCGGACTGTGGGTGATGCTCATCCTGAGTTTCATCAACACGTGGTTCATGTGGCGGGGTTTCAAACGCCTCCTGCTGCAGCGCGTCCCCAGAGCGAATCTCAGGGGATTGTTGATGTACATGTTCAACCGGTCGTTGATGATCCGTCGTTTCCGGCGGCCGACGCCCCGGATCAATCGTGGGGAGACGATATGACCTACCGGTGGCACCCGACCGCGGGCGCTTATGACATGGATGATCTCAGGTCGCAGGACCTGTTGCCCGAATTCAGCAGCCAACCGGAGGCCGAGGACTGGCTCGGGTTGTACTGGTCCGATCTGTTGGAAGCCGGTGTGGCCGAGGTAGCCCTCTGGGACGACGGCCAGCAGATCCAACCGCCCATGCCCTTGTCATCCTGAGCCGCCTGACTTCCCACCGTTCCCGCTCAACGATCCACCCCAAGGGCACGTTCCATGCAACCCTCCCCACTGTGTTCGTGACGAGGGGTTCTTCGTCACGAACACAGTGGGGAACGGCGCGCTTCACGTCCTGCCTGCCCCGAGGCAACGGGCTTTCAGGTTTCGGTGAAACGAAGCAGTGTGGACTTTCCGAACAAACTCTCGACGAGATCGACGGCAAGTTCGGCGGTGGTGTTGCGGATGTCGAGTGCCGGGTTGATCTCCACCAGGTCGATGGAGCCCAGTCTCCCGGTATCAGCGATCATCTCCATGGCCAGCTGCGCCTCTCGGTAGGTCGGTCCCCCGACGACAGGGGTTCCCACTCCGGGTGCGACCTGCGGATCCACGAAATCGAGGTCGAGGCTGAGATGAATGTGAGTGTCCTCATCGATGTCATGGAGGGCGCGCTCCATGGCGTGACGCATGCCGGCCTCGTCGAGGAAACGCATGTCGAACACCTCGAGGCCCTTGTCCACGAGCACCCGTTTCTCGCCGGGATCGACGCTGCGCAACCCGACCTGGCGGATGTTGTCCACTTCGATGGCGGGTTTCCGGTCCGACATGCCGGTCAGTTCCTCCGGTCCGTCGCCGAGCAGGCAGGCCACCGGCATGCCGTGGATGTTCCCGGAGGGGGTGAGTTCATTGGTGTTGATGTCGGCGTGGGCGTCCACCCAGATGACGCGCAGCTTCTTGCCGGCCCTGCGGCAGTGCGCGGCGATGGCGCTGATGCTGCCGATGGCCAGGCTGTGGTCGCCGCCCATCAGCACCGGCATCCGGCCGTCCGCCAGTTCGGCGGCGACTGCGTCGCGCACCGCCCGGTTCCACTCGATCACCTCTGGCAGGTGGCGGTAGCCGTCAACCGGCGGGCTCTGGGGATTCGGTGGCCCGGTGACATCGCCCGCGTCGCGGACATCCACTCCGAAGGCCCGCAGGGCCTTTCCGATACCGGCGACACGCAACGCCCCTGGTCCGAGGCGACAGCCCGCGACACTGGCGCCGATGTCAGTGGGGGCTCCGATGAGAGTCAGTTTCATCCCGCCATGTTAACGACCCGGCCTCCCCTCGGGCCGGGCACCACCGTCCACGCCACGGGAGATCTCGCCAGGGCCGGGATCACCACGTGACGCACCCTGGAACACGAACTGTTTGACACCGCCATCCTCCACCTCCAAGGCACGGGCCTCCCAGATCTAGGCGATGAGTAATGGTGAACCACCCCAGCGCACCGGAACCCTGCCCCCGACGGCGGCCCAGATTCCCTTGAACGTGGTCTCGATGTCGATGTCGGTGGCGCCGACGACACCCCCGAGGATGATGACGAGAATCAGTAGGACCGTCAGTCCGAGGTTCAGCAAACCCTCCCGGTGAAGGTCGCGATCACGTGTCGTTGCCTTCCCGTGCCGGCGGGGAAGGTCATGTCTCATCCCCGATCTGGGTTCCGAGCAGGTTCCTGTAGAACGGGTTGCCCAGCAGCTCGTCGTGGTTCCCGCTGGCCTCGATCCGCCCGTCGTTCAGGACGATGATCCTCTCCGCCATCCTGATCGAGGTGAGGCGGTGGGCAATGACCACGGTGGTCCTGTCCGATCGGAGCCGGGCCATGTTCGCCGAGATCTCGGCCTCCAGGAACGGGTCGAGATTCGCCAGTGGCTCATCCAGGATCAGCAGCTCGGGATCGCGGAGGAAAGCCCGCGCGATCCCCAGGCGTTGGCGTTCGCCTCCCGATAGATTGGCCCCGCGGTCGCCGATCCTGGCCTCCAGCCCGCCCAGCCGGCGCACCATATCCGCCAGGCCGGCCCTCTCGAGGGCCTCCCACAGCTGGGCATCGGATGCCTCCGGGCGGGCCAGGGACAGGTTGGAGCCGACCGTTCCGGCGAAGATGTGGCAGTCCTGCGGCACCAGGGCCAGTCGTTCGCGGTGCTCGTCGGGGGCGACGGCCCTCAGGTTCTCACCGTTGAAACGCACCTCCCCCTCACCGGGGTCCAGGAAACGCATCACCAGGTTGGCGATGGTCGTCTTCCCCGCCCCGGAGGGACCCACCAGGCTGATCGAGCGTCCCGGTTCCACGGCCAGGGTGATGTCCTCCAGCACCTTCTCGTCGCCGTAGGCGAACGACACCGATTCGAGGTTGAGCGCTCCCCGCTCACCGGGTCGCGAGCGCAGCCCCGGCTCCGGGGCCGCGGGGATCGGGTCCTCCACTTCCAGGATCCCCCGGATTCTCCCTGCGCAGGCGCCGATCTCCCCCACCCGGGCCAGCATCCCGGTCAGGGAGATGACCGGGGCGGTGCTCATCCCGGCCAGCACGATGGCCACGGGCAGGACGTCCGGGGCGATCCTGCCCTCGATGACCCCACCGGTCAATACAACTATGAGGACCAGGGTCGCGATGGCGGTGAGGATCCCACCGCAGGCCTTCTCCACCGACTGCCTCAGTGACTGCCCGAGTTTGATCCGCTGGATCGATTCGGTTCCCGACAGGATCGCCGACTCCTGGCGTTCCACCATTCCCAGGCTGCGCAGCTCCCGCTGCCCGTGCACGAAGTCCAGGGCCGTGACGCGCAGGTCGGAAAGGCTCTTCCTGAGCCTGATCCCCTGCCTCGTCTGGACTCCCATCAGCAGCAACGGGCAGGCGACCAGCAGCACGCACGCGAGCACCATCACAAGGCCGATCGGCCCCACCAGCCAGCAGAGGACACCGATCATCAGGGCGGGGCTGATGACCGCGCAGATGGCGGTACTCGCGGTGTGCGCGTAGAACCACTCCAGGGTCTCCGCGTCACCCATGGCCGCGGAGGCCACGTCCCCGGTTCTTCTCCCCTGCAGTCCCAGCGGGGCGATGCGCCTGATCGCCGCATAGATCCGGACCCGGAAGATGTGGAGAATCCGGTAGGCCACCTCGTGGGACCACCAGACCTCGAGCAGGAGGCTCAAGGCGTGGAAGGCGACGCCCCCGAACAGCACCCCGGTCAGCAGCGACAGTCCGGCGTCCGGATCGGCCATCAGGGTGGTGGTGATCCAGACCGATGTGATGCTGACCGACACCAACGTCAGCTGCGACAGCATGGTGACCACCGTGGAGGCGGCGAACAGACCCCTGCAGGCTCTCAGCATCCCGAACAGGTGCAGTACTTCACGAACAGCGGTTCTCACACGGCCTCCCGTCCAGTCTGCATGGTGACGAGTTCGCCCCAGGGACTCCCGGGTTCCGCCAGCAGTTCCCCCGGAGAACCCTGGCAGGCGACCCGGCCGTGTTCCATGACGATGACGTGATCGGCACTCGATGCGGCGTCGATCCGGTGGGTGACGAGGATCAGGGTCAGGCCCGGATGCTTCTCCCTGATCCCGGCCAGCAGCCGCTGCTCCGTGCGGGAGTCCAGGGCCGAGGTGGATTCGTCCAGGACCAGGACCGGAGTTTCCCTGATCAGCGCTCGGGCAATCGCCAGCCGCTGTTTCTGACCGCCCGAGAGGTTGGTTCCCCGTTCCAGGACCTTCACATCGAGGATGCCGTTCATGTCCCCGGTCTCGAATGTCCTCAGCTCCTGGGCCTGCACCGTCCCCAGGGTGGCCAGCATCTGCGCCTCACCGGCCCCGGGACTGGCCTCGGCGAGAATCTCACGGACGGTTCCGGGGAACAGGAGCGGGTCCTGCGGCACCAGGGTGATCAATCGTTCGACGGGAATGGTGGCCGGGTCCACCCCGCCGACGTGGATCCTCCCTTCAGCGGGCCGGTCGAACCCCATCAGCAGTCCGAGCGCGGTGGACTTCCCCGAACCGGACAGACCGACGATCGCGGTGACGGCTCCGGCGGGAATCCGGAACGATGCCCCGTCCAGCGCGGGTTGCCCGGCCTCCGGATAGCTGTAGACGACGTCGTCGAACTCGATGTCCCCCGCCGGGGGGCTGCCCCATCCCTCCCCGGACGGCCGGGGATCCCCAGAGACCAGCCGGAACAGCGCGCTCATCTGGCTGGCGGCGGAGATTCCGTAGAAGGATTCGTGCCAGAGACTGGAGAGGGCGGTGAACGGCCGGAACAACTCGATGGACAGGAGGATCACCAGGAAAAGCGACCCGAGGGTGAGCGATCCCCCTCTGATCTGGCCGATCCCCAGGACGAGGGCCACGGCGGGTCCCAGCACCTTCATGGCCCCACTGAGCCCGGTCTCACCCAGGGAGAGCCGGAGCTGGCCGAGGGTCGACTCCAGCAGCCGCGTGGACTGCGTCTCCAGCTGCCGTCCGTAGTACCCGGCCGCCCCGAAGGACTTGAGCGTGGTCATCCCCAGCATGGCGTCGATGAAGTCGGAGTTCATGTTCTCGTAGGCGTCCCAGTGCTCCCTTCCCCTCTCGGCGAGCACCCTGTCCCAGATCCGCGGGATGGCGACCACCGCTATGCCGCAGACCAGGAGAATGCCCGCGATGAGCGCGCTGTGCATCCCGATCATCACGGTGATGGCCAGGGCGACGGCCACCGTGACCACAAGTTGGGAGAGGTATTTCACGAAGTAGGGTTCGACCGCCTCGATGCCGTCGGTGAGGACGGAGTGCAGCGCGCCGCTGCGGCCCGCACCGGAACGCATCGGCCCGAGTTCCTCGAACTTGGCCAGCAGCGCGCGCCGCAGGTTGCGTTTTACGACCAGACCGGAACGGTTCTGGGCGATCTCCCCCAGGAACTCGACCAGGGGACGGAGCACCAGGACGACTCCGAGGGCTCCGGCCAGCCACGCGAGCTCGCCCGGGCGCCGCTGCCCCAGAAGTTCGTTGAACAGCGCGGCATTGACCCAGGCCGCCAAGATGAGCAGAGCGGAACTTGTCAGGCCCGCGAGCACCGGGAAACCCAACAACCGGACGCCCACCCCAGCCGCCCTGACGACCGACTGATGCTGCAACAGCATCGATCTCCCTTCCGACAACAGTGGATTCAGGCAAGCGATCAACTGGCACCGGCGTTGTGCAAGGTTTGCCGGGCCACAAACAAATTTAGGCTAGCTAAAAGCGTATTAGTAATGAACCCCAGTCTCAATTGGTGATACCGCTCCCCTCGCCACGCACGACGTCCTTGCAGAATCCCGCCCACGGGGCCCACGCACGGCTCCCCGCCGAAGCCTCTAAGCTGGCCCGGTGAGCACCAACATTCCCGCCCTGAAGACCGCAAAG
>ERZ773022.967-NODE-967-length-20810-cov-4.564298_pt1 | contig 20810 bp, 26 predicted proteins | sample MGYA00580839_ERZ773022 | MGnify/ENA primary metagenome ERZ773022 (study PRJEB29015, sample SAMEA2738020) | human oral metagenome | biome: human oral; feature: human-associated habitat; material: dental | place: China | collected 2044 ... | reverse complement strand
GTCACACGGCTACCGCGGACGCCTCAAAGAACTCCCCGGAATCATCCACCTCGTCACCAACCTGTAAATCCTCAGAACACACACCCACAATCAACCCCATGAACAACGCCTTTAATATGCGGCGGGGTCCCGCCGCTGCTGAGCGCGGGTTGTGAGAAGTCGAGTAGCTGTGAAGGTGGTTGAGGCGGCGACGGGGCTGCCGCCCGTTCTGCCGCAGCCAGGGTGAGTGGTTGCGTGGATGGCTCACTTCTGGTAGGCAGGTGTGGGTGTGGTGGAGTTCGGGGTGCCTCCCGCACTAGGGGCTAATGGTCGGTGTTTCAGAAACGATCATTTCCGTGCTGTCATGGGGTACCTGGTGTGCAGACTGAATCAAGCAGTGCTGCGATGGACCGAAACCTAGTGGCGTGGCGTTGAGGTGAGTTTACGTTTGCGGTCGATTTTAGCGAGGATTTCGTCACCCCTGGGAGGCCAGCAACACGATCCTCGCCTGCTGCGCTGCCCCTGCCGTTGTGGCACTCGAACGCACCACCTTCTCAAGTATCGCTTGGTCACCATCACGAAGCGACAGAGCCGGAACTGGTTTATTCACCATGCCCCATTACTCCACCAAACCGTAAAGCTATTTAAACGCCACACCACTAGGTTCACAACCAGAGTGAACCGAAACTTCCTGTAGACCGTTTTGAGAAACACAGTAGACTTGAATCAGGATTAGTGAGGAGCTTTCATGGCTGAGAAATTTGACATCGAGGATCGTTGGCCTGAGTTGTTCACACGGCTTGACGATGTGCAACGCAACGCTGTACGCCAGTCTCTGGCTGCTGCTTGGCATGAAGGGTGGGTGCCGAGCCGTGAGGATGTCGAGAACCTGACCGACGAGGCCCGCGGAGCGATTGACGAGGCCGAGTATCTGCGACGGGTCCGTGAAGCAGCTCGACGTCGAGCCGCAGCGGTTGCCAACACGCGCTGAGACCATGGCGACTTTCGACACTTGGGAGTCGTACTTCTACCCGCCTCCAGACGACGCAACGATGCGTAATCTCCAGGACATCCGCGATCCCAAGGAACTGGAGATCTTCGAGTACGCAGCGACAAGTTATCGCCAGAAGCAGCTTCACATGGACCCGTCAATTGTGCCGCACACATACGATGCGGCCCACGTGCGGGCCATCCACCGCTACCTGTTTCAAGATGTCTACGAGTGGGCAGGGGAGTACCGAACCCGCAACATGGTGAAGTTCGGGCATGTCCGTGAGTTCGCTGATGTACATAGAGGCGAAGTTGGCCATTACTTGAGTGATGTTCACCGCCTCGTTGAAAACACTGAGTGGGCACAGCTCACCCGTGCTGAGTTCGGTCGGGCAGCAGCGAGAGTGTTTGCTCATCTCAACCAAGCACATCCGTTCCGTGAGGGGAATGGCCGGACCTCGAAAGTCTTCATGGAGCATGTCGCCCAGCGGTCGCGGTACACGCTCGACTTCGGCCTCGTCAGCGGCAGGCACTGGAACATGGCTTCCGAGCTAAGCCGCCCTGACATTGGTTCCTACACTGTCGTGCCTGCATCACTGGAGCCAGTGTTCGAAGGAATCTCCCTCGAACGCTCAAACGGTTCCGTCACCACTGGGAGAGATGTCAGTTCCACGCGTTCGTACCTCAGCGCGTGCTACCCCCATCCACCTAGCCAAGCACTGGGAAGAGGCCCTGGTGTTGTGCAGCAGCCGTTCCGTGCAGAACAGCGTGGACCATTAGACAGGGAAGAAATCGAACGATGACCAGTAATGACAGCGCGGCTGTGGTGGGGGAGTATCGGTTGTTGCATCGTGCACCAACACCAGCGGCGTCACGGGCAACAAGAAACGGCCATGGGTTGGGTCATTCTTAGGACGTGGAGCGCTGAGGATGGGCGGGGCCATCGTCGGCTACGCCCGGGTTTCGATCAAGGATCAATCGGTGGATGCGCAGCGTGCGGAGCTGGAAGCAGCGGGGGCGACGCGGGTGTTCGTCGATCATGGCCACTCATCTCGCATCACTGACCGCCCGCAGTGGGTTGCGTGCCTGGACTACTTGCGGCCAGGGGCCACGTTGTTGGTGCGAGCGTTGGATCGAATCGCGGGGACGGAGCGGATCGCCTTGGAGGTGATCCGGGAGTTGGCTGATCGGGGAGTGCGTTTGCGGAGTTTGACTGAGCCTGCACTGGACGTGGATGTCACGATGCCGTGGGGCCATCGTCGGGATCATGGCGGTTTGGCCCAGTTGAGGGTGGCCACGATCCGGGAGAACACTCGTCGTGAGTTGGAGCATGCGCGTTCTCAGGGTCGGATCGGTGGCCGTCCGACAGTGACGACCCCGGAACGGCTCGAGGCTGCTCAACAGCTTCGTGCTGGTGGGATGTCACTGCAGAAGATTGCTGAAGCGTTGGGGGTCAGCAGGGCGACTGTTGGGCGTGCTTTGGAGCGGAATGCCGCCAGCGACACGCAGCGGTGACCGCGTTCTGTTCTCCCCTGAGTACGCCCGCCGCGAAGCAGCTGAAGAAGGAGTACAGGTCATCACAGCTCAGGTCAAGGCCTCTGACCTGTGGTCCGAGGGACTACTGGAGGAGTGGGCATGACAAGATCAAACCAGGAGAAGGGAAAGCATCATGGGTCGCATGATTGATGTGGTGGCCGAGTGACCCGAACTGTTCGAGGGTCGGGCGGCCCGTGCGACGACCCCGAGGATCTGGAGCTGGGAGGACTACTTTGACCCGGAAACCTATGACCCTGCCACGGAGTCGGGGACGTTACGGAACCTCCTGGGCATCAGAAATCCGAAGGTTTTGCCTAGTTACTCACATATTTCTGGTGATGCTGTTTTGGCGGAGATCGAGGGTGAGCCACCAGGAATGGTGAGACCTGTTGGGTCGAGGGTGAGGCGCGCTTCGGGTCAGGCCTCGTTGACCTCGGTAACGGCCTTCGCGAAGTCCGCTTTGAAGTCCAGGCGTTGGCGTGGGGCGGTCACGTGGGGAGCGAAGAGGTGGACTGTGGTCCAGACGTACAGGTCGATGGCTCGAGGTTTGGTGAGTGCTGTCAGGGTCACGAGGTTGATCGGGATCGGGTGGGTTACGAGTTCTCGCCAGAAGGGGAGCGAGAGTTCGATGTAGGTAGGGTTCGAGCGTGTCTTGCCCCTCAGCTGCTGAGGTGGAGAAGGACACGTTCATGTTTTAGGCCAGGAACATGTTTGTCACCTGGTCTCGGGCGTTCCAGCGTTTCTCGATGGTGATGGATGTGTGGGCAAGACGGCGGAGTTGCTCCCGCAGCAAGGTGATCGAACCAGGAGTACCACCTTGGACTCGGTGGTCCATCCCAATCAGGGCGAAGAACTCCCGCAGGCTGGAGCCCAGCGGGATGCGTCGGCCCTCGTCTTCTGGCAGCCCACGGCGTTTCACTGCGTGGGTGCTCAGATAGGCCAGCAGGAGGCGTGGGTCCGCCCTTCTCTGGGCGAACCTCGCCCCCTCCAATGTCAGCAATTTGACACTGCTGACGCCCTCACTGCAGCACCTCTCCAGCGTCGATCCGCCGTCCGGTGTTTTCCACAGGCCCCTATATATAAGTATTTAATATGCGGCGGGGTCCCGCCGCTGCTGAGCGCGGGTTGTGAGAAGCCGAGTAGCTGTGAAGGTGGTTGAGGCTGCGACGGGGCTGTCGTCCGTTCTGCCGCGGCCAGGGTGGGTGGTTGCGTGGATGGCTCGCTTCTGGTGGGCAGGTGTGGGTGTGGTGGGGTTCGGGGTGCCTCCCGCCCTAGGGGCTAATGTTCGGTGTTTCAGAAACGATCATTTGTGGGCTGACGGTCGACGAGAGCCGACGGAGACCGACACGCCGGACCGAAACTCAGGACCAAAACCGACACGTCTCAAAACTATCCCTAGACCGTTTTCGGAAAATCGGCTAGAACTAGAATGAACTCAGCACCGAGCAAGAGGAGCACCCCGTGGCCACCGAGGCAGCAACCACCGCGGCCGAGCGCGAGCTGCGCGTGGCCGAGGCGATCCACAGCGGCGAGATGGAGGGCCTGCCGGTGACGGCCGCCGGCCGCCAGGACGCCCAGGAGTACGTCGTCGGCCGCATCGACTCTGACGAGCTGGTGGCTCGCGCGCGCGCACGCTATGGCCTCGACTGAGTTCGTCGACCCGTATCTCGATCTCGAGACGGGTCTGCTGAGGAACAAGGTCGGCGCACAGACGAAGGTCGCCCTCGATGAAGCCGAGGGCGACCTTTCTTTTGCCCGCTTGGTGCAGCTCATGGATCACCCGGTGAAGCCGACCGGCGACCTCGACGAGCTGCGCGCGATCCACCGCCATCTGTTCCAGGACGTCTACGACTGGGCGGGAGAGCTACGTACCGTCGATATTCGCAAGAACACGGAGGGAGCCCAGTTCTTCCTTCCCGTGTCGATGATTGGCCGCGCTGCTGGCTACGCCGAGGGTGAGCTGCACGCCGACAACGAGCTGCGCGGCATGAGCCGCGAGCAGTTCATTGACCGTCTGGCGTACCACTACGACCAGTTCAACTACGTGCATCCGTTCCGCGAGGGTAACGGCCGAACGCAACGGGTGTTCTGGAACCGCGTCGCCCGCGACGCTGGCTGGCAGCTTGACTGGCGTGAGGTGCGCGGCACGACCAATGCCCAGGCGAGTCGAGCGGCATCCGAGCAGCGGGACTTCGGGCCGCTACGTGAGATGTTCGGTCAGATCGTCAGCACGGCGACTCCGCAGGGCAAACGAGACGCAGCCTGGCGCGCCGCAGAGCGCGCCAGGCTGTCGTTCCCCACGAAGTGTGTGCTACCGAGGCCGTGCGCCGGCCCCAAAGCGGCCCGTCGAATGCGTCCCAAGCATGCACCACCATGCACATGCCAGGGCAGAGCCACCGAGGGCCTGGCAACGATGGACCAGGAGCGAGTCGATGACCCGTGTCGGTTACGCGCGAGCAAAATCCCGAGGCCCAGGAGGCGGAGCTGCGCGCGGCTGGAGCGACGCGGGTTTTCGTCGATCGTGGCGAGTCGAGCCGAGTCAAGGACCGGCCGCAGTGGGGCGCGTGCCTGGACTATCTGCGCGACGGTGACACACTCGTGGTGCGCCGGCCGGATCGTATCGCCGGTAGCGAGAAGATGGCCATCGAGGCGATCAACGATCTGGCCGAGCGTGGGGTTAACATTCGGAGTCTGACCGAGCCGGATATCGACACGACAACGCCGATGGGCCGAACGCTGTTCGGCATCGTCGCCGTGTTTGCTCGGCTTCGCGTCGACACGATTCGGGAGAACACCCGGCGCGGTCTGGCGCACGCTCGTGCCCAGGGGCGCGTCGGTGGCCGGCCCTCAGTGATGACCCCGAAACGTGTCGCTGCTGCTGCGCAGCAGTTCGCCGAAGAATCAGAACCGAAACCGCAGCATCAACGGAGCCAGAGCAGAGAGAACCTTGGTAGCGAACGGGACATCTAGAAGAAAAGAGACCGGAGATCGGCTTGGGCGGTGAACAGGCCGTGCACAGGTCACGTGTGCTTGGGGTGAGGATTTGTAGGGTGGTGAGGTTCGTGGCCTGTGTGCGGTGGGTGGGGTCCCGCTGCTTCGCGGGTTTCCGCCAAAGCTCGGATGGTGGTGGTTCGGGCTTGGTGAGCTTGCTATGCAAGCTTCACTGCTTCGTCAGGGGAAAGAGGTTTCGTCATGGTCCTGAAGGTACCGCTTCCCAAGGTTATCTGTGCTGCTTGCGAAGCGTTTCTGGCGACCCGTTCGGGATCGTCAGGTCGACCCCGACGGGACTGGGGTCGGCAGGGATACGGAGCCCCTGGCGGAGCGAGGATGATACACACTAGATGTGTGGTCCCTGTGCCATTGCGTGGGGTCGCTGTGCTGGGCATGGAGAGGCGGTGAGACAGATGGTTAACAGGCAACTGCGGCGGGGTCTGTTTGGTCGTTGGTGTCGGGAGAACGTGCCCGGGGGGCGTCAGGTTCGGCATGAGGTGAAGGTCACGCCGGAGGAGGAAGGGCGGCTGCCGGATGGCAAGTGGCAGCAGATTGCTGAGGACTTCATCGCGTTGATGGAGTTCGATGACCAGCAGGGGACGCGGGATTCATGGCGGTGGGCTGCGATCCATTATGGGGTATCGAAGAACGGGAATGACCACATTCATATCGTGGTGGACTTGGTGCGAGAGGACGGTACCAAGGCGAATACCTTCCGTGATTTTCAGCGAGCTCAGACTGCGGCCAGGGCTTTGGAGAACAAGTATGGGTTGGAGCCCTTGGAGTCTGCGCGGACAGGGCGGGCAACTCGCGGGTATGATCCGGCCGAACGTGAGGCCCAGGCCAGGGGGAGAGCGTGGGCTAAGTACAAGCGGTCTCGTGGCGGTGATGCTTCAGGGTGGGAGAAATTGGCGGCGGCCGAGCGGCAGAAGTTGATCGCGGAGGAGATGCGGCGGGATGAGCCTCGTTACCTGTTGGCGCTGAAGGTACGGGCAGCAGCTACGGCGGCTGGTGATGAGGCTGAGTTTGTGCGTCGTCTGCGGCGTGATGGGCTGTTGGTGCGGGCTCGACGGGCAGTTGCTCCAGGCCGTGAGGCTTTGGAGCCAAGCCCGGAGGCATGGGAGCAGTGCAATGCCGAGTTGCGACGAGTGATTGATGAGATCCGCCAAGTGGGGGTGGATGATGATGCGACTTGGGCTGCTATGGCACGTCGAGGGGCCGGGGTTTTGGCGAGCTGGTCCAGGGCAGTCGAGATTGTGCCGGGTGACTTGGCACGTGCAGCGGAGGCGTTGTCGAGATCTGCCCAGACCCGTCGCCTTGTGGCCTTTCTTCCGGCACGAGTGAACTGGGATGTGTTCACTGATGCCGCGATGCTGGCAGCAGCTGCATCGCGAGGTGGTAAAGGAGAAGTTGGTCAGGCAGTACTGATCCGATCCATGCTGAGACTTGCACAGGCGGTTCATGATGCAGCGGTGGCAACTGATCAAGCTCGGCACGCTGCACTGCTTGTCCAGGACACCAGGGCCCGGTTGATAGCAGTACGTGATGCATTGCCACCGCTGCCGGGAAGTCAGTCCCGACATGCTCCGGAAACTTTCCAATTGGATCCCGAGCTGCAAGCGAGGATGCGAAGGGTGCAATCGGCTCGACCTGATGACGGGAAGCTTGCTTCCCCGCTGCCGCCTCCCGAGGTACCCCGAGCACGACGTTCTACGGCATTGGAGGCAACACCAAACCCATCGATCGAGAGATAGGAGACAACGGTGGAAACTGATGGAGTTGATGAGGCAATTGAGGGGCAGATCAGGATGTTCATTACCACGGCTGAGATGGTGGGCCGGGAGATGGCTCGGCATCGGACAGAGCAGATGCGGCAGGCTCGGATTCAGTCCGAGCGAGATGCTGAACGGCTGCAACAACGGTTGGATGCTGAGCGGGAGGCGGCGTTGGTGCAGCTCGCCAGGATCGGTGATCGGGGATGGTACGAGCAGGTCACTCCGCAGGAGTTGGCCTACACCTATCAGCTTGCCGAAGCTTGGGCTGGGCAGGATCGGAATGCCGATGCGTATCGGATCCGGATGAAGACTGAACTGAAGGTGCGGTACGGCATTGATCCGGAGTCTCTCAGATCGGAGGATGCCGTCCAGGCAGCGATGCAGAAGGCCGCTGAGCGAGAACGAGGAGAAGCCACTGCTGAGCGGACCGAGGCGAAGGAAGATGAACGCCAGGCCCGGGACCTGATGAACCAAGCCGATCATGATGGGCAGCACGCCAGTGATGAACGTGCAGCGGCGGAGCAGGAGACTGATCCTCAAGAACGTCTTGGCCACATCGAGGAAGCTCGGAAGGCTGAGATTCGTGGGGGCGAGAACAGACAAGATGGCCAGGTTGCCTATGATTCGGCTGAGCGGCGGCAGCAGTTCGCTGCGAATCTGGAGGCGCGGGGGATCGCACATGAGATTGCGGCTGCGCGATGCCGTGCTGATGCAGCGCAGGCGAAGCCGGCTACTCAAGCGGTGGGGAAGCAGACTCGGGTGAAGCGAGCGCGCAAAGCCAAGCCGAGGACGCCGCAGTTGCAACGTACAGATCGCGGCCGCTGAGATCTGCGAAGGATTCGGCTGGTAGGGGGACGGGCCCCGTCCCCCTACCAGTTCATCGAACGTCGGGGAACATTCCTTTGGGTGGGTACTTGTAGGGGAGAGGGTCTCCTTTGCTGCATGCGTCTTCGCGGCTGGTTGCCATGCAGAAGGGGCCGTCGGGACTCATCAGGATTGGCATGTGGTGGTCTGCATGGTCTCGTAGCCACACGCTCATGCCGGTAGCGGGGTCTTGGCGGAGATGTTCCCAGGAGCGCCACAGAGCTTCGATGCGGATGATGGCTTCGTCGGATTCCCACCATGTGGCTGCCCAGAATCGAGTCCGTCCATCGATTCGACGGCGGTAGGCGTGCCTCAGGAACTCTCGGAGGAACTCATCGACGCTGCCGTAGTACAACTTGGGGGCAGAATCGTTGGTTTCGCTGAGCGGCTGAGTTTGGTCTTCCCAGTCTTTCATTTGGTGGTTTCCTGCTGACGGCTTGGGTCGTGGGCCGCGAGGGATGCCCGGACGGCGGTGGCGTGGGGGCCGGACATCCAGGGGATGGTGGTGATCATGGTGGGGCGTGCTCCGGAGGCGAGGACTACCGCTCGGCCGCGTGGTAGGGCCGCGAGATCGGCGATGTCGAGGATTCGTTCGCGTTGGAGCTGATGGGAGATTGTGCGTTGTCCTCGACTGGTTGAGGTGGAGGAGGAGACTCGGTCGTAGTCTCCGATGAGCCGGGAGAGGTCTTCGAGGAAACCGGCGTCGGAGACGCCGCCGCCATAGACCTTGATGTTGGATGCAGACCAGAGCTTCTTCATTCCGGATTCGCCCCACACGTCAATTCCTTGGGCCCAGGATTGGAGGATCGTCATGAGGATGATCCCACGGGATCCGTAGTGGGAGTACTGATCTGGGAGGTCTCGCCACCGGCACACGTTGGCTGCTTCATCGAGGACTCCGAGCATGGGGGTCGGCAGGCGGCCTCCCGGGGAGCGGGTGGCGAGTTCCTCGGCGGCTTCGGCGACGGCAACGGTGAGGGCGGTAACCAATGGGCCGGCAGTGCCATGGCCTTCCTTGGACAGCGAGTAGAGCGTGCCGCCGTCTTCTCGGACGAATTCGCCGGGGTCGAACTCAGGTCGTGGTTTCCCGGATGGTGTGATCCAAGGCAGAATTTGCCGGTTGGTCAAACATGAGGCCATCTGTTGAGCGGTACCGTAAACGCCCCCGCGTTGCTTGTCCGGGGCGGCGATCACTCCGGCAACTTGATCGGCGGTCAAGTCGAACCCGTGCTGACGCAGGATGTCGACGGGATGTTCGTCGCCGGGTCGGGTTAACCAGGTGTAGGTTTCGGTGATCGGATAATTTGCGAGGGCGGCCGCCAGCAGCAACCCTGCCAGGAGATCTTGACCGGCCGGGTCGAAGTACGCGTCGGTTCGGGCACCTGGTTCCCGGGACCCCGCAGCGAAGTGTTCTGCCAGTTTCGCGGCTCGTACTTCGTCGGTGACGTAGGAGAGGGGGTCCCACCACCATGTTGGTTCTTCCAGAGCGATGCCCTGGGGATCGAACACCCACACCGGGCCCTTGTCGGCTCGTGGGTCCCGGGTCGCATCAACCACATCACGTTTATTGGACGTGACGACTACGGCCCCAGGGGCATCCAGAATCGCAGGGACCGCGCGACTGGTGGTCTTACCGGTACGAGGCCCCCAGATGTCGATGTGCATGTCTTCCCAAGAGCCATAGAGCATTGCTCCGGTCGAGACGGATTTGCCGATCAGCACGCCGGGCGATGCTGTGATCCCAAGACGTTCAGCTTTCGCTGCGACGTCCTTCGTGCGGATCCCTTCGATGTCTCGGCCGCGGCCGAGACGACCAGCAGCGCGATCGACTCGCGTCTTGCCGTATCGGATGCGATGGGTCAACCATCCTCCCAAGATCCCGAGGGAGATGATGACGAAGACAACACCGGTGAGGACTCCCCAGCCCCACGCACCGGGCCAGGGCACGGTGCCGCGGGCCAGCTCGAAAACAAGCCTGAAGGGATCAGAGGGCACATCGATTCCGGTACCAGCCAGCCGGTGTCCTAGATGGATGGTGACGTACAGACTTCCGACAACGGCGACGACGAGAATGATGACTGCCCACAGCAGGACCGTTTCGGTCGTGAGTCCACTGGGATCCTTGCGCGGGTGGTCTGCGCTCATGGTGTTTCCTCGGTACGGCGGCCAACTCGGGATTGCTGGTGCCAGAGACGGTTGGTGTCGTTGATGGCCAATTCGGTAGGGGTCAGATCAACCTTGATTGGGATGCCGGGGCGGCCGCCGACCTTGAGCAGGAATCTGCCTTGGCCGGGGGGCGCGGTTTCACGGCCGGCTACGGGGTCCCATGCAGGTGGGTCTTGCCAGCCGATCAGGAGGTTCTGTTCGGCGATGGACAGCGGTATGACAGAGGTCAGCTGTGGCATTTCGGCTGATGGCAGACCTCCGCAGATGACCATGCCGGAGCGTTCAACGAATCCCTTGGCCTTCATGCGGTCCTCCTCGGTTGGTAGGGCGAGGAGGTCACTCATGGTGTGGGAGATCATTGCCATGCCGACGCCCCGCTGCCGATTCAGTCGGGTGAGAGCGTCGACGCGGTCGACCATGCCTCGGCCTGCGCGGAGGGCTCGCCAAAGCTCGTCGAGGATGACGTAGTAGTGGCGGCGGGGTTCGAGGCCGGCATCGGCCAAGGCATTGGCCACGTTGACGGTGCCGAACCCCGCGGACCAGCAAGCTAGGAGCACTGCGGCTTGGAGATCCATTTCGGAGTCGTCGATGGCGGAAACGTCGTAGACCACGGGTGCATCGCGACGCATGGGGTTGGTGGTGGGATGGGCGAAAATTTCGCCGAGGCGGCCACCGCTGGTCAGTCCAATCAGTGAGGCTTCAAGTTCCTCGGTGATCTCCCGGTACCGGGCGTCATTGCCTCGGTCAAGGGCAACCGTTCGTACTTCGGGTGGGCCTTGCTGGATTACGGTCAGCAGATCGCCGAGTACCGGGATGCCGTCGTGGTGCTGATCTAGGTGCTTGAGGGCGCGGTCGAGGATGGTTGCTTCGCGGTCGCTTGGTGGGGAGGACCGGAGGATGGTCAGTAGGGCGAGCACCATGGTGTGGCGACGTCCGTGAGCATCGGCAAGGATTTCTTTGGCTTCTTGGGCATAGCCAGCGGCTTGGAGGCGGCGGGCGCCTTCTTTGGCTTCACCGGGATCGAGGATGTTGAGGTGGCCGCGGCCACGCCCCAGGGTGATGATTTGCCCACCGAGTGCTTGGAGCAAGTCGACATAGTCGGGCTTCAGGTCTCCCAGGACCAGAGGCATGACTCCGAAGCCGGACAAACCGGTAGCCATGCGTCGCACGATGGTTGACTTGCCGAGACCGGGTTTCCCCAGAACGAAGCAGGACGGGTTGGAGATCAGCTTGGCGCGCTGGAACCAAGAGATCGGGTCACAGCACACGGTTGCGCCATTGTGGATGTGGCGGCCAAGTGGGACTCCCACCATAGGGGTCCCTGTGCCGATGGCAAAGGGCCACAAGCCGCAGACCTGGACGGTAGTGCCTCGCCATTCTGCTGCGGGTTGGATGAGGCCAGCTCCTCCACGGCCGTGTCCCAGCCATCCCTTGGGGCCGGGCCGCAGGGGACGAGATTCTGACGGGCTCTGCTGCGATTTTTTATTTCTCGGCTTCGTCTTGGTCGGTTTCTTGGGATTGGTCATAGTTTTTCTCGCAGCTCAGTTGGGATACGTAGGTGTTTGGTGAGGACGAGTCCCAAGGGAAGGGCGGCTGCGAAGCTAGAGTCTTGAGCACCGTAGGCTGGGCGTAGCCTGAGTCTCGCGGTGGCTGCCAAGTTGTCGATGGCGGCCGACATGTCAGACTTCTTCCCCGAGTCGGAGATGGTAGCGGTGACGAGCATGCCGAACTGCACCAAACCGGCACCAGAAGCTTCTTCGTTCGCTGTGGCTTGGGCTGCCCGTACCGCCAAGGTGTCCCGGGCCGAAGGTTTGTCGGATGACGTTCTCCGGAATTCTGCCGCCCGTAGATCAGCCTCTACTATGGCCGCTGCGCGAGCTGCGTCAATGGGGCGGTACAGCAGGGTGACCCGTTTACGGGTGATGTCGCGGTGAGGGGCCAACAAACGTGCCAACACGCCTGACTGGACGTTTCCTCGGGGCGCTTGGGTCATTGCCCAGGTGCAGGAAAGCGCGGAATCGTGTCTATAGGAATCCCATCTAGTTTCCGTCGCTGCTGGACCGACTTCCGGCCAAGTCAATTCCGGTACTTCTCCCATGGCGTGTGCTTCATCGATCAGCATGGCGGCGGCCGGGTCGTAAGCAATCCGGATTACTTCACACAGTTCTTGAGCCGAGAGTGGGTGAGCGGCTCCAGCGCCCGTGGCTTGCAGTGAAGCCGTCAATCCAGGGAGACGGGCCGCCAATTCGTAGGCAATCTCCTCGTCCTTGCGGCGTTTTCCGCCCGACCGGGTCGCGGCGCTGAAGGTGACGGTCACATATGACTTCACCATTGATGAACCTGCGGGATATCTGGTGACAACGTCCTGCAACATGGCTTGAGCAAAGTTTGGTGCATCATCATCTACGTTCGTGGCGATTTCGCGGCGCAGACGTGTCCCGGTGTCCGGGGCGGTTTCTATTGTTACCGAGGCTGCTTCGATTCCTGGTTCATCTCCAAGATTTGCCAACCAGTGTCCCCAGTCAGCCACCCAAACGTCTATTTGCTCCTGATCCACCAATGACGCCCCGTCAGGTTCCGTTCCCATTACGATGGAGTATGATCCAGCAGCCGGGATATACAGCATTGCGAACGGCCTTCCGTAAGAGTCCGTGTGTTCGCTCAGTCGGATTGGTGCAGCAATCCCTGGCAGCTGGTAGGTTCCCCAGAGTGACCGCCCCAAAGGGCCGGAACGATACAGATGTTTGCCTGCTGAGCGTGCGCTGAACCAAGAAACCCGTGTCGCGAGCCGCGACAAAATGTTGTGGCCGTGGCTGTCCTTTTTTGTTGTCGCGAACAACAAGATCCCGACTATCAACGCCACAATGGCCGCCCGCCAAATATCGGAAACCATGGCCACAATGACAGCGACAATCATTCCTGCAAGCAACAGAGCAGTTCCAAGGGAACCCAAGCCGAGGATTCCCGACGATGTTGGCCGCCGCCAATTCCCGTAGGTTCGTGCGGGGCGAGTTTCAGTTGCTGCCACTAGGATCATTCCCTTCTCCCGTTGCGGATTCTGCTGCGCTCTCCACCGCGCCTTGCGCGGCTTGGATACCCTGATTCACTGCTGCTGCGACCGCACCCACCCCCGTGGCTGCACCAGCTGCTCCAGCAGCTGCTCCAGCTCCTGCGGCGCCGCCACCAGCACCAGCGGCACCTATTTGTGAAGAGCCGCTACCTGCTGCCGCTCCGGAAGAACCCGAGTCCGCCGATCCCTGACTTGCAGAGGTCCCGCTGCTGGAGGAATCGGGAGAGGTAGATCCAGTCGAGGTGGTGGTATTGGCTCCGCCACCGTCATTTCCGGAAGGTCCTTCATTGCCTGCCGATCCTGGTGAAGAAGGTGGCGAGCCTGAGTCGCTACCCGGTCCGGCACCGGTGGGCAGGGACTTCATCGCAACGAAACTCGCCGCTGCACCCCCACCGGCGCTGAGTACGGCCGCCGCCCCACCAGCGCCGCCTGCTAAAGCGCCTACCATGGGGGTGATGAATTTCATCAGGGCCGGCATCGCCACCAAGGCGAGAATCATCAAACAAAGCCCAGTGATGATTGGAATAACCCCATCGGAGCCGAATGGCTTAGAAGCGGCCAGTTGGAAAGCGGTGGCGTAGATGATCGCTGCCGCTGGTTTGTATGCAATCAAAGCGACAAGCCAGCTTATGTTCTTGTTGAGCCAGCTTTTGCCCATCTCGGTGTTCGAGAAAGATGCCGAAAGGGGTAGTACACCGGCTAGGACAACAAGCATTCCGCCGCGGGCGATCATGATTAACATCTGCATCAGGGAGGCCAGCAGGGCGAACAGTCCAAGGACGAGCATCAGCATTGTGGCGCCACCATTGGTCAATACGATAAGTGATGCGAGATTCTTTCCTAGGCAACCAGAAATATCACATCCCATGGACTGTTCGATGATCCAAGTCGAAAATTGATCCCCGATTGTGAGGAAAAGGGAAACGGAACCTAACCCTGCGCCGGATATCACTATCAATGTGAGTATCGATTTGACTACTTCTTTCCCGGGTTGGGCGCGTTGTTCCCAGATCATGCGGATGGCGCCTATGATCACAGATGCTATGGCAGCAGCCGCGGTGTACCACCACAAACTGGATTGTAGAAACTGTGTGGTTCCTTCGATTCCGCTTGGTCGCTTATACATTATGCCGCTGATCAGGGAAGAGGAGCCTGATATCAGGACAACTCCCCCTAGAATGGTTCCTGCTTTCCCGACAGCAAGTAATCCCTCACCTGCCCGGGCTTTGAGGGCCATCAAGGCCCCCAAAGCAATGAGTGAAAATACCGCTACGGCAAAGCCTATCCAAGCGACGTACCCTAGAAGTGTTGCGAGCTCTTCGGTACCCGGGGCAGCGCCGGTGACCTGTGTTCCCTTCCCTACCTTGGTCAAATCTAGGGTAGTCATGTTGATCCACAGTGTCCCGACTGAAGCCATGGCGTTGCTGAAAGCTTCGCCGATCGAGCCAACGAAGCCATTCATGACGGCATCAAAAGCCCCTTTGGCACCTTCCGAAACATGACATCCGATATCGAGCAGCTCGCACATTTTCTAGGTCTCCTGTCTTCTTGGTTACGCGCCCCAGGTCGTGTAGCCGATGAGATCAGGAATCTGGGACACGTGTGCAGGGTTCTTGATGTCTTGTATGACCCATTTCCAATCCCCATCTTCCCAGACAAGATCATAGACTGCACTCGCACGAGAATTCGACGACGCGCTGGCCACAGTGAGGGCGATGTCCACCTTTGCCTTGGAGCCATCATAGGTGAGTAGCTTGAAACCTGAAATTGTTATGCGCGAGGATGATGTTGAACTCGTCGAGGATTGCTCTGAACGAATTTTGTCCAGCGCAGCCGAACGCATCGGACCTTGAGCCAGGAAATATTCAGCGAAAGCCAAAGATTTCTCATGAGCACTACCTTGGGCGATCGCGTTGGCCGCTGCGAAAACTGCGCCTTCTGGCGATCGCTGGTAACAGTACCTGATGCCGTCATCGGTGACAGCAGCAGGACCGTACGTGGAGGATGTCGGGTAGGGATACATTCCCTGATACTCCCACGTGGCTTCCGGCGGGGCAGAGATCCTGCCTGGGCTCTCAATGCGGTCACCTGCCAGGCCACACACGCTGGTGGACGCGGCTGCTGATGATTTGCTCAACGTCGACTCGGGGCTAGGTGCCTCGGCCATGGTCGTTGTCGTCGTGGCGGCTTGGTCGCTAGGGGGGGATGGTCGTAGTGCTGTTTGGATCAACAGTGTAACTCCGACGGCCACGATGACCAAGATCACTCCAGCGGAGATGAGCCAACCTGGTTTCGTGAAAGGACTCTGTTTGGGGCTTTGCTCTTCAGACATGAGAATTCCCCTTACGCGAGAAATCCGACGATCGCGCCCGCGGCGCCGATCAAGATTACCGCGGCCAAGACTTTGCCGATAGCCCCGACGTGTTCACCACCTTCGCCCCGACGAGAATTGATTGCCATCATGGCTCCCGCCACAATGAGGCCTCCCACGCACATGGCCAAGCCTACCCATTTCCCCCAGCCGAGCAGGGTAGCGACTTTCTCCGTCCCCGGCGGCTGCGCGGCCACGGGAGTGGGGACTACGTCATCCAGAGGAAGCGAGAGAAGCTGGATGAAAGTATTCATTTTGTTTCTTCCTTTCTGGCGAGAGCCAATAAACTTTCAAGATCACGGGAACAATCTTGTAGATCTGGCGGATTTCCCTGCCGCCACTTCTCCTGCCAGCCGACACGCCACACACGTGGTGCGCCACCTGTCACTAGGCCGGTCAGGTCACGTAACGGCTTCGGCAGACGACCAGGAGCATCCGCGACGATAACTAGTCCGAGCAGCTCAACACCAAGAACCGACCCGGCCGCCCACTGTGTCAGGGCCGCTTGGGCCCGAAGCAACCCTGAGGCATGCGAACGGCATACTAGGACGACTCGTGCAGTTGAGCCGTCCTCATGATAAGGCCAAGCGTGGCCTGCTGCTCTCCAAGTAGGGGCAAGAGAAGCAAGGACCGATTCGCCGGCGCCGCCATGTGCGCCGGCCCACCACAATTCGGCACCCGAAGCGTGCTGTACCTGAGGCAACTGCATCTCTATATCCGGCCGCGGAACTCCGGGCTGTGGAGCAGCAGGTCCTGTCAGGACGGGCGACCTCACCATATTCACAGGCTCTGGCGGCGGAGACAATTCCTCAGGGCCTTCCGGGTGTCGTATCCAAGGACACGCATGATCCGCAGTCACATCTCCCACCTCCCTAGCTAGGCTGCTGGAAGCATCCTACCCCAAACGAGAGAGATTTTATGCAAATGTTCAGATCTTCCAGATCTTCCAGATCCTTGCGGTTCATTGCAGTCTGTGGCACGATGTGCTAGGAGATGCGATGGATAGCGAAGGTGATGACTATCTTGACCTGTTCTTCGCGCAGACCCCAGCGCTCATGACCGTCGAGGAGGTCGCAAAGCTCATGCGCGTGAACAAGACAGCTGTCTACGACTGGGTCGACAAGGGCCAAGTGCCTGCCTACAAAGTTGGAGGATCATGGCGAGTTCTACGAGACGAACTGAAGAACACCGTGCGGCGATCATCGAACAAAAATGGTATTGATCTTGCAGGAGGCGATGGTGACTAGATGGCCCAAGGCCGAGGTTCAACTGGATACAGATGGTGGCGGGATCGTCAATCTCGGTGGAATTACTACTGAGATTAGGGAAGCCAATACAGAAGCGGCAAGGAGCCAGGTCACTGCTCTGATCGTTGAAAAAGCAGCTAGCTTGGGTCGTCCAATTCCCTGCTCGATCGCTGACCCCGCCGGGCATTGGGAACTACTCATTCATCCCAACGGGGATGTCAGCCTTGAAGATAACCCGCGACCCAAGACGGCAATAAAAGAGAGTCCATCTGCTGGAAAAAGAGAAGCAGTTCCGCCAACGGAGACGGAAAAGGAAGACGTGAAAGCAGAAATTATTCCTCTCGCGTCATCGTTCGCTTCAGAAGAAGAGATCCACGAAACGATGCCCCGCAGATCGTTTCTCAGCAATCAAATAACTGAGCAACCAGCAGAACAAGGCTGGCGAGGTGCGCTGACGCGCCTCGGGATGCCTATTGCGCCCGGTGAAGCCGAGCGGGCCGAAAGATCAGATGTCCTGGCGGTCAGTCAACATTGGTCAGGGCCGCGCACCATAGCCGTAGTAAACGGCAAAGGCGGCGCAGGTAAAACCCCAACAGTAATCCTGCTATCTGCGGTATTTGCTCGTTACGGCGGGACAGGAATCTTGGCGTGGGACAACAACCAGACCCGAGGAACCCTCGGATGGAGAACAGAACAAGGCCCACATGACGCGACCCTGCTGGAACTCCTTCCAGAAGTAAATCATCTGCTTGAAACCGGCGCAAAAGTTGCTGATCTCAATAGGTATGTCCACCACCAATCAGCAGACCGCTATGACGTTTTACGGTCACAACCCCTGAAACTTGCAGGAGTCCAACGGATCAAAGCTGATGACGTCGATGCCATTCACCAAGTAGCATCGAAATACTACAGAATCATTATCATTGATTCTGGAAACGATGAATCGGACCCAGTATGGCAACGAATGATCGATCACACCGACCAACTTGTGCTTGCCACGACCACACGCGACGATCATGCTGAAGCCGGAGCACTCCTCTTAGAAGCTCTGCAACGTCGCAATCCTACCTCGGCTTACTTGGCTCACAATGCTGTCGTGATCGTCAACCAAGCCGATCCCACCGCCAAGGCGGCCGAAGTAACCCGAATCTCTGAAGGATTCCACGGCATCGCACGCGAAGCTGTCACAATCCCCTACGACCCAGCAATGGTCGGAGGAATCCTCAGCTTCGACGCCCTCCAGTCTCGCACCCGCCGCGCCTGGCTCGCAGCAGCCGCCGCCGTCACCCGAGGACTCTAACTCATGCGTCGCGCAGGACCCTGTTGCCTAATCGCCCTAATCCCCTTCGTACTCGGAGTTTTCCTTTTTCTCCTGCCTATCATCATGGTCATGATCGCTGTATCAGGAGGCCAAAGCAATTATGCAAATGAGGAAATCAGAACAAATAAGACTTGCGGGAAGACACCCATACAAATTTCCGAAGAAGTCCATAAATGGATGGCCGCTGCCGCTGAATCATCCGGTCTGCCAGAAGGATGGCTAACAGCAATCGCAGACCGGGAAAGTGATTTCGACCCCAAGCAATACACCCCTGATGAAAACGGGGGAACCTGGGGTCTCTTCCAGATCAACCGTGAGGAATGGGGAGGAGTCTACCCCGGGGCGTCTAAAAAGGGAACTGGAACCCCGTCAGGAATCACCGATCCCATGACTCACGCGAAATATGGAGGTATCTACTTCAAAAACCGACTAAAAACCGTCCAAAAACTGAAAGAAAAGAATCCCGATAAACCTTTCGCGGCGCTGTCGGATTTGGATGCATTGGTCATAGCTCACAATGCTGGTGAAGGAAACTTGGTAAAATATCCAAAACTTCCTTCGATCACAAAAGATTATCTAGAAGAAATTCGAAATAATTTTACCGCCGAGGCGTGCACACCGACCGGAACTCCCACACCCGGAGGAAAGGGGGTCAGTGGAGTGGACGATTACAAGGAATGGTGGCAATCAAAAGGAAGTCTGACCTCGGGATACGATCCCCAGGGCTTCGCATGGGCGCAGTGCACATCCTACTCAGCATTCGCAGTCCGCAAATACACTTCCTACACAAATTTCTCAAATTCATGGAAGGGGCTGCATTTTGGGAATGCCGCTGAGTGGCACATTGCCGCCAAGAAAGCCGGGATCCGGGTCGATAGAACCCCAGCCGTGGGAGCCGTCGCCCAGCGCCTGAATGGTACATGGGGCCACGTAGCCTTCGTCGTCGCCGTCAACGAAGACGGAACCTTCGTCATCAACGAATACGATTATGCCGTGCGACGGAATTTTGGAAGCAGAAAAGGACTCAAGGTCGGAAAAGATTTCGACAACATCCTTCATTTCGAGAAAAAGGAGAATAAGAAGTGATGCACAGATACACGAAAATTCTCGCAACCCTAGCGGTTCTCGCGATTATGACCGCCTGCGATGGTCAGCAAGCAGAGCCAGGAAAACAAGAAACGTCAGAAACAGTGCCGAGCACAACAACAGTGCCGAGCACAACCAGTCCAGCAGCCAAGTCACGAGGGCTCGAAGTATCCTACCTTCCCCACTGGATCGAAAAACCCGAAGAAGAACTCGCAGCAGAATTCGTGCGACACGCGAACACCCCAGACTCACGACTCGAAGAAAAACCAACCCAAGCATGGCGACGAGCCAGCGTGTACTGCACGCCAGAACTCAGAGAGGAAATCCAAAACCAAAAAGATAAATTCGGCGACAAACAATGGAAAGAACTTCTCGCTAACGACGGATACATCTCCATCGAAATAACCAACATCAACGGAGCCACCCAACAAGCAGAAGGTGAAACCACTGCGAAGTCAGAAATCACCTTGGAAGTCATGTTTCGTCGCATCTACCATCAAAACGAAAAAGAAACCCACGATCAAACAATCAACGTATGGTCCGTTACCATAAATGACGGAAAAGTCTCAGAATTTCAACCTGGATGAAGGAAGAAGAAGTATAACTGAAGAAACCTGCGAACCTGCCGCAACCCGGAAAGCTCAGATTGTGGAAATGATCGAGCGCTTCGAATGGGGAAGAAAAGAGATCCCAATTCTCCGAAGTTGACGTTTAGGCGTTATTCATGAGGGTTGTTTCTCGGTGAAACGCTGCCAGTAATGCAAAGGGCATCGACTGTTTTATGGAATGATTGAGTTGCAGCATGAATCAATCATGAGAGCGGTCGATGTGTTACCAGTCCACAAAGGGGTTTTGCGAGGAAACAATTGATGAGATCACCTGCCGTGTCGCCGATGTGATCGAGGGTCGAGGGATGGATCTGTTCAGATGCTGTATCCCCTGCGGGGTCAGGTGGTGGCCTGCCTGCTGATCCTTCGTCAGAACCTGTCCCAGATGGTGGTCGCCGACCTCCTGGGAGTCTGTCAGCCCACGATCTTCAGGATCTGGTGACGTATCACTGTCCTCCTTGAAGCGGTCCTGCTTGGTGTCAAGTGGTGGAAGCAACGAGTAGGCGTTCGTATGCTTCGTGTGGGGTGAGCCATCCCAAGGCTGCTCTGGGGCGTCCCCCCAAGCTCTTCGGCGATGGCGCCTGTGGTAGGGCTGGTGTGTGGTGATCTGGGTGCCTTTGGGTAGGTATGGAGTGCTACACGTTTTGTGGACAGTGACGAAAAACAGGTTTAATCGAACATGTGAGGTAAAATCTGTATTATGTCCGCATCTAAGTACAGCGAAGAGTTCAAACAGCAGGTCGTGTCGGGTGGTCATTGAGAAGTCCCGCACGATCAGCGATGTGGCAAAGTCCTACGGTCTGGTC
>ERZ773022.963-NODE-963-length-20853-cov-4.857246_pt1 | contig 20853 bp, 20 predicted proteins | sample MGYA00580839_ERZ773022 | MGnify/ENA primary metagenome ERZ773022 (study PRJEB29015, sample SAMEA2738020) | human oral metagenome | biome: human oral; feature: human-associated habitat; material: dental | place: China | collected 2044 ... | reverse complement strand
ATCTGGCAGCGCCCTTCTACGATCCGTCATTTCGCGACCGCCGCCCAGTCTTCGAGCCATTTGTCGCGGTTTGCCGCAACCTTTTCTGGATCGGGCACGATCGGGTGCTCCGCCAGCTTGGCTTTGGCGGCCCATTCGGCGGGCAGCTGCACGCTGGAATCCACCGGATACATGTACATCGACGTCGGAATCGCGCTTTGAACCTTCTTCGAAACCATGAAATCGACGAAGGCCTTCGCGCCCTTCTCGTTGTCGGTTCCCTTGACCACTCCGGCGTACTCGATCTGCCGCACGCACGTCGACTCGATCACGCCGGTGTCCTTCGCGAACGCCGGCGACGAGGCGTAGGACAGAACGAGCGGATAGTTGCCTTTGCCCTCTCCAGCCGAAAAATCGACGTTGTAGGCGTTCGTCCAGTCGGATGCGACGTGGACGCCGCCCGCCGCCATCCGGCTCAGATACCCCTTCGCATCCTCGCCCTTCGCCGTTCTCACGCCCGCAAGGTAGGCGAAGCCGGTGGTCGAAGCGTTCGGATCGATGATCGAGAGGAGCTTGGAGTACTCGGGCTTCGCGAGATCGTCCACGCCCGTCGGCTCTTTGACGCCTTTCTCTTTGAACCATTTGTGGTCCACGTTGATGCACACGTCGCCGCGGTCGACGGGCGTCAGCCCTTTGATCCCCTTGATCTCATACTCCTTGGCCGACTGCGGCAGAGCCGGCGAAGCATAGTCGACGAACAGCCCCTCGCCGGCGGGAATCGCGGCCGTGTAGCTGTCGATCCCGTATACGGCGTCGTACTTCGGCGATTTCTTCGTCAGAACCAGCTGATTGGCGACGCCGGCGTCGCCCGCGGGCGTGGTGACGAGCTTGTATCCCGTCTTCGACTCGAACTCCTTGACGAGTTCCTTGGGAAGGTTGAACGAGTCGTGCGTGAGCACGGTGACTGTTTTAGAGTCCCCGCCGCCTTTCGAATCGGTCGATTCACCCGAGCATCCTGCCATCGCGAGCGCCGCGACGAGGCAGGCGACGGAGCGAAGTCTGTTGCGTGTCATTGCTTCCTCCATTTCAGGAGGGCCCGCCGTCTTCAGCGGGGAGAGCTCGACTTCCTTCGCCGGTGCTAACCGGATCAGGTTCGAGGGTCTGCTTTTCGCACTCTCAGCGCCCTTGTGGCGCTCCCCTGTCGCGCAATCAATGCTACAAGAGCGCGCCCTGGACGATCAAAAGCCATCCGAATGCACAGCCCGAGCTTGATCACATGGACTTGCTTCGACCTCAGGGGCACGGCGCGGGCTTCGAGGCGCCTCGCCGCCGGGCAGCTTCGATGCCGCGCCGCGCTTGCAACCGGCGAAGAACGACGTCGCGGCGCCTACGAGTCAAGCCGCCTCAAAGCCAAGCCGCTTCAAAGCCGAGGCACTCCGAAGCGGGGTCACTTCGAGGTCGAAGAGCCTTTCTTCAAACCTTCCGCAACGCCCTTGTCGACCGCGTCGCCCAGCCCGTACCAGCGCGCAGCCCGGCGCATGACGAGCTCGTTGACGACCGCGCCCACGGCGGCCGAGACCACCGAAAAGACCAGGGCCGTGCGCAAGGGCTCGGAGAAGTCGTCCTCTTCCGGGCGCGCACGCCCGGAGACCGACTTCCACACGACGTCGACGGCCTTGTTCGCAATGATTCCGGAAACGATGCCCGCGCCCGCGCTAACGAGCTTCCAACCGATGTCCATAGGGGACTCCCTTCTTGTCGCTGGTCATATTATCGCGTGAATGGGAACGCCGCGCGACGCCGATCATTCGACGGGCGCCTCGCCGACGTCGATCCTGTGGAAGTTGAGATGGGAGCGCGAAGCCGTGGGCCCGCGCTGACCCTGGTACCTCGACCCGCTGGCCCCCGAGCCGTAGGGCTTCTCGGCCGCCGAGGACAGCTGGAAGAAGCACAGCTGCCCCACTTTCATGCCCGGGTAGAGGACGATCGGCAGCGTCGCCGTGTTCGACAGCTCGAGGGTCACGTGGCCCGAAAACCCCGGATCGATGAATCCGGCGGTCGAGTGCGTGAGCAGCCCCAGCCGCCCCAGGCTCGACTTGCCTTCGAGGCGTGCGGCGACGTCGTCGGCGAGCGTCACCTTCTCGTAGGTCGAACCGAGGACGAATTCGCCCGGGTGCAGAATGAGGGACCCCTCGGCGGAGACGTCGACGAGGCGTGTGAGCTCCGGCTGGTCGGCCGCCGGATCGATGACCGGATACTTGTGGTTGTTGAAGAGCCTGAAGAAACGGTCGAGGTGGACGTCGACGCTCGACGGCTGGATCATCTGCGGGTCCCACGGTTCCAGGCGGACCCGGCCGGAATCGACGCAGGAGCGAATGTCGCGGTCGGAGAGAAGCACGGTTCAAGGGTATCTAAAGAGCCGTCGCGCCGAAGCCTCGCCGCTCCGCGGGTTCCGGTTCGGTACGGGCGCCGCCGCGGAAAGCGAGCCTCGGGTGGCGCGGCCTCCCGCTCCATCTGATACAATCTCATTCGCGTCATGCGGGCGTAGTTCATCGGTAGAATGGAAGCTTCCCAAGCTTCAGAGGCGGGTTCGACTCCCGTCGCCCGCTCCATTTTCTGCATTTGCCCGCCCCGGATTCGAGCCGGGTTGCGGCCGGCGCCGTGCGAGCCTGACACGCCCGGCTCCATCCGCTGCACGGCGTCTGCCGGTTCCATTCACCGACGAGAGCGAGCGTTCATGCCTTCGTACGCGTCTTCCGCCGAGCTCACAGCCGAGATTCGCAGGCGAGCCAAACTGTTCGCCGCGGAGTTCGAAGGCATTCCCGAAGGCTCTTGGGACGATGTCCCGGAAGGCGCGGATCGATCGCCGCGCCAGATGATCGCCTACCAGCTCGGGTGGATGGATCTGCTGTTGGGATGGGAACGCGACGAGCAGGCGGGCCTCGACGTCGTCACTCCCGCGCCGGGATTCAAGTGGAATCGGCTCGGAGGCCTCTGCGAGGGATTTTACGCCGCTTGGGCCGAAGCTTCGCCGAAAGAGCTGGCCGCCGCATTCGGCGAGCGAGTCGACGCCGTATGCGACTGGGCGGCCTCGCTTTCCGAAAGCGACCTGTTCGGAGAGCGGCGGCGGGCGTGGGCGTCCTCCACGCCGTCCGCGTGGCCGGTGTGGAAGTGGATTCACATCAACACCGTCGCCCCCTTTACAACGTTTCGCGCCAAGGTCAGAAAATGGAAAAGGGCCGCCGGCGTCGGCTGACGGGACAGACGGCGCGGGCCCTCACCAGGGAAAGCCGCCGGGGTCGATCTCCGGGTTCTTGGCGACGCCGGCGGAGAGCCTGCGCATCGCGACGTCGCAAATGGAGCCGGAGCGATTGCGCTTGACTGCGAGCTCCACCGCTTCGTCGTCCTTGGTCAAACGCCACCAGTCGAGGCCCACCTCCACGAGCTGAGCGCCCATGAGGCGCGCGAAACCGTCAAGAGACCACGCCGGGTCTGCAACGTTCCGCAGCATCTGACGCACCCTGGCCATCGCTTCGAGGAAGTCCACCGACAGCGCCTCGCGCGGAATGCCCCATATCGCGATCGTCACCCGATTTCCGAACACATTCATCGAGGGCATGTAAAACCGGTAGTCAGGCCCGAAGATGTCGCTCACGCAGCAGGCCACGTCTTCCGCCAGCTTTGAGACGACGCCGAACGGGCCGGCCTCGGACCGGTACTCGACCTCTTCCGCCGCGAATTCGCCAAACCCCTGTTTCTCCCCGTATTCCTTCATGGCGAGGGCGATCGGATGGGCGGCCGTCTCCTCGTTGAACCGGGGGCACCAGCCCCACATCAGCGTGGTCGGCAGCGACGCGACCGACGCGACTATGGCGCCGCGCATCACGAGGAGCCCGCGGGAAGACTCAACGGTCACCCGGTTCGTTTTCCGGTCGAGTCCCATCCTGTAATTTTCCCCGTAATTTTCCTTCAACCACCGGAAGAACCGCTCCTGCACCGTCCACGTCCACAGGCACGCATGCTGTGCCACCCAGTCGATCTGGCGAAGTCCGTGCTCGTACAACATGCACTCCAGTGTTTCACAAGACAGCCGCAGTTGTTCCGCGGGGAGGCTTCCGCCGGTCCTCAACCGCATGCATCCCCCGACAGCCCTCGGCATCGGGCTTCCCGCCAAGGCTCGGCGGCGCGGCGTCGTGCACGGCGCCCTCTCCTCTGACATCGTGAACGGGATGTCAGCACTCATCGTCGCCGCGGCGATCTTCGCGCGCTCTCCTCAGGGGCTCCGCGTTCTCGCCGCCCAACGCTCGTATCCGCAAGAGCTCGCCGGCCTGTGGGAGTTTCCCGGCGGCAAAGTCGAACCCGGAGAGGACCCCGAAAGCGCCCTGCACCGTGAATTGCGCGAGGAGCTCGGGATCGAGGTGTCTGTCGCGGCCGACGTCGGCCTCGTCGCGGGGCCCGACGGCGACTGGCCCCTGCCCGGCGAACGCCGAATGCGGCTGTGGGCGGCGTATGCGAAGGGCGAGCCGCGCCTCGGCCCGAGCCACACGGCGCTGCGGTGGCTCGGGGAAGGCGACCTGGAGTCGGTCCCCTGGCTCGAGGGCGATCTGCAGATTCTTTCGCCGCTTGCCCGGCTCATGCGCTCACTCGGGCGGCCGTGACGCGCGGCGGCACCTGCAGCCTTTCACCAATCGACTTTGTAGCCTCCGCCGTTCCTTTTTTTGCGGGCATCCTCGTCGCCTTCGCGGTTTCTCTCTTTGAGTTTCTTCTCCTTTTCGTCCGTCTTCGGATCGTTCGACGGCGGTGCGGGCGTCGGGGAAGCGCCCCCGGGGTTCTGGTTGGGATCCTGGCCCGGGCTGTTCGGACTCTGCGACTGCGACGGGCTCTGACTCGGATTCTGGCCCGGGCTCTGACTCGGGCTTTGGCCCGGATTCTGGCTTGGACTCTGACTCGGATTCTGGCTTGGACTCTGGCTCGGATTCTGGCCGGGGCTCTGACTCGGATTCTGGCTGGGATTCTGGCCCGGGCTCTGGCTCGGATTCTGAGTGGGGCTCGGCGAGGGAGGATTCGCCTTCTTGTCCTGGCGGTCCTTGGACTGCTTGTTCTTGTCGTTGTTTTTCGAGCAAGGGGCCATCGTCGAGGAGGCTTTCGCGTAGTCCTTTTTGGCGGCGTTCTTGCGGCCGGCGCCCTTGGACTGATCTCCGCGTTTTTCGTAGGCGAGAGAGAGGTTTCGCCTGACTTTGCATTCAGGCCCGTCCGTCTCGGCGATTTGGTTGCCGCTCCTCTTGGACTTCGGAACTCTGTCCAGAGCGATCGAGAGGCTGCCGATGGCTTCCGAGTGCCTTTTGCCCTTGGCCAAGGCGGTGCCGAGATTGAAACGCGCCTCCCAGCCCTGCAGAAAGCTCGGCGTGATGTTCATCGCCAAACGGTAGCGTCCCGCGGACGCCTCGGGGTCGGAGTCATAGGCCATGCGGGCCCAGCGCGGAAGCAGGAACATCGCCGCGCACCACAGCGTCAGCAGAATGACGACCGCGCCGCCGCCCCATTTCCACGCTCTCATCCTGCGCAAGGTTGTGGGCGCGATCTCGCCTTCCGTCAGGTTGACGCCGCCGCCCAGCATCAGGCCGATGTCGTCCGTCGCCAGCCCGTCGCCGCCCGCAATCGGCGGGCTCTCGCCCACGCTCGGCCCCGCTTGGCCCCGGCCGGGCCCGCCGCCGTACACAGCCGTCCCGTTCTCGCTCACTTTCGCCCCACTCTCAATCGGATGCGCGGCATCGTGGCAGCGATCTCCCAAGCCACAAGCGTCGCAAGCGCGATGCCGGCGGGCCACAACACCGGGCTGCGCTCCTCGCGGCCGTCGCTGGTGCGCTGCTCCATTTTGGACACATTGGGCACGTCGATCGTCTGGCCCGGCGCCGTGCGATGCATGTAATTGACCTTCAGCTGGCCCGCCGCCGTTTTGAGCGCCTTCTCGTCAATCTTCGAAATGGCCGTTTGCTGGGTTTGCGGGTCCTGAATATACTTGCCCGGCCCGGAGAATCCGGTCTCTTTCATCGGGCCGCCGGCCGCCGTTCCATATCCGAGAACGCCTCCGCCGTCGATGAGGTCGCGAACCTGGTCATAAGTTTTCTCCTGTCCTTTGGCGCCGCGCGGCTCGCCGTCGCTGAATACATAGACGAGCTGCACGGACCGGGGGTGGCTGCTGCGGGAGCGCTTGAGCTCGCGCTTGAGAACCTCGACCGGGCGGTACACCGAGGACCCGTTCGAATAGCTCGACTGCTCGGGTTTGACCGTTTGGACCCAGGATTCGACGGCGGCGGCGTCGGTGGTGATCGGAAGCTCTCTGGTGGCCCCGGAGTTGAACGAGACGATCGAGTACCTGGCGTTCGGGATCCGAGAGACTATTTGGCGAATGTCCGCCCTCACGCCTTCCAGGCGAGGCTTCTTGCCGTCGTAGTCCTCCGCGTTCATCGAGCCGGTTGTGTCGACGACGAAAAAGACATTCGCCCCTCGGACCGTCTTTTCCTGGGGAAGCGCCACGCTCGGCGCGGCGCCGATGGAGGCTACCGTCACAACCATGAGCCCACGCCTCGTCCAGTCCTTCCAGGCGCCCTTGTGCGATGCCTTCTCGCGGTTCCAGCAAAAGAAGCACGCGCCCAGCCCAAGGATGAGAAAGAGGGCGACGAGCCAGACGGGCCATATCCACATCATCACAGCCGGTACCTCCACGCCAACCCGATGATCAGAACGACGGCGACTCCCGCAAGCGCAGGCCAACGGCCCGGCGTGTCGACGACGCTGGCCTGCGCGGTCCCAGCCAGCTCTTTCTTGTCTTGGGCTTGGACTTCCTTGACGATTTGCTCGCCGGCCCGGGCGCTCTGGGCGTCGTACACCTTCCCGCCTATCCCCTGAATCGTCGAACGGAACTCGTTTCGGCCCTGCGGGTATCCGCTGATGAGCAGCCCCAAAACGCGTATCTTGCGCTTGTGGGCTATGCTCGCGGCCTCTTTCAGCTTGAAGGCCGGGCTGCCTTCAAGCCAGTTGTCCGTGGCGAAGAGAATCGTGCGGGAACGCTCCTTGTCTCCGTAGTCAAAGCTCTGCGTGCAGCTGACCAGGCCGTCGCCGATGAGCGAGGCGCCCGCGAACCGGTCTCCCGCGGAAGTCCTCGTGTACAGGTCGTCGACGTCTCGGCCTCCTTGGAGGACCTTCCTGACGCGTCCCAGCTCTTCCTTAACCATCGCGTAATCGTCGGACAGGGGGAACACGACAGTCGAGGACCGGTTCCACACGACGAGGGCGACCCGTTCGCCGTGGAACTGATCGACCATCTCCGCGAACGTCTTGAGAACCTGCGCGTCGAACGCCTCGACGGACCCCGAGACGTCGAGGCAGAGGATAAGGTCGCGCGAAGCCAATTTGGAGGAGTGGGTCCTCAACTCGGACGGCCGCGCCACGATGACCGCCGAGGAAACGGCAGCCGCCCCCATGGCGGCGACCAGAGCCGCCGCCGCCAGCCGCAGTCTCGCCATGCGGCTGCGATACCTCGCGCCCCAGCGCAGGAAGCGGGTGTGCGCAACATAGGAGACGCTCCGGGCGCGCCGGTCCTTGCCGAGGAACCACGCGGCAAGCCCTATGGCCGCAGACGCAAGGCAGATCAGGGGAATCGCCCAGGACACTACCACGATGAAACCTCCTCGACTGCGCGCCGGACGGACTCTTCGGCGTCGGCCTGGCTCACGGGGCCGAAAGCGGGCTGCTCCCACGACTCGAGGAGCCCGCACACCGAAGTGAACTTTCCGCTCGCCCTGAGGTCTGAGACGGTCCACGTGCTCAGATCCCGCCCCGCCCTTTCGCCCAGAATCTCACGCATGGTTCGCGAAAGAAGCTGATGGAGCTCGCGCAAGTCCTCCGTCCGAATCGATTGGAGCGTGGAAATCCAACGTTCGCGCTGTGTTTGAACGACCGGGGCGAGCTCGATCTGCAGTCCGCGCCGCTTGGCGTAGGCGTAATGCCAGCCCACAAACCACAAGATCGCAGCGAACGCGGCGAGGCCGGCGGCCAATGTGACGGCCCCGGCGCCCGTCCCGGGCCGGAAAAACTCGTTACTTTGCATGATGTTGCCTCTTCAGCAGGCCGACGACGACGGGCAGGATGTCGGCGGACGAAGCCAGCGACGCATTGAGCACGCCGTAGCGGGCCAGCAGCTCGGACGCGCCCCACTCGCGCATCGCGCGCTCCGCCTGGACCTCGCGCTGCAATTCGATGTCCTCGCGCACATACTCGGGGAGGAAGAGGTTCTCCTCTATGTCTGCCATCGCGGCGACGCCCTCGGCGGTCAGGGGCATGTCCTCGATGCGGACCACCATGAGCTCATGGCGTTCGCGGATCCGGCGAAGGGTGAATTCCGCCGCGGGAGTCGGCCAGAACTGGTCGGTGACGAGAATGACGAGCGAGCGCTCCCGCGTCGTCTTCAGGAGGTAATCGACGACGGCGGTGACGTTAGTCTCCGCCTGCGCCTGCTCGAAGGCGTGCTCGGTGCGATCGAGCACAAAATCGAGATGGCTCAAACCGTGGCGGGCCGGAAGGCGCATCGCCCCCGCCGAGTTGCCGTAGACGAGGCCCACCCTGTCGCCGCGGTACGAGGCGAGATAGGCGAGGGTCTCCGCCGTCGCCAGGGCGATCGCCGATTTCGCCTCGCCCGACGGCGCCAGCGCCCGCATTTCGAGGCTCGTGTCCATGAGCAGCTGGGTGAAGACGTCGGTGTCGCGCTCAAACCGGCGGATGATGGGCTTTCCGGCGCGGGCGGACACCTTCCAGTCGATGTCCCGGACCTCGTCCCCCGGCTGGTAGTCGGTAAGGTCCTCGAAGTCGTTTCCCTTGCCCGTGAGGATCGAGGTGTGCGAGCCCTCGAAGAGGCCGGCCGCCCGCCTGACCTGCGGGAGCGACAGGCGGGCGCGTATGAGAGCCATTCTCTGGCCTGCTGTCGTGCGGGTCATGGCGTCGGCACTGCGTTGAAGACCATGTCGATGAGCGCCTCCGGCGTGACGTCGTTGGCCAGCGCGTCGAACGTCCGAACCAGGCGGTGGCGCAGCACGGCGTGCCGCAGCTGTTTGACGTCGTCGGGAATGACGTAGTTGCGCCCAGCCTGAAGCGCCAGGGCCTGGCCCACCTGCATGAGCGAGAGGCCGCCGCGCGGTGAGGCTCCCACCCGGATGTTCTCCATAAGCCCCTGGATCGGCCTGGGTCCGCCGCCGCGGGTGGTGTTGACGATCGCGACGATGTATTTCTTGACGGCGTCGTCGACGTAGACCCGCTGCACCGTGTTCTGAAGGAACAGAACGTCTTCCGTGGTGACCGGATTCTCGCTCCTTCTTCGGTTGAACGTGCCCGTCGCCGTCCTCGTCAGAATCTCGACCTCTTCGGAGGGCTTCGGGTAGGTCAAAACCTCTTTCATGAGGAACCTGTCCATTTGGGCTTCGGGAAGGACGTACGTGCCCTCCTCTTCGATTGGGTTCTGGGTGGCCATGACGGTGAAGGGACGCGGGAGTTCGTAGACGGCCCCTCCGATAGACGTTTGGCCTTCTTGCATCGCTTCGAGCATCGCAGACTGCGTTTTTGCCGAGGACCGATTGATTTCGTCGAGAAGGACGACGTTGGCGTGCACCGGACCGAGCTGGGTCGTGAAGGTGCCGGTCTCATACGAGTACATTTGCGTGCCGACGATGTCGTTGGGCATAAGGTCCGGCGTGCATTGGATTCGCGAGAAGGTCCCCGACATCGCGGAGGCGATCGTCGTGGCGGCCGTCGTCTTGGCCAAGCCCGGCACGGACTCGAGCAACACGTGCCCCCTTGCGAGCAAGGACGTGACGAGGGCCGTATACAGCGCGTCCTGCCCCACGACGCGGCCCCTGAAGGTCCCGTGGATCCTCTCAAGCAAATCGGCGCTGCGCGCCAGATCTGCGGCGCTGATGTCGCCAGACGCCATTTCTTTCATTGCCATGCCTTCCAAACTCGTCAACCGGGCGCCTGCACACTCTGACCGGACGCCTGCACACCCTACAATAGCAGCAACCTCCGGCAGGGTCGGGGCGATGCGCAGAAGGCCCCGGAGCCGAAGTTCGCCCCGGAAGATTCTTTCAGATTTAACCTCCCCGTGAGAACCGGCGTCCAAAACGGAGGCTGCGCCTCACAGTGGACAGAACTAGCAAGAAGGGTGCCCGGTAGGTTACTTTTGAAATGCTAGGCAGGCGATCTGAAAGGACGGTGATCAGGCAAATGAGCTCTGCGCCTGACAATCCGTGGCTTGATCAAGGCTCTCCGCAATGGCAGGAGCAACCCCCCGAGTCCCGCCGCCCCCTCTACTTCCTCGTTTTCGCGGCAGGAGTGTTGCTTCTCGCACTGGCCGTCTTTTACATCAAGGTCATACGCGACGGGCGCGACGCCGCCGATCCCGACAAGGATCCGAAGGCGACGTCGACGACCGCAGAAGCGCCGTCGACCACAAAGAAGACCACGCTCAACGCCAACGGCTCGCTGGAGGAGGCCCGCGAGGCCGTCTCGCAGCTCAAGGAAAAGAGCTCGTGCACGGTCAAAGACGACGCCAAGAGCCTGACCGTCTTCATCCAAGCGGCGAAAAAGGAGGACAAGCTCAGCAAGGAGCGAAAGCTCGCCACGTCCGCGATGTCCGCGCTGTCGAAAAACTGCGGCGCCGAGTACACGGTCGATCTGACGAAGCAGATGAAGAAGAGCACGTCTGAAGTCTCCGACCTCGCCTCCGACCGCTCGTGGTGGCATCTTGCGAGCCCCGCCCCCAGCGGCGCCAAAGACGTAACCGAGTTCACCACCGGGAAGCACAACATCCGCTGCAAGTTCGACGACGACGACGAGAGCGTCTCCTGCTCGATTTACATCTACGACTATCCCTCTCCCGACGGCTGTGAGAACAAAACGGCCACCTACCATCTGAGCCAGGCGAAGGAGGCGACGGCCGACTGCAATTCGGCGCTCAACTCCTCCATCCAGGTCGCCTACGGCTCAACCGTCTCCCACAACGGGATCTGGTGTTCCGTCTCCCAGGAGCAAGGGATCACCTGCACCAGCGAGCTCTCCGGCAAGGGATTCCAGCTCAAGCGAGCCGCGGCTCGGCTTTTCTGAGCGCTTTCCGACCGGCTTTCCGACCCGTGCCTGGCTTTTTGACCGGCCTTTCTGACCGGCTCTTCCGAGCCATGCCCGGCTTTCCGACCTCCTTCGGTCCCTCGGCGCGCTCCTCCGGGCCGGGACGGCTGCCCCCGCCCAAACCCGGACGATTAGGTTTGCCTTACCTCCTTCGGGTCCCGGACGGTAGACTTTGACCATGACTTCCACGACCGTCGGCAAAGCCTCGCCCGGAACTTCGCCCAAGAAGCGCAGGAAGCGGCGCAACGCGAGGCTGTGGATTCCGCAATACCATGGCGCGTGGGCGATGGTGACGATCCCCCCTTTGGTCGGCGTCGTCGAGGGCGGCTTTCGGCCTGTCGAGATCGTGGTCTTCGCGCTCTGGTTCGTCGGATACTTCCTTTTTTACAGCGCCACGGTGTGGCTCAAATCCAGATGCAAGAAACGCTACTTCCCGCCGGTGCGGCTCTACGGGCTGATCGTCGCGGCTTTGGGCTTGGCTTCGCTCGTCAGCGCGCCCTATTTGTGGCGGTGGGCGCTCGTCTTTTCGCCGCTGGTGGCCGTCGCGGCGTGGGAGGCGTGGAAACGCGACGAGCGTTCGCTGATTTCGGGCCTCGACACCATCGTCGCCGCCTGTCTCATGATCCCTGTGATGTTCGACATTGCGGGCGACGGCTCCCCCGGGTTCGCAGCCTCGCCCCGAGCCTGGCTGCTGACCGCCTTCTTCTTCGGGTACTTCGCCGGAACGCTTTTCTATGTCAAAACGAACATCCGCGAGCGCGGCTCGAACGTCTACCTCGCCGCATCCGTCCTGTGGCACGCCTTGTGGGCGGCGGCTGCGTTCGTTCTCGCATGGCGCGGGGAGCTCGGCTGGATTCACGCAGCCGTGTGGCTCGCCATCGCGATCCGCGCCGTCGTCGTGCCGCTCCTCGGACGCGCGGGCAGACCCCTGAGCGTCAAAGCCATCGGCTTGGGCGAAGTCTTCACCTCGCTGGCCTTCGTGGCCACCGTCTTTTAAGCGCTTCGGGTTTCAGGCGATTGGCGCCAGTCGCTTTCCGCGCCCGCCGCTTTCCAAGCGTTTGACCGGCGCTTGGCAACAGCCGTTTTCCAAGCGTTCGTTCCGCCGCCTCTGCAAGCGCTCGTCCCGCTCGTTCCGGCAGGCCTCCTGCCCGCCCGTTCAGAGAATCGACGCGACGGCCCTGAGCAGGCGCAGCGAGCCCTCGGTCTCGCCCACGCTGACTCGCACGCCTTCCTCGCCGAAACGGCGCACGGTCACGCCTTCCTCGAGGCACGCGTTTTCGAGGGCCTCGCCGAATCCGGCGAGCCAGACGAAGTTCGCCTGGGACGCCGGGACGGCGATGCCGTGCGCGGCGAGCGCCGCTACGAGGTTCCTGCGCTCCTGAATGATCACGCCGCATCTTGCCCGCACCTCCTCTTGGGAGTGCAAGGCGGCACTCGCGGCGATCTGGGCGAGGGCGTTGACGCCGAAGGGCGTGCCGATCGCCCTCAGCCCGGCGACCATCTCCGGGTGCCCCAGTCCGTAGCCGACGCGGATTCCGGCCAGCCCGTAGGCTTTGGAGAAGGTCCGCAGCACGATGAGGTTTGGGTGCTCGCGCAGCAGCTCGTCGGAGCGGACGGCGTCGTCCATGTCGACGAAGTCGACGTACGCCTCGTCAAGCAGCACGGGCACGCGCTCGGGGACCTTTGCGAGGAACCCCGCCAGGTCGGTGTGTTTGAGGGCGACGCCGGTCGGGTTGTTGGGGCTGCACAGCAAAAGCGCGCGGGTGCGTTCGGTGACGGCGGAGAGCAGGCCCGGCAGATTGTGCGATCCGTCGGCGTTGAGCGGCACTTTGACGGCCGCTCCCCCGGCAGCCTGGACGGCGATCGGATACGCCTCGAAGGAGCGCCAGGGAAGCACGACCTCGCCGCCCGGCGTCACGATCGCCTGAAGGATCTTCTCGATGAGCGCAGTCGATCCGTTGCCGACGACGACGCCGTCGTCGACCCACTTGTGAAACCACGAAATGTCGTGGATCAGCCCGGTGGCGAACATGTCCGGATACCTGTTGAGGTCGCCGACGGCGGCTGAAACCGCGGCCTGGACGGCAGGCAGCGCAGGGAAGGGGTTCTCGTTGGACGAGAGTTTGACGACGTCCGTGTTCCCGCCCTTCTTGCCGGGCACGTAGGCGGGAAGGTCGAGGATCTCTGGGCGGAACCACTGCTGCTTGCTCATGCATCTAGTGTGCCCCGCGCGGGCGGCGCAATGCGAGCGGTTCTTCGACAGGGGGAATGCGAGCGGCCCTTCGACGAGGCAACGCAGGAGCCTTTCGACGGCGGCGACGCGAGCGCCCCTTCGACGAGGCAACGCAGGCGCCTTTCGACGGGTGCAATGCGAATTGCCCTTCGACGGGGGTCGGCGGAGGGCGCAATCAAACCGACGATCCAGGCAAATTCCAGCGCTCGGCCTTAGAGTTGCGGCATGAGATACCTAGTTCGCGCAGCAATCAACGCCCTCGGCCTGTGGCTATGTGTGCTTTTTGTGCCGGGCATCAGCCAGCATGGCTTGGGCAACAATCGGGACATCGCCCTCTACCTTTTGGCGGCGGGGGCGGTCCTCGGCGTCGTCAATTGTCTGGTCCGCCCGATTCTGGTGTTCTTGTCGATACCGCTGTACATTCTCACGTTGGGCCTGTTCTTCTTGATAGTCAATGCCGCAATGCTCAAGCTCACCGCAGCCCTCACCGCCGGGTTCGACATAGGCGTGACCGTGTCCACCTGGGCAGCGGCGATTATGGGCGGAGCCCTCCTATCCGTGTTCAACACCTTCACCGACGCGATGCTCCCGGAGGAGTACCGGCGGCGCTAGGCCTCCGGCGCGTGCCTTCTGGGCGTCGCTTTCGGCCTCTCGCGGCCGCATTCCACCAGGTCGCAGTCCGTCGCAACTTCCGGCTTCCCGCGACCGCCGCAACCCCAAGCCGAGACACGCCCCTTTCGCCGTTTTCGCGCCGCGTTTGACCCTCACGCGACGTGAGGTTGGAAGCTAGAGCCATGGGAGAGAACATGCAGGAGCTGACCGTGGGCCAGGTCGCCGACCTTGTGGGTGTCAGCGTTCGCACGCTCCACCACTGGGACGAAATCGGCCTGGTGGCGCCGAGCTGGCGTTCGTGGTCCGGCTACAGGCTGTACACCCGGGAGGACGTGGAGCGCATCCAGCGCGTGTGTCTGTACCGGGAAACCGGCATGGCCCTGGCGCAGATCGCCGAGCTGCTCGACGATCCGGGCCTGGACGAGCTCGCGCACCTGGCCAGGCAACGCGAACTGCTCCTCGAACGCATCTCCCATCTGCGGCAGAAAGTCTCCGCAGTAGACCACATTATGGAGACGATGAAGATGGGAACGAATCTCGACCCCGCCCAGAAGGCAGAACACTTCGGCGGCTGGGATCCTGCGTGGCAAGAGGAAGCTCAGGCCAAGTGGGGCGACACCCCGGAATGGCACCAGTCCGAGGCCGTCAAGGCGAAGATGACGCCGGAGGACTGGTTCAGAGTCGGCAGAGACACCCAAGCCCTCGAACAGTCTCTGGCGGAGGCCAAGCGCGACGGCGTCGAGCCCGGCTCGGATCGGGCGAATGAGCTCGCCGAGGCCCACCGCGCTTCGCTCGGCACATGGTTTGACGTGACGCATTCCAAGCACGTGCTCATCGCGCGCGGGTACGTCATGGACGACCGGTTCCGCCAGTACTACGACAAGATTGAGCCCGGCCTCACCGACTGGCTGAAGTCGATCATCGACGAGAATGCGAGGGCAAACGGCGTCGACCCGACGACGGCGACGTGGCAGTGACCTTGCCGACGGTGTCCTCCAAGCGCTTGGCGTCGGCCGATTGCAGATCGGCCGACGCCAAGCCGGATCGTCTCGCCAAGCGGGACGGCCTTCCGCAAGCGGACGGTCTCCGACAGGCGGTAGCCACCCGGGGGCAAAGCCCCTTGCAGCTTCAAATCCGGGTCGCCTCCCTCATGCGGCGTCCGCTTAAGCTTTGCGCAAGGCCACTCAGGCTTTGCGCAAGGCGACTCAAGCTTTGCACAAGGCGGCCACACAAGTTTCGCACACGGCGGCCACCTATTCTGATGCGGTTGCCTTCTGACGCAGTTGGCCGTGGCTTCTACAGGAAAGTCCCGGCCAACCGCATCAGTCGTCGACCATCGGCCAGCGCGAGGTCCAACCGTCCCCCGCATCCCGTTTCGGTTCAGTCGCATCAGGAGAGGTCGACGTGGACGTGGGTTTCCCGTCCAGCGAGGCAGCCTCGCCTTGAATTCTCCAGCTTTGCGCCGGTTCGTCTTGGGTGTGCGGCGTCGCTTGAGCCAGTGGCTCGACTTGGCCGCTCAGCTCCGCTCGGGTGTGCGTCATTTGGCGACCGCCGCGCGTGACCCCTTGGGCCGAATCGCCGCCGTCCCGCACAGCTGGATCGCCGCCATTCCGCAGGCTAGCGCGATGACGCCCCTGCCGACGTCGGCCGGCGCTCCCGAGCTCCCCGGCCGCCTCGCTGTGTCGGCCAACCTTCGGCTCCCCGGCGCTCGCTCCGATCGACTCGGCGTTCCCGAGCCGCCGATCCGCGCCTCCCGGCCACCCCGGATTGAGGGAATCGACGCCGTCCGAATCGGCCCCGATGCTGCTTCCACGCGCACCGGATACCTGGGCTTCGGCGCGGCCGACGTTCGCAGCGGGGGCGTCCTCGGGAAACGGGCGGTCCTTGGGAAACGGGCGGCATCCGGTGGTGTAGCGCATGGAGAAGGCGCGAGGTCCGCCGGATAGGACGATTCCGACGTAGCCTCCGTCGTCGACGTTGAACAGGTTGACCTCGCCGGTTTCGCCGGCGGAGATGTCGACGGTTTCCGTGAAGCCGAGCGGGCCGACCTCTTCGCGCACGACGTCGACGAGCTCGCCGAATACGCTGCGCGGGACGCCCATCGTCATTCCTTGGCGGGAGAAGTCGATTCCGCCGCGGTCGTCGCCGACGTGGCACGGTCCTGCTTTCTCGGCCGGGGAATCGATCCAGGTCCATTGGCGCGGCCCGAGCAGGTCGTCGATGCGCTCTCGTGCGCGGGCCAGCGCGTCCGCCAACCCACGCCGGGCGGAATCGACGTCCTCCCGCTCGCCAAACGGCTTCAAACCGTCATAAAAGGGCCGTCCGACTTCGAACATGCCACTCCCCTCCTTTGCGTTTAGGGTTCCGTCACAACTCGGACTCCGATAGCTGAGTCTCGATGGCTCGAACTTTGACAACCAAGCTCCAACGGCTCGTACCCTCATGACGCAAACCGGCGGAATCCAGTCGCCACCGGCCTTCGGACTTTGCCTTTGACCAAGGGCCAAAAGCTCCAGGGACCGCAAGAATCTCACCCCGCAGTGCCCGCCACGACTTTGGCAAGAATTGACTGTGCCTGAGTTCCTTCATCCAGATAGCGCGTATGCGCATCCCATGAATGCTTAGCGCCGGAGCCTCCCGGATCCATGATCTTGAAGCCAAAGCCTGGGACGTGCGGATCAATCCCCAAAGCACCAGTGCCCCCTTTAACATCACTTACATAATAATTAAGCGAGTTATTAATGTCCCCTGCGCCATTCGGTCCCGGAAGATACGTCATCGCATAGCTGTGCCCTTCGGGAACACGCATCACGGCGGCATCTTTTACTCCTGGTGAGCCAAACACGGCGTAGTCGTCCACAACACCTGGTCTTACTTGCGCAACTCCGTAAGACGATGTTGTCGAACCGTAGGAGTGCCCCAGAACTGACTGGTGGACGGGGCGCCCCGAAGCATTGCGCGAGTCCTCAACTCCTTCTAGATGCTTTGCAAGGCTATTTCCGCCCAGTTCGGCATCGTGCGTACTCGCAACAGATGTATCACCAGTCCATGGCGCCGGAGGGGCATCATAGCCCACCCAAGCGATAGCAGCGACGCCGCCCTTGCCCTCAGCTTCGGCCCGAGCCTTTAGACCCCTCATTTCGTTGACTAAACCTGTGCTTCCCTCTCCCTCGACAGACGTGGTCATTCCCGGAACATAAGTAGTGACGTTATCGGCGTTATCTATGTCACCCACGACCAATGCGGCGTGTGTGGCCTCGTGTCCATCTTCTCCAGTTCCCGGTTCGTAAAAGTACAAACCAACTTCAGGAGGTACAGACTTATCTTCTGGGTAGTCTAAGGCCGCTTTTATCCCTTCGGCTTCTTTAAGTCGTTGATCTATATCATTTAATTCCTGAGGATTGAACAGTTTATTTGAAGGAATATCTGAAGCAGATGCCTTAGAAACTATTTCACTTTTTCTCTTTTTAAGAGACTCTATGTCTCTATCAAGTCGCGCTCTGTTAATTTGGTTGCGCGTGCTTGCGTCAATACCGTCCATATTGCCAAGGGCTTCATATTTCGACGGACGGCCAGCTTCGATATCCTTAACCGCTTTATCCGCTATATCCGCGCGTTCTCGGTTGCTTAACGAATACCACCAGGCAGCGATCTCTTCCGTGCTGGCACCTTCTTTCGGCAGATCTGGCAGACCTGGTGTAGAGTCGTCAAAACTCTCTGGATTTGCATCCTTGCCCTCCGAAACATCGTTCAAGGCTTTTGAGTATTCGGCATCTGTTTCAGAAGCCCTGTCACACGCTTCCTTCACTTTAATTGAGCATTCATAGATCACGTGAAGTTCGGCCGGGGTCATAGTATCGCTCGGACCACGGACCTGCCCCATTTCATCGATAACTAATCCCCACGAAAAAGCGAAAGTCTCAGCTTCTGCAACTAGCTTTTCCACCTCGCCAACGCCGTCTTGCGCGACACCCGTTGCGGAAAGAAGTTCGCCGATCAAACCCAAGTGATGGGCGCAAGTCTCCTTAAGCTTGCCTATAGCATCCTGAGCCGACGAGGCACCAGAGCCTTTCCAATTGGAGGTGACGTCGATAGACGCAATACTGTCGTGGACAGCCATTGCCGTCCGCCGCTCTTCTATAAGGTCTTCGACAACTGGGACCAGTCCAGAGCTTTTCCATTCCTTAATAGTTGCCCAGCTCAAGCCCGTGCCTGTCACTTATTTCCCCCCTCCATCGCACTCTTGAAGCGAGTGAAATCTACCTTCGTAGAATCGTCAGTTTGACTGTATGCCTCTTTGGCGGATCGAAGGGCATCGGCAAAAGCATTCAGACCCTGAGTCATCTTTGCCGAAATCGAATCAACCTGGCTGGCGGCACCCCCGGCCGCAGCTCCGGAGGCACTTCCTTTCATGGCAGGATCAACACCAGCCATGCCGTCGCTGATATTCAAGTTGGCGCTGCTCTGGGCAGCTTCATCAGAGTGGCCAGCGGCAGCCTCGAGGCTGGCGGGTTCAACTCGGAGTTCGGACACATCTCCCCCTTCTGATCGTTGGTCGATACGCCAGCCAGTTTTCCTCACACCAGGTATTTCCTCAATCGCAGCGGGGGAAAAGGACCCCGCTCCCCAAATCAGCCGCCCCCATTGACAAATGGGGGCGGCTGATGCTTAAGGCTTGCCAAATGTAAACCGACCGAGAGATTAACTAGCCATCACATGAACGGTCCGTCAGGAACCTGTCCGGGGGACATGTGACGCCCTACCGTCTTCAGCGCGCTCAGGACGCCCGGTAAACGTCACAATCCGTAGTTCATGATGACTCCTAGTTCCAAGGGCATTTCCGCATGTAGGACGAATCTTTCGCAGCGGAAGCAGAAAGACCGGCACCACATTCCGAAAACGAGGTCAAACTATTCCTTTAGCTGCTTTCCAGCGATTATATCCGCTAGCTTCGTTTGCGCTGGACTGCCATCGGTCAAGTAGGCGCTATGAGGACTACCGCTTCCCTCAGGTTTCCCTGGGTCAAGGCTAGTAAAGCCGCCGCTCCCTTCTGGATCAGCTCCATTAGGAGCGCATACAATATCATCAACAAGAATCATCGGATCGTATCGACCAGATGGATTAACTGTAGATTCGTAATCGACATAAGCCCTATACCCCATAGCATAAGTATGACCTTCAGGTACCTTCATTTCTGATGCCGTTCCAGCAACCCCCGGCGAACCCATTACCACATAATCTTGAACTACACCATCACGAACATCCTTTACACCATAAGACGATGTGGTGGATCCGAATGAATGTCCTATAACCGACTGATGAAGCTCTTGTCCCCCCGCCGCTCGGGCGTCCGCAATTCCTTCTAGATGTTTCGTCAATGCCTGCCCGCCCGTCTGCGCGCGATCCAACTCCGTTGCTTCAGGGAAGCTCTGCGGACAGTCGTATCCGATATACCCAATTGTTGCGACGCTCTTACCACCTGCTGCAGTTTCGGACCGCTCTTTGAGTCGAGCCATCTGATCTGTCATTCCACCGAGGCTTCCATGCACAGTAGTGTCTTTTCCAGGCATATACGTTGCCACATGGTCCGCGTTGTCCAAGTCGCCGACAGCTACTGCAGCATGTGTCATTTCGTGCCCCGGCTGCCCATTGGCAGGATCATACAAATACAAATGCGTTTGACCATTTGGTCCTTCTCCGTACTTTTTCTTCAAAGTGTCGTTTATCGACTCTAGATCACTACATTTCGCATCAATTGAGTCAATTTCTTTAATTTCATCGTCGGTAAGGGTGATCCTCGGAGATCCGTAAAGGTCTTGACTAACTCTAGATATGTTCTTTCCTCTTTCTGCAGCTTTGTCGAGAATCTCCTGTTTCCTCCTCTTAAGCCCCTCCAAATCCTTGCGGAATCTGGCCTCATTGATCTCTGCGCGAGCTGACGGCATGATGCCATCCAGATTGCCGAGCGCCGCATACTTTCCGTCGTGACCATGCCCCTCGGCAATCTCGTCTTTAGCTCTTTTAAGAATCGCTTTCCGTTCTTTTTCCGTCAACGAACGCCACCACGCCGCAACTTCTTCAGTGCTCGCTCCTTGCTTCGGGAGATTAGAAAGTCCCGGGGTAAGGTCGTCGAATCCCTCTGGATCGGAGTCTCTTCCTTCAGATACGGCAGCCAGGGCGCTTGTGTAGGCACTATCAACCTCTGCAGCCCTCTTGCACGCACGCTCAATAAACTCTGCACATTCTTTCATTATTGGCTGCAACATCCTAAGTATCACCCTATTGACACTTTCTCTTTCAGCGGTAGCGTGAAGGTTCGCCTGCACGCTTCCATCTTCGCCGATCGTCAATCCATTCCCCTCCGCCAGTGAGCGTATCTCAGCAACCATAGTTTTCACCTCGTTGACGCCGTCTTGCGCAGCCGACGTCGCTTCTATGAGGTCGCCGACTAACCCTAGGTGGTGGGCACAACTGTCTTTGAGCCTGCCCAGCGCATCGCCTGCTGCGCGGGCGCCTTCGCCTTCCCACCCGGACTTCACATCAATGCCACCGATACTGTCGTGGACGTCCATGGCTTTCCTTCGATCTTCTGCCAGACCGCGTAAAGTGTCGTTGAGGTCGTCGCCGTTCCAGTCTTTGATCGTTCCCCACGTGAATACCGCCATCACTTCTTCCCTTCGATCACGTTGCTGAAGCCCTTGAAATCAACGCTCGTCGAATAGTCAGTCTCGCCATATTCGTTCTTTGCCGCTCGAACTGCCTCGCTGAACGCTTTCAGTCCATCGCCCAGACGCTTCGACAGCGTGTCAACCTGCTCTCCCGCTTTGGCGGCAGCATTACCGGAGTCGCCGCCTCGA
>ERZ773022.962-NODE-962-length-20854-cov-9.476706_pt1 | contig 20854 bp, 19 predicted proteins | sample MGYA00580839_ERZ773022 | MGnify/ENA primary metagenome ERZ773022 (study PRJEB29015, sample SAMEA2738020) | human oral metagenome | biome: human oral; feature: human-associated habitat; material: dental | place: China | collected 2044 ... | reverse complement strand
CGTTACTACTTTTGAAATTGCCCAATCTATCAGCAATTCCCTAGCTAAAAAAGCTCTTGCTGGTAAATTCAACGGCAAACTCATCGACACTACTCGTGCTATCACTGAAGATGGAAGCATCGAAATCGTGACGTCTGATCACGAAGATGCTCTGCCAATCTTGCGCCACTCAGCTGCTCACTTGTTTGCCCAAGCAGCTCGTCGCCTCTTCCCAGACATTCATTTGGGTGTCGGTCCAGCTATCGAAGACGGTTTCTACTACGATACGGACAATCAAGCTGGTCAAATCTCTAATGAGGACCTGCCTCGTATCGAAGAAGAAATGAAGAAAATCGTTAAAGAAAACTTCCCATCAATCCGTGAAGAAGTTACCAAAGACGAGGCCCGTGAAATCTTCAAGAACGACCCTTACAAATTGGAATTGATTGAAGAACACTCAGAAGACGAAGGCGGTTTGACTATCTACCGTCAGGGCGAATACGTAGACCTCTGCCGTGGTCCTCACGTCCCATCAACAGGTCGTATCCAAATCTTCCACCTGCTCAACGTAGCTGGTGCCTACTGGCGTGGAAATAGCGACAACGCGATGATGCAACGAATCTACGGTACAGCTTGGTTTGACAAGAAAGACTTGAAGAACTACCTTCAAATGCGTGAAGAAGCCAAGGAACGTGACCACCGTAAACTCGGTAAAGAGCTTGATCTCTTCATGATTTCACAAGAAGTCGGACAAGGTTTACCATTTTGGTTACCAAACGGAGCCACTATCCGTCGTGAATTGGAGCGCTACATTGTTGACAAGGAAATCGCTGCAGGCTACCAACATGTTTACACTCCACCAATTGCCTCAGTGGAACTCTATAAAACTTCTGGTCACTGGGATCACTACCGTGAAGATATGTTCCCAACTATGGACATGGGAGACGGTGAAGAGTTTGTCCTCCGCCCTATGAACTGTCCTCACCATATCGAAGTTTATAAACACCATGTACACTCATACCGTGAATTACCAATCCGTATCGCTGAGATTGGCATGATGCACCGATATGAAAAATCTGGCGCCCTTACAGGCCTTCAACGTGTACGTGAAATGTCCCTAAATGATGGTCATACTTTTGTAGCTCCAGAACAAATTGAGGAAGAATTCAAGAAAATTCTTCAATTGATTATCGACGTGTATGAAGACTTTAATTTGACAGATTACCGTTTCCGCTTGTCTTATCGTGACCCAGAAGATAAACACAAATACTTTGACAACGATGAGATGTGGGAAAATGCACAACGCATGTTGAAAGCAGCTATGGATGATATGGAACTGGACTACTTTGAAGCTGAAGGTGAAGCAGCCTTCTACGGACCAAAATTGGATATCCAAGTTAAAACTGCCCTCGGTAAAGAAGAAACCCTTTCTACTATCCAGCTCGACTTCTTGCTTCCAGAACGCTTCGACCTCAAATATGTTGGAGCAGATGGTGAGGAACACCGTCCAGTCATGATTCACCGTGGGGTTATCTCAACCATGGAACGCTTCACAGCTATCTTGATTGAGAACTACAAGGGTGCCTTCCCAACATGGCTTGCACCACACCAAGTAACCCTCATCCCAGTATCTAACGAAAAACACGTGGACTACGCTTGGGAAGTGGCTAAGAAACTCCGTGACCGCGGTGTCCGTGCAGATGTAGATGAGCGCAATGAAAAAATGCAGTTCAAGATCCGTGCTTCACAAACAAGCAAGATTCCTTACCAATTGATCGTTGGGGACAAGGAAATGGAAGACGGAACAGTCAACGTTCGTCGCTATGGCCAAAAAGAAACACAAACTGTCTCAGTTGATGACTTTGTGCAAGCTATCCTAGCTGATATCGCCAACAAATCACGCGTTGAGAAATAAAACAATCACAGTCTGAGAAACATTTTTCAGAGCCAGAAAAAGCAACAACTATTTCAGCTGTTGCTTTTTATATTTTATTTAATCTGAGCTAGTAGTGATTGGTCAAACCACCACACAAGATTTGCTTTCATGAGTTAGATAAGGTCAATATCCTCAATCCTTATCTGCTTCATTTTCTTTTACGAGCTCTTTTTGTGAATCCTTTTCAGAGAGTTTTTGATCGATATACTTGTTAATGGTTTCATAAAATTCCTTGGTCGTATCACTGTCTAATTTTGTCGAATTATGAACTTGATTGACTTTCAATTGAACAGATTGAATACCGTAAGAGGCTTGTTTTTGATGGAGCGTTTCTAATTCTTCGTCTGAAATCGGATCTCCAACAACCGTCAAGACCAATTCATTGTTCCTTGACTTGTAGACTTGATTAATGACCGTATGATTGGCGAACTCTTTTCCTACAAACTGTTTGATTCCTTCTTTTCGCGCTTGATCTATCGTCAGAGTGACTGCTGAATAACTGGCTGGAAGAACCAATAATACAATCAAGGATGTCAAGCCAATTTTCATTTTAATGTTTAGCTCTTTAAATGAACTTAAGGGAGATTTTCTCATCAAAATTCTTGTTCCAACAATGTTGGCTAGCATGATAAAGACACAGTTGATCAAGAAAAGATAGAGAGCCCCAAATAAAAATCGTACATTTCCATTAGCTAAACCATAGCCTGCAGTACAGATAGGTGGCATCAGAGCTGTTGCAATGGCTACTCCTGGCACGATATTGTTTGCTTCTTTTTTCCTTGACCCAATTACACCTGCTATCCCACCAGCAATAGCAATGAGAACATCCCAAATGGTTGGAGAGGTTCGTGCAATCAACTCGCTACTTGCATAAGATAAGGGAGACATCCAGAAGTATAAAGTCGAGACAAGCAAACTGACCAATACTTGAGTAAATAAAACCACTAGAGATTGTTTGACTAAACGGGTATCAAAAATCGCTAAACCAACACCCAGTCCAATAATCGGTGTCATAATAGGGGAAATCAGCATGGCTCCAATAACGACAGCCGTTGAATTCACATTTAGACCTATAGAGGCAATAAAAATCGCACACATCAAAATCATTGTATCTCTTAATCGAACATGAAGATCATCATATAATTTCTCACGATATTCACGTATTGAATAGTTTTCAGTCATTGTTAACTCCTTTTATTTCATATAATCTTGTTTCTGCATGAATGATGGTAGAGAGACTTATTCCCAATTTGACATATTTTTAATTCCCATCTGTCATTCTATTGAAGATTATCCTTTAAATATCCATCAGTCTATCGCTTGACATTGTATCATAAATTGTACAGTCCTACCATAAAGTAATCCGCAAGCATTCGAAGAAATCAACACCCGCAAGGGTGGCCTTTAAAAAGAGAAAATAACTGTGGAGCACCCCTCTAATTCCTACCACCAACTCCCATGGGATAGCCCCATCCGCACTCTTAGTGTGGAGCGGTTTGGTTTATTTCTTTTTCAAGCAAAATCTGCTTGCTTTTCGAGGAGAAGTTTTGTATAATAATACGTGCCGTTAGGCCGTATGGCAATAGCGAACTTATGAATCGAGTCAGGTCCGGAAGGAAGCAGCTATAAGTAACGTTCGCTATGTGCTGTATGTACATAGAAGAAGAATCAGGCTGGACCAACGGTTCAGCCTGTTTTTATGAAAAGAGTATCCAGTGGAGGGAGAATAGTCGCATGAAAAATCAGAGTTTCCAAGAAGAAGTGCAGCACTTAGAAATCGTGCAGGACTTAATGGAACAAAAAGTGGCGATCGAGAAAGACCGATTGCAAGAACGCGACCTGGATATCGCTAGACAAGATACCATTCAGTATGGAATCCAACAATTAGAAAACCAATTGGAATCCCCATACTTTGGAAGAATTGACGTTAAATTTGAAAAAGACGAGAGAGTTGAGAAGATGTATATCGGACCTGCAACTTTCTTTGACGAAGACGACAATGTGCAAGTGTATGACTGGCGAGCTCCAATCGCAAGCCTATTTTACGAAGGAACATTAGGAGAGTTTCAATACGAAACACCAAATGGCTTCGAGAACGCTCAAGCCTTCTTAAAACGCGATATCGTCATCCGTAAGGGTGAATTAAAATCTGTTTATGACATAGAAAATGAAGAATCATTATTGATGGATGCCTTAAGTGCACCAACAAACCGTGATGGACACCTTGAAGGAATCACGGCGACGATTCAAAAAGAGCAAAATGAAATTATTCGTTTAAATCCAAAAGACTGGTTCATCGTGAATGGATGTGCCGGAAGTGGGAAGACAACGATTTTACTACAACGCATTGCGTACTTGATGTACCAAGCAAAAGACAAGCGTATGAGCGATATGCTTCTGTTGTCGCGTAACCAACTGTTTGCCAAATACGTTTCACACGTGATCCCAAGCTTAACGGGAAGTGAGTTGTACCAACAAACATTGGCGCAACATACCATCGAGCTTTATCGCAAAATGTATTTGCATAAAACAACGATGCTAAGCCAAGTGCCAACGCGCAAAGTGTACTTGACAGACAGCGAGTGGATTGCGCTTGTACATCGCAATATCGAAGGGTTATCGGCGAAAGACTTGCCATACCGTGCCATCGGAATTAAAGGGCAAGCCGTATTTACGATGAAAGACTATCAAAAACTCATCGAAAGCGTGAATACAGCACTACCACTGCAACAACAATTAACTCAAATGCAAACCGTGCTAGAACGTACGTTGAAACGCCGTCTCACGAAGTTCTTTATGTCTGAAAAGGCAAAAGCAGTCTACGAATCAATGAACGCGATGCAAATCGAAGTGTTGATGAAAGACGTGGAGACAAAGAGTGAGACAGAGTACTACCAAGCGCTTGGACAAAAAGTGTTCGAGAAGGAAGTACAAGAAGTAACGCAACAAGTGGAAATGTTCGCATTTGTGGATATTGCCGCTCTTGTGGTGAAATGGATGCCCCAGGCGAAAGCACGTCGCCAAGAACTTGCAAAGACTGACAACGCGCCACTTCCATTGAAGAAGATTGAAGGCAGCCGCATGCAAGTCACTGCAGAAGGAATCCGTCTGCTGCAATATGTCGCAACACGCGTGACGCCGGTTCGTGACTACTCAGGCTTTAGCCACCTCTTCATCGACGAAGTGCAAGACGTGTCCCTCTTATGGCTTGGAACCTTATCCAACTATTATTTCCGTGCGAAATTCACCGTAGTGGGAGATACCTTCCAATCGTTCTCAACGGCTACAACGATTTTCACATTGGAAAAACGACACCCTGAGCTCGTGGACTTGATTTTTGCAAACCGCTCGTTAACGTACCGCAACTTAGCGATTAGTTACCGTTGTACGGCTCAAATTTCACGTTTTGCAAACGGCATTCTAGGATGGGATCTCGATAAAAATGTGTTCCCACGTTCAGGGGCAGAAGTATGCGTGTATTTAGAACAAGAAGGCGCAGAAATGGCGCGCTTAAACACGTTGCTAGAAGAAAGTCCAAAAGGCTACCATACGACCGCAATTCTTTGCCGTACGATGGATGAGGCCAAAGCGTTGTACCAACAACTCGACCAAGATGACATTGCGCTTCTGGAAGATAGCAGCGAGTCGCTTGGTAGCCGCTTCGTGTTAACGACGATTCAAGTGGCTAAAGGGATGGAGTTCGACGAAGTCATCATTTGGAATGCGACAGACGAAGCGTACCATACGATGAAAGAACAAATGATGCTGTATACAACATGTACACGTGCAAAACACCAGCTCTCACTCATTAGCCAAGCAGGCAAAGAGAGCCGCTTTATCAAGAATTCGAAAGCACCGATGAAACGTATCGGTCAGTAGAATTTTTAGCGAATCTATACTAGAATAGAACTGTAAAATTTTGAAAAAGGCAGGGAAGTAAAATGGCTTATCAAGCATTATATCGAAAATGGCGTCCTCAAACGTTCGATGATATGGTCGGGCAAAGTGCGGTCACGCATACATTGAAGAACGCGATTAGCAATCACAAAACGAGTCATGCTTACTTATTTACAGGACCTCGTGGGACAGGAAAAACGAGTGCCGCGAAGGTGTTTGCAAAGGCCATTAACTGTCCAAATCAAACAAACGGTGAGCCGTGTAACGAATGTGATATCTGTAAAGGCATCACGAACGGAACGATTGGCGATGTCATCGAAATCGATGCTGCCAGTAACAATGGTGTTGAAGAAATCCGTGATATTCGTGACAAGGCGCGTTATGCACCAACGCAAGCCGAATACAAAATTTATATTATCGACGAAGTGCATATGCTCTCAACAGGAGCGTTCAATGCACTCTTAAAAACTTTAGAAGAACCGCCTCAAAAGGTCATCTTCATTCTCGCAACGACGGAACCGCATAAGATTCCAGCGACGATTATTTCGCGTACGCAACGCTTTGACTTTAGACGCATTACGTCGCAAGAAATTATCGACCGCTTGGCATATATCTTAGACCAAGAAGGAATCGAGTACGAAGCGGATGCCTTAAGCGTGGTGGCTAGATGTGCCAACGGAGGAATGCGTGACGCCTTGAGTCTACTTGACCAGATGATTTCATTTGGCGACGGCAAGGTGACGCTAGACGAAGCGATTCAAGTGTCGGGAAGTCTGACAGACGACTTGATGATTGATTTCGTGAAAGACTTACAAGAAACGAAGGCTGAAGAAGCCCTTGAAAAATTACAACAGCTCTTCAAAATCGGGAAAGAAGCAAGCCGCCTCGTAGAAGAATGGTTGGAATTTGCTAGAGACCTCCTCATCGCGAAACAAAGTGGCGAGGCAATCGGTCGTAGCGAGCGATTCCTACAGTTCAAAGACGAAGTGGAACCGGAATTCTTATACCGCTTTGTAGAGGTGTTAAATCAAATGCAACAAGAAATGCGTTTCACGACAAAACCAACGATTTCGCTAGAAGTGTTGACGATTAAAATGGCGCAACCTTATACATTGACACCAAGAACCAGTTCTGGTGCACCGGCGATGCCAAGTAGTGAAGAAGTGCAACAGTTGCAACAACAAATCGCGCAAATGCAACAGCAAATGAACGCGTTGTTGCAAGGGGGAGCCCCTCAAGCACAACAAGCACCAAAAGCGTCTACACCAAGACCAACGCGTGCGGCCTTTAAACCAAATACGACGGCCATCCAAAAAATCTTGACGGAAGCAACACGCGAAGACTTGTTGAAGGTGCGCGAGTTGTGGGGCGACTTACTCAGTTGCTTGAACCCGCAAGAACAAGCGCTGTTAAGCCAATCAACGGTGAATGCAGCGGGGCCAAATGGATTCGTCCTTGGATTTGCGTACGACCACTTATGTGACATTTCAGAAACAAGACCAGGATTTCGTGAGGTCATCCAAGAACATCTGGAACGCCTCGGTGGCTACAGTGGGACGTTCGTGGCAGTAACCCAACATCAATGGCCACAAATTCGTGCGGATTTCTTACAAGAACGCAAGAAGAACCAAGAAGAGGAAGCTGTCTCCATCGTGACGGAAGAACCGGCCGTGGAGGAAGCACTCACACCAGAAGAACAAGCATTTGAACAAAAAGTAAACGACACGATTGAACTCTTCGGGGAAGATATCGTGCAAATCGAAGAATAGAGACGGAGGAAAAACAATGCGTGGAATGGGAAATATGCAAGGCATGATGAAACAAATGCAAAAATTGCAAAAACAAATGGCGCAAGCTCAAGAAGAGTTAAACCAAACAGAATACACAGGAACTTCTCAAAGTGATTTAGTAAAAGTGACTGTGAACGGCAAACGCCAAGTCTTAAACGTGGAAATCAAACCAGAAGCGGTCGATCCAGACGATGTAGAATTATTACAAGACTTAGTGTTAATGGCGACAAATGATGCGTTAACGCAAGCAGAAAAAGCCAACGACCAAACAATGGGTCAATTCACAAAAGGATTAAACATCCCAGGATTTTAATCGATTGGAGGATGAAGCATGCATTATCCAGAACCGATTGCACGATTGATGGATAGCTTTATGAAGCTGCCGGGAATTGGTGCGAAGACGGCTGCACGACTTGCCTTCTTCTGCATGGATATGCGTGAAGAAGACGTCTTAAATTTTGCGAATTCGCTCATCAGCTGCAAGCGTGACCTGCATATGTGTTCCGTTTGTGGAAATGTAACGCAAGAAGATCCGTGCGAAATTTGTGCGGATACTACGCGTGACCGTACGAAGATTCTTGTGGTGGAAGATGCCCGAGATGTGATGAGTATGGAGCGGATGAAGGAATATAAAGGGCTCTATCATGTGCTTCACGGGGTGTTGTCTCCGATGGAAGGGACGGGGCCGGATGATATTAATATTACGTCCTTGATTACGAGGTTGCAGGATCCGGAAGTGCAAGAGGTTATCATCGCCACTAATGCGACAGCGGAAGGTGAAGCAACGGCCATGTACTTGTCACGTCTTATCAAGCCAGCTGGCATTAAAGTAACGCGTTTGGCTCATGGGCTAGCGGTCGGCAGCGACATCGAATACGCAGACGAAATGACTCTCCTGCGTGCCATCGAAGGACGAAGAGAACTATAATAAAATCTATTGATTCAATGAAAATGAAAGTTAAGACGTTGTCTTAAATCGCCCTCTGGGGACATCTTCATAGTGATGATAGTAAAGGCATCGGATTGAGCCAAGGTCTCAATCCTACCAAGCCTCAAAGAGGGAGTAAGACAGAAATTAAAACTGGACTCACAGTGTGAGTCCAGTTTTTTTCGTAGTCTTACCCCCGCAAAGCGGATTAGGATTAAGCAAATCACAAGTGATGAAGCTTAATTCAATCAGCTACTGCGTCTACCTGTATAAAGTATTTTCCATAAGGAGCATCTCATAACTCCCTCTATTTCACATCGGTTGCTTTTTCTTTACTATTCTCACTATAGAGTCCCCGAGGGCTTTTTTAAGCCAACGATACAGCTTTGAATCAATAGATTTTATTTTTTTCAAAAGCGCGGGAGAGAGCGTTTCGATGGAGTGCGGAGCTAGGATGAGCAGGGTGTTACTTTTTAGGGCTTGTGAGGGGGACAGGAATGGCAGAGCTTGCCTTCCGGTCTTGGAACTGAAGCAACGCGAATGTCTTAAATCGCCCTCTGAGGGTCGTTTCCAATCGTGCAGTGTCAACCTGTTTTATTTTTTTCTTCGAAAGGACGGGAGAGAGTGCGTTTCGATGGGGTGCCAAGCTAGGGGTGAGCAGGGTATTACTCTCTGAGGCTTATGAGAGTGACAGGCATGGAGGTGCTTGCCTTCCGGTCTTGGGAAGGGAAACAATGCGATGGGGTGCTTTTAGAGGGCGGAGGGGCTAGTGCTGTGAAGTTTGCTGCGGAGGGGTGTTTTTCTGAATCATCCGATAAATTCATGGGGGTGTAGGCGAAGTGGGGCCGGAGATGGTATAATTGGGAAATAAAGTAAAAAGGCATGTTCCAGAAAGGGGAAGGCAGTGAATCAGTTGTTTAGAAGTTTTCTGTCGAAGAAGACGGTTAGTCGTTTTCGTGAAATCGTTGAGTTTTTAGCTGAAAAGGCAGAGTTGACAGAGGAGGTTCCGGCTAAAGTGGAACGAAATCCTGTTGTGCCAACGGTTATCGTGCTGGCACTTGTCATCATTTTCTATCGGAGTTCGTTTACTTGGGTTCCGTTTCAGACATTGATGGACCAATTTGGTTGGTTTTCTATCGGAATTCCCGTTCTCTTTATTTTGATTTGTGTTAATTCGGTCTTATTTTTAGATAAATTATGGATTCAAAAGGATTTAAAACAAGAATTAAAAAACTTAGTGACTTTTGCTGAGCAGGTAGTCGCTCGCTTGAGGGAAGAGGAGCGTACGGAACTGGCAGAGGATATTGAAGATGTAGAAGTGCTGATAGCGGACTATAAGGACCGGTTTGGATTCTAGGAGGAAATGAGATGAGATTATGGCATGAAGACTTGATCGCAAAGCTACCTAGACCGCAACTCTTGGGGCAGCACCGCGAATGTTGTGCGCTCAGGGGCAATGGTTGGGGCAAGAAGCATGCGACGGTAGACTATGTTTTTACGTATTCGCCGTATGTACTCTATCAATATCATAGGCTGATTATGGATGAAATGGAGCGCCGTGGGTACAATGTGACTCCTCTATGGAAAGAAGCGTCGTACCGGGGAAAAGTGTGTCCGCCGTATACCGAAGTTGTGACGTGTGCGTGGAAGCGTCCGTTATACAAAGAGCATGATGATGCGTATTACAAAGAATGTGTGGAGAATATAGCACAAAAAGGAATCGTTCTAGGAGGAGAAGACCATGAAATTTTCGTTTCATAATCGAATTACCAATCAACAATTAGCGCAGTTTCGTTATTTGACCGACACATTGACGCAAGAAGCTGGCCTCAAACAGGCAAAACCAAAGCGTGCAGAACAAAGGCTGGCGATAATTGGATTTATTATGGGATTTTTAGGGTATTTCTTTATCAAGACCGAACTCTTCAAAGCCCCAACAATGGACCTCGTCGCTCGTGTGGCACAGGAGCCGGGATTTGCGTCCATCTCGCTCTTAGTTTTGTTTTTTGCCGTTCCGCTCTTCTTCCTCTGGTGCTTGCTCCTTTTTCTGAAGCAGAAATTTTATGAAAAAGAAATCAGTGGACTCATCGTACTGATCCAGAAGAGCCTGGCGATTTTAAAAGAAACCAATCGCACAGATATGGCGAGTGATATCGAAGACGCGGAGTTCATTATCGAAAACTATGAAAACAACAGTTTATGAAGGTATGAAATTCATTGATATGATGGATTTGTAAAGGGAGTTTGTTTATATGCTTGGGTGAAGAGTAGTTGAATGTAATTGAAAAATATCTTCAACAAACCATCAGATTGAAGGTAATGAAAATGCAAGCCCAGAGTTAGGGTTAGGAATCTTAGAGGTCTAAACATAGAAAGATAAATAAAATCGGCTTTCTTGTGGTGCTACGTGCACTTACAAGAAAGCCGATTTTTACGACGAAACTATAAAAGGTAATTCCGATGAACGGAAGTATGCAAAGATAAACAAAAGACTTTAGTTTTCTGTTTATCTGCTTAGCCTAAGATGAATCAAATGGCCTAACTACTCAATCAAAATAATGTTACAGCTGCTCAAACATGATTGTTAGGAGGACTATAATCAGGATTATAAATCTAATTTATCCCTTCCGATTCCATTCAAATAAGGTGTCCAACCAATCAAAAACGACATTATGAGCGAGTCTCAAATTGTTGACTTGGCAATGAGCATCCGCACCACTTTCCGCTTCAAAAATTTGAAGTTTAGTTTGCGAATTTTTAGACTTAAGTGCTTCAAAAATCACTCTGGTTTGGTGTTGTAATTCGGCGCCTTCACCCTCTCCCATGATAAATAGGCAAGGACACTGAATTTTTTGATAGTCCACAACCTTTGCACGGTTAAACACTTCATTAATAGCACTCTTAAAATCAGAAGTACCAAACTGCCAAGCATATTTTTTAAGATTTAAATCCGCAGACTCATTCAAAGTACCAGCTAACTTTAAAAGAATATTCATTAACCAACTTGGAGTTTTTAGGCTGGCCCCAAATTCTTTTCTAAAGATTTCCGAAACGTCATAAATAGGAGTGCTTGCAATCCATGCATGTATTCTTGTATCTTCTTCGACAGCTTGTGCGGTAAAATATCCCCCTCCGCTAACTCCATAAATAGCTAGATTGTTCAGCTGAGGATTTCTCACTTCTAACCAGTCTATGCACTGTGAAATTGGAATAGAGGCATTTACATCAAAAGTTAAACCTCTGCCAGGGTTGGATCCTTGACCAGGTAGATCAACCATTAAAACATTGTAACTTCGCATCCAGCCTGGATAGCCAGCAAAGTAAAATAAATCTTCGCGATAGGTATCTCCACCACCAACCATCATCAATGTTGGACAATGATTACCACTGTGAAGATAATAGCCCGGCAAATAGGAATCTTGATAATGAATCGATAATTCTTCGACTGGGGCTCCTAGTGATTGAATGGCGTTAGAAAACGCCGTCTCCATTTTACGAACGGTAGACAAATATTCGTCAGAAAAAGGATTGATAAACTGAACTGCTGAGCGAAGGGAATAGGTCTGTGCTAGATAATATTGTGCCTTTGTTTGCTCACTCAAACCCGAATGACTTACTTTTTGTTCAAGATAGTTTCCATGCGATAAAAAAACATTTTTCCAGTTATCTGGTTTTGGTGATTTGCCCAACTCTTGGGCAAGATAATAAAGTTCTCCGTGAGAAAAACCAAAAACTTCTCCTATACCTAACAACCAATTAAAGAAAAAATCCGTATCCCCATTTTTGAAAAATATTCGAGTAGATTGCCTTTTTAAAATAACTTCATTTTCTTTCATAACGCGCCTCTTATATTTAGGATATTCCTGTTTTTTTTATCATACCATATCGATGAATCTTTAATACATTTAAATGTTCGAAGATTGATTCAAGCTTTATTTACAAAGGTTTTTAACTATCTTGTCATATTCATTTTCCGTACGTTTATGGTACAATATAAGCAATTCTCGTTACCAATAGATGATAGAATTATTTGATGAGGAAAGTACATAATGTACGCTTCGGAGGTACAACATCAAAACGTTACGGTTCCACCTTAAATAAAGAACTTTGGTAACTTTTAACTATATTGAAAGTGTTAGAGAAAAAATTAAAAGAAATCAACCGCACAGACATGACGACTGACTTCGAAGACGCGGAGTTCATTATCGAAAACTATGAAAAGAATCTTGGGGTGTAGGAGGAAATAGTATGAAAAAACGGCTGAGTGAAGAAGAAATTACGCGATTAAGGAACCTACTAGAGAAAGTCTCTATGGAGAATGGTAGTCCCCAATCGTTACCTACTGCAAATGGAGAGTTAAGAAGACTTTTCCATATTGGAGAGTGGGCAATGATTGTCATACTTTGTTGCACATTATTTCCGCTAGTAGCACTAGCTTTTGTAGTGAGTTTATTGTTAGGAAATATCGATGGGGCAATGGATCTTGTTTACATCAACCTTATGGCATGGCCGCTCGTGCTCATCTTCTGGGTGCTTCCTATTATTTTATTCTTTGTTTTTCGTTTCATTCAAAAAAAGACATATTCTGATGAAGTAATTCAGATAAATCAACTGATTTACGAAGAACTACGTGTACGAAAATATATTGAAGATAAAGATTTAACGGAAGAAGCTCGGGAGTTAAAAGAATTATATAAACGCATTTGGGATTAGGGGGATATATGAAAAAGAAAAAAAGGATTGAAAAAATTAAGCTGGCGCGACTAAGAGAATTGCTAATTGCAGCGATTCTAGAAGGAACAGGGGAAGTGGTTGCACTTCCTAGTCCTTCAGTGATGCCAATGGTTATAAAAAATATTTTAATAATATTCTTGATGATATTAACTGTATTCATCTTCTTGTTTGCTCTACCAAGTTTTGCTATTTGGTTTCAGGAGTTGATTACACACCCTTTTAAGTTCTTACAGGAACAAATTGAGTTTAATCCGTTCTTTAGAACTGAGCTCTTCCTTTTAATGATTATCTTTGTATTTTCTCTATGGGAACGTAAGGCTTTTAAAGCAGAGCAGGCACAGATTTTACGAAGAGCGAAAGAAGAAGTCTTAGAATGGCAAAACTTCACCGACGAAGAACTTCCAAACAGCGTTAAAGAATTAAAGCAGTATTTGTCCGGAAATGATGATACGTTCAACATCGAAGAATCGCGTGAAACGGGTATAAAGTCATTATTACGATTATTTCATAGAAACGTTTCACAAGAAGATATTACTGAACTACGCCAACAGCTTGTGGCCATTCTATCTGAACAACAGCAAAACGTCACGAAGTTACCAAAAGGTGTGCCATCTCTTTTGGTTAGTATCGTGCGAATTGTATTGTTGAGCATTTGTTTGTTGGTCACTTTGCTAATCATCAGGTTATTCATTACATCATACTATGAGGCAGTCATCACTCTTATTTTCTTAGGAATTCCTATAGGGATGCTTTGGATGTTCTATTTTGAGATTTCTTCTAGCGTTCATGAAAAACGAAAAATAGCTTTTGATACCCTATTTGAAATTGCTCGTGCTGAGATAGCAACCTATAAGAATGTTGCTATAGAGGATGTTCCGGAACAAATCAAGCAGCTTCAAAGATTTATTAAAGTGTTAGAGTCGAAATATTATATGTCGGGAGATGCGAAATGAAATTATTTAGAAAAGCGATTAGACAAAGACGATTAACGCGGATGCGGGAATTGCTTACAGCTGTGATGACGCAAAACAATAGTGAGAATCAGCTTCCAGATGATGGGAAAATCGCCAGAGGTCTCGTTCTTGTACTAGAGGTCATCATAGTAGGTTCGCTACTTGCGAATCCAGATTTGCTTGATTCTAGTGGTGCTTTCATTCTAATGGGCCTTATTTTTCCACCATTCTTACTGTTTGGGATTTTACTAGGGATGGGTACTTTACTTCTCTTTATAGGGGTTATTTATCTGATTCATTATTTGAGGGTAGAGTCCTATTATCAAGAGTTTGGAATGTTAACTGAACTCGCCGAAGAAGAGCTTTCTGTATACAAACAAGTTCCAATGCCTGAAGATGCTGAAAGATTGCAGTACTACATGGAAGAGTTGAAGTTAGAAACAGAAGCAATCAATAAGAGATTTAGTAAATAAAATTGGGGAATAAAAGATGAAAAGAAGATTTGAAGAGGAAAGAATACATCGACTACAACAATTGGTCAATGAAGTCTTAGGCCTATCGGACAAGAAAAATCAACAGATTCGAGTACGAGGAACTAGATATATTCCAAAGGTACTCTTTACCATTTTAATGATTGTCGAAATCTATAATCTATGGGGATTAAATTATAAAGTAGGCGGGGTTTTTAATTTCCTGCAACGTTGGTATGAGGGAAATCAATACGCTGTGAAGTATGCGCTGGAATATGTTAAAAATGAACCTTATATTATCGTAGTTCTTCCAATAATGATGCTCTTTTTATATTTCTTGCAACTGCACCTTCAAAAACAAGATGTGAGAGAAGTCGTTTCAAGAGCGGATGAAGAGATCGCAAAATGGGAACACACTCCATCTGCAGAGATTCCGCATGCTGTAAAGGCATTAAAATATCATTTAGAGGAATTACGATTAGACTACGATTTGTCATAGAATTTTAAAAAGGAATGTTGTTAAAAATGAGAGATTTTAGAACAGAAGAACAGAAAGGGATACCCAGGTCTTACTACAGACTTTCTGAAGATCAGCTTGATCGATTAAGAGATCTATTGAAGAAGGTTTCTATAGAGAATAATCAGTTACAATCATTGCCGCGTTCATTGAGAAAAAGGAGAGAGAGCCTCTTTCTTTGGGAGTTGATATTGATTGGGTTACTTTGTACCCATGCTTTTCCGCTGATTGCATTTTTATTGGTAGTAACTTTATTTTTAGGAATGATGGATGTGGTAAAGCATATCCTATTCACTAATCTAATGGCTTGGCATGCCATATTGATATTTTGGGGACTTCCTCTTTTAGTACTTCTTATTTGTAACAGACTGATTCGGGTTTCTAAGAAAAAAGAAACGGACCAATTAATGAATGCTGCAAATAGGCTTCTTATGGCATCTGAAAATATACCTCAAGAGGCTCTTTCGCAGGAAATGGTATCGTTAAAATATTTTATGAGTGTTATGAAATGGGGTACTGATTTTAATCAAAATGATATACAAAGAGAAGATTTCAGAATCAGTCGATTAAAACAACTGTTAGAAAAGATAAACCCAAATAGATTCGATATACCGGACTCGAAATGGGGAAATCTACAACTTGTTCAAACATGGATAGTGATAGCAGATATTCTTTTTTGTTCAGTTCTATGTTATCTTTTGATGTTTAGCGGTTATATCTCCGTAACGTTCAAAATAACATTTTCTTTGTTTTCTATACTGATGATAGGAATAATCATTGTTTATAAAGGACTGCTTCAGTTCCAGAAGAAGAAAGCAAAACAAGAGCTTGCGGAATTGTTACAACTTGCGGATGAGGAAGCAAAAAGAATTAAGAAAAAATCTTTAGCACTCTCAGCAGAGTTAATCCAAGAGTTGGATGATTGTATATATGAATTAAAGGAATCATACGGAATGACGGCTTAAAAAGAATCTTTGGGGATAGAAGATACGACCTTTGAACGTCAGGAGGAATGACAACGAAATCGAAACGGAAAGTGAAGGAAGTGCGCACTCTTGCCGGTTGCCGAAGAAGCACTGGAGGCACTACACGGAAACGAGAACGACTACGTGAAACGTGCGAAGCTGCTTGTTAAAAAATACAAAACGTACGGGTTATAAAATAAAAGGATTTGAAAACAGTGGGAGTAAGAATGAAGAAGAAAGTCACACAAGAAACAGCCAATCGACTCCGAAAATTATTGGAAAAAGTGATTTCAGAAAGAGAAGATGCAGCACCTTTACCGAAAAGTCATCAAATAGCGCGGTTACTATTGCCACTTTTCGCTCTTTGTTTCGCAGGTGTCTATTTACAAAATACGTACGTCTTTTTTCTTATAAGGGATGCAATTGAATATAGTTCTCAACTGGGTGTTTGGAAAACGCTCGAATTCTTGGTAGTCACCCTGAGTTTACGTTTCTGGACATGGAGTGTTCCTTTTATCGTTCTAGGAGTTGTTTTTTTCTGGAGACGTCACTCCTTCAAGAAGGAATTCAATGCTTTAGTGGCACGTGCAAAGGAAGAGGTTGCTTTTTGGAAAAAGAAACCGCTCGAGACAAATCGCAGACTTGTAAGAGGTCTGGAAGGTTTTCTAAAATCATTGGAAATGGAATATCAGTTTGAACAAAAAATAAGGTAACAATGTAAAGAGGTTAGGAACATGATTTACAAAACACTACTATTCGACCTGGATTCAACGCTCTGGGACTTCCATTCGGCGGAGAATTACGCGCTGACAAAGCTCTTGGAAAAGCAAGACGTGGAGGATGTCGAGGCGTATATCGACGTCTACGTGCCGATGAATCGTGCCATGTGGCGTTCGTTGGAAAAGGACGAAATCACGCGTGAGGAACTCGTCGAAACGCGCTTCGCCAAGTTGTTCGATCACTTCGGTTTTGAAAAAGACGGGAAGGAACTCGCCGCAGATTACGAGGCCATCCTGTCAACGCAAGGCCAAACGTACGAAGGGGCGGAAGAGTTGCTTCAGGCATTACGAGACGCTGGATACGACTTATACGCTGCCACAAACGGCATTACGACGATTCAAAAAGGACGCTTGTCAAACTCGCCGATTGCGAAATACTTCAAAAAAGTGTTCATCTCGGAAGAGGTCGGAGCACAAAAACCGAGTGAAGTCTTCTTTGAACGAGTAGCTGGTGCGATTCCAGACTATGACAAGGACAAAGCCGTGATCATCGGCGACTCGCTGACAGCGGATATCCAAGGCGGCATCAACGCAGGGATCGACACGATTTGGATGAATCTAGCGGCAAAAGAAAACAGAACCGCCATTAAGCCGACCGTGGAAGTGAGAAGCTACGCGGAATTATTAGAATTTTTAGTGTAAATTGAACCGACTGCAGGCACGTCTTGCAGTCTTTTTTTATGCAAAAAAGTTGAGGTTCGCACCCTTAGCGGGTAGACTACTTAAAAGGGCAAAGGCCCCACCAAAAATGAAAGTTGGAAATGAATGAAAAAAGCATTAATGGGAATTGGCGTGGGGATGCTACTCGCAGCGTGTGGAACGACTACGAACGGGGCAAACACGACGAACGCGACTTCGCAGACGCTACAAACCACACAAGCGGTGCGTGTCGAAGTGAAGACAGACGGCACGTATACCGTAAAAGAATATGACTTCGAAAGTAATGGCAAGAATCTCTATGCGCGTGCCTTTGTGCCAGACGGAAAAGGACGGGTGCCACTCGTGATTTTTAGCCATGGACTCGGGGCCAACGTCGAACACGAGGAAGAAGTGCAGAAGACATTGGCGAAAGCAGGCATTGCCGTCTTCAGCTTGGAGTTTGCAGGAGGGTCGTCATCGTCTTCTCCAATGAGTGAGGGACTAACGACTGAGATGTCGGTTCTCACCGAAGTGCAAAACTTGAAGGACGCGATTCGCATCGCAAGCGGGATGGAATACGTGGATCCGCAGAAAATTTATCTCATGGGAAGTAGCCAAGGCGGACTCGTCACGGCACTGACCGCAGAAGAAGTCACCAATATCCAAGGCCTCTTCTTGTTCTATCCTGCCTTTTCACTGCCAGACGATATTAGAAGTAGCTTCCCGAAACTAGACGAAGTACCCGAGACCTTTAACTTACTCGGCACGAAAATCGGGAAGAAGTACATCACGGACATCTACGACATGGACGCCTACGCGAACCTAGATAAGCTAGGGCTCCCTGTGCATATTTATCACGGCAAAGACGACTATATCGTGCCACTCAGAGCTTCGCAAAAAGCAGTGAAGCGCCTAAAAAACGCACGCCTCACCACATTGGAGGACACAGGCCACGCCTTAACACCCGAGCAACAAGCACAAATCGGAATAGAAATTGCCGATGAGATTTTTAATGGGATGGAGTAGAAGCGACATAGAAAATTAAATACAACAAATAGGAGAAACCGGGGTGAGTGCCCTGGTTTTTTTGTGTGGGTTAAATAAAAAATGGATAGTAGTGGGAAAAATAATACTTAAAATGATGGAATGAGATAAAACAAAAAACCTAATATTTAAGATAGGTTTCTTTTGTAAGTCATATATAGAGGCTCTGCCCTGCAAGCTACCCATTTTTTAATCGTATCTAAGTAATTTGAAATATTGTTTAAGATGATAAAATTCGAAGCATCAATTAGTAATTGTAAAAATGAAATAATTAATGAGATTTTTTTCATCGTAATCACCTCCTTAGTAGTCTTTCTTTGAAATCCTACTGATTTGGTTATTTTATAATAAATTACAACGATTAAGAGTAGCCACACGGAACCGTGCGTTTGCACGACACAACCTCTAAAAACAATATTATAATAATACTTTTACTCTGTAAATAATTTTGTTATTTAATAATATAACCGTCAATTAATTTTATGAAAACAGCAAAATAGTAACAGAAGAGAGCAAAATTTTCATATGTGATAATTATCGTATATGTTAATTTTTTATTGTATGGATGAGTGAGAAGTGAGGATTTAAAACTGAAAGAGATATCGTAGATTAGTTAGGTGACTATTCATAAGAAAAAGGGAAACGTTTAGCTATATTAAGATAAACTAAGCAGTACAAAAAAAGTTAGTAAATTTAGAAAGGTGTTTTTTATGGGCTTTACGAAGAAACAGATATCCAATTTTTTGGACGATAAAGTTTTATTTAGATTCTCGATAGGAGATGAATACGTAATCAATTATAATCAACAGAATGAGGAATATACTTTTGATGAATTTGAGAAAATTGCTAAAAGTAATTTTGAATATTGGAATTCAGTATCTGTAGATGCTTATTCTCAAGAATGGATGAGATTAAGTAATAATATCGCTAAGGTAAGAGAGTATTTATCAACGATAGAAGAATTAGACTTAGAGAGTATACGTAATTATTTTTATAATACTGTACCAAGTAATCGGGAAGAGATAGAGAAAGATAAATATTTGTATAAAATTTCAATGAGTTCGCCCATCGATAAAGATACAGGATTTGGAAAAATAAAAAACTTTGTTTCTTTTTATACTCAATATTTAACAAATGATCTTAGAAATGCAGTGATTAGTTTTATTCGATTATCCAAAAATATGCATGAGATTGGAAATTCCCTATCAAGTACATCTCAATATAATTTTTATCCTGCGTTATATCTGTTGAAACAAAATCTCTCAGATATTAAGGAAAGTAAGGATGATTTTGAAACCAATATAGTGCTACCTATAAAGAGTAAACTACAAGAAATAAGTGATGATTCAGATGAACAATATAAAGAAATAACAACTTTTATAGAAACAAAACACAATGAAATTCAGAAACAGTTTGACGAACAATCTAAAGGGTTGAATGAATTTCGTAGTTCAATAAATATTTGGCAAGAAGAGAAGGAAGCTAGACTCAATAATCTAGAAAAAACGTATAAGGATAAACTGTCTTTAGAAGCTCCTGAAACACTTTGGTATAATCGTTCGAAAGAATACAGGGGACTAGCCAAATGTTGGACGGGTGTACTTATTGTCGCTGTACTGGGACTAGTGGGAGCCTTAACAGTATTAGTGATGGCTATACACGAATATTCGCTGGATGCAGTACAAGATATTCCTTTTATTTCTAAATCATTTATATTAGTTTCGATTATATCTTTCTTTGTTTACATAATTAGGATCCTGATAAAGATAGTAATGTCAAATCATCATCTAGCTACTGAATACGAACAAAAAGCTGCTTTAACAAGGTTCTATCAAGCTCTAACTTTTGCGGGAACAGATATTACGAAAGAAGAGAGGATTATAATAATTCATTCTCTATTTAGTAAATCCGAGACAGGCTTGGTAAAAACAGATAGTTCAAATGATGTAGATGCGATTCTTTCAGTTTTATCGAAGAATGTCCGTTAATATAGAGTGACTTAAGTAGATATCTGCTTAAGTCACTTTTTTATATATTCAGATCTAATTTTTAACCTATACAGTATTTTTTTGCGAGTCATGTAGATACTAAAAAATAAACTACTTTAGAGAGGCATTTTTATAAAAAAGCAAAATAGTAATAGAAGAGAGCAAAATTAACATATTTGTTAATTTGTACTGACCCCAAAAAGTTAGACGATTAATTTAAGCAAAGGATTTAGTT
>ERZ773022.956-NODE-956-length-20957-cov-4.855755_pt1 | contig 20957 bp, 17 predicted proteins | sample MGYA00580839_ERZ773022 | MGnify/ENA primary metagenome ERZ773022 (study PRJEB29015, sample SAMEA2738020) | human oral metagenome | biome: human oral; feature: human-associated habitat; material: dental | place: China | collected 2044 ... | reverse complement strand
GACTTCCCCTACGAGGACAGGGAGAGGCTCGTCGCCGAGTGGCGCGAGCGCTGGGCCGACGGCGGCTGCGTGTGGAAGTTCCCGTCGGACGGGCTGCCCCCCGAAGGCTGGGACCCACAGGCGCAGCTGGCACGCACCCGTGGCGTGACCGTCCCACCCTTTGGCTCGATTTTTGAGGGTCGCAGGAGCGACCAGCCCACGCCGGGAGAGTGACGGTTCCGCCCTGCCCTTCGCAGGGCCGCCCGTGCCGGTACTCGCACCCGGCGCGGGCGCCGGGTCGCCGGCGGACGGTGGCGTCAGGAGGAAATCGCGCGATGACGCTGAACTTCGATAACTACGACGTCGACATAGACGTCGAGGCGACCCGCAGGGCGCACTCCAGGCTACCCCGTACCAGCGAGAAGTGCGGCTGTGCGGGCTGCCGCAACTTCACCCTCGCCATAGGCGACGTGCTGGGCGAGGGGGGCAGGAGGCTCTTCGCCTCGGTGGGCGTCGAGGACCCCGCCAAGGCGACCGAGTCGTGCGTCGACCTCCCCCATGGCGACGGGACGTTCCTCTACGGGGCGTGGTACCACCTCTTCGGCAGGATCAGGCGCAGGTTCGAGGCCGTCCCCGACGCGACCTCAGCGGAGTGGGGGGAGGCCAGGGAGCGCCGCGTGGGCGAGCGCGCGCACATCAGCTTCGTGGACGGGCGCAAAATCATCGGGAGGGAGGCCGCTTTCGGGGACGCCGCCATCGTCCAGATGGAGCTGTCAGCGGAGGCGGTCCCGTGGGTCCTGGGCGAGCCCAACCCCTACCTGGACGAGTAGGCGCGAACGACACGGCCGGGCGCCGAGGCGGTGTCCGGTGGTGGGGCGAGGCCGCGCCCGCAGGGGCGTCCCAGCGCCCATCTCTCGGCGTCCCTTGGTAACGATCCTGTTTCCCCCGCCGCCGCTGCGGCGGCAGGGGGCTATGATGGCCGGGCACGCGACGGGACAGCCGATGGGGGGGGTCATGCCCTGGCGGGCAAGCGACTAAGACGGTTCATGGGCGCGTTTCTCGCGCTTGCGCCCAACCCGATAGACACGCGGGCCCTCGCGACGAGGGCGCTCGCCACGGCCCCGGAGTCCGCCGGGATAGGCGACATGTAGGGGAAGGCCACGCCCGGCCTCGGGGCCCTGGGCGGGGGCATCGCCGCTGCCGGGCAGAATGCTGCCGCTGCCAAGGAAGCGGCCAAGGAGAAGGCCGAGGAGGATGCGGCGTACGCCGAGCACGATGCAGAGGAGGCACAACTTAGACGCAGTGCGGAGGATCGGGACAAGCGCGAGGCGGCGGAGGCCCTGCGGGCGGCGAACCACCATTGGGGGGATCCCGAAACCCTCGCAGGGCACTATGCAGAACATGGCGAGGGCGTGGGCGCCACCTCGAAGGAGGAGTACGCCGATATGGCCCACGAGCTCTACCTCAACAAGGGACTGTGCCAGGCAAGCGTCGATAAGGAGGGCATCACACGGGTGTATGACGCCGCACGAAACCTGTTCGGCTCATGCAACCCCGACGGGACGGCAAGGACCTACCTTGCGCCCACCGAGGCCAGTCCTACTTCGACAGGCAGGAATGGGCCATGCCGTGAACACGCACGAGAGGAGACATGACATGGGAGAGAACGTGTGCCCGGTCTGCGGCTGCGGCAGCTTGGTCGAGCTCGCCTTCAATGAGTCGGGCGAGGGTTCGTACGACATCTGCCCGTGCTGCGCCTTCCAGTTCGGCCTCGACGACTTCCCCTACGAGGACAGGGAGAGGCTCATCGCCGAGTGGCGTGGGCGCCGGGACGACGGTGGCCAATGGCGTCAGGATGGAGGCACGCGATGAGGCTGGACTTCAAGAGCTATTCCGTCGAGATTGACGCCGAGGCCACCCGCCGGGCGTACGAGGTGCTGCCCCGGACGGACGAGGCGTGCACGTGCTCCGGCTGCCGCAACTTCTCCTTGGCGATAGGCGACGCCTTGGGCAAGGGGGGACGCAGGTTCTTCGAGGAGCTGGGCGTCGATCCCGCGAAGCCCACCGAGGCCTGTGTGGACGACGCTCTGGGGGGCGCCGACGGGACGCTCCTCTACGGGGCGTGGTATCGTCTCTGCGGCAGGATAGAGCGCAGGTTCGAGCTGCCTCCGGGGACGACCGGGCGAGAGTGGCGTGACGCTATGGCGCGCGACGTCGGCGACGCGAATGTCTCCTTCAGCGAGCACGTCATAGGCGGGAGGGCGGGCTTCGGGGGCGGCGCGGTCGTGCAGATGGACATATCAGCGCGCGTCCCGTGGGTCCTAGACGAGCCCAACACCTACCTGGATACCTATCTGGATGAGTAGGAGCGGACTTCCGGCCGTCGCCCGCGCAGCCCCGCACAGAGGGCCGCGGGCAGGGACGGCATCTACCTGCGTCGTTACTCCCAGTTCGGCCTCGACGGCTTCCCCCATAAGGACAGGGTGCGGCCCGTGGCCGAGTGGCGTGGACGCCGGGTCGCCGACGGACGGTATCATCTGAGGGGAGACATGCCATGAGACTGGACTTCAAGAACTTCTCCGTCGAGATAGACGCCGAGGCCACCTGCCGGGCGCACTCCAGGCTACCCCGTACCCGCGAGAAGCACGGCTGTGTCGGCGATGAGTCGCCGACGGTTCTTCAGTCACGCTCCTCATGCTCGAGCAGTCCCGCCATAAAGATGGGAAGGTAGCGTATGCTCTTTGCCCTTTCGATGTTGGTCTCGGCAAGAACGATGGCCTGGTCTATGGCATACTCGCTCATGGCGAGGGCATTGTCCAGTGCTGCGTGGGTCCTGTATCCCGTGCCTGACTTGACCTCGAGTGCCAGGATTTCCCCTCCCGTCCTCTCAACGACAAAGTCAAGTTCTCCCAGTCTCTTCGACGTGAAGTAGCGTAACGCGAAGCCCCGTGCCTTGAGTTCCTGGGCGACGAACGCCTTGTAGACACCGCCCATGTTCATAGACAGCTTTCCGTCAAGCAGGCCCATATAGGATTTCTTTGGATACGAGCTGGCGAGCATGCCAACATCAAGGTAAAAGAGTTTGAAGAGATTGTGTCGTTCATTCAGGAGGAGGGGTGAAGCGGGCGCGCTTACGTTGTAAACCGAAAGCGCCACACCCGCATGGGAGAGCCAGAGGAAGTGTTTCTGGACCTGGGGGAAGCGTCTTACTTCTTTGATGTCGCTAATCCTGAAGCGTCGACTCTTTGATGCTGCCTCTGAGGGGATGAGGTCGTATATGTCCCTGAGCGTGAGTCTAAGCTCCTTGGGAGCATGCTTGGTGATGTCGCTGCGATAGAGGGCGTGCAGGTTCTTGTGAATTGCCCTGACCTCATCGATGTTGTTCGTCTCCAGATAGGTGTTTACCGCATCCGGCATGCCCCCCACCATAAGATAGCGGTGGTAGAGGTCGGATAACCTTGTGTACAGGAAATCGGGGAGGGGCGTCTCTGTTCTGAGGCAGCTGCGTGCCATGTCGACAGCTACGCTTGAGAGGCCGTTTGCCCAGCAGAACTCCTCGAAGTCGAGAGGGTACATCCGGATTTGGGTGAGGTATCCCACGGGCAGAGAATCGATGTTGTTAAGCTTGGCTCCCGAAAGTGACCCTGTGAGTATGAACCGGTAGCTGTCGTTCTGTACGAGGTACTTTACAAACGTGAGGATGTTGGGGCACTCCTGTACCTCGTCGATGATTATGACGGTCTGCTGTGGCACAAGGGGAGTACGTGCCGCGATGGAGATGCGCAACATGAGATCATCTGCGCTCGTGGCGGCCGCGAGAGACTCGCGGGTTGCTCGGTCCTCAAGAAGATCGAGGGACACCACAGAGGAGAACGTGTCTTGTGCGAACATGCTGACGAGGAAGCTCTTACCCACCTGACGGGTGCCTGTCACGAGCAGCGCCTTGCGTCTCGTGGTGGCCCAAGCGGCAAGTTGGGACAATGCTTTTCGTTCGAGTATAATAAACCCTTCCCATGCCAATATATCTGCGGTGATTACACTTTTCCTAACTTTATTCCAGTGAGAAAACCACTGGCTATGCCAGTGGTGCCAGCGGTGGTTCCACCCCTATCATCCTTCGGTAATGGCGGGAACCGCCCTACCATGGAGGCGCGGCGGACCGGCTGCGCCGTCCGAGAAGGGCGGGAACTATGGACAAGGATAGCCTATCGCATATGAGCCGGTATTGCGTGTGCCGCGTGGCGCGGGCACCGAGACGCCGCAGGGAGGTGCTGTGCGGCGAGACCGAAAGGAAGGTCGGTGAGACGCCCGGGATGCCGGCCGGCCAGACGGGTGGTGCCGGGATGGTGGAGGGGAGCGCCTGCCCCGACCACGCGCGCGTCTGCCTTAGGATTGCGCCCAGGCGCGGCGCGGGCGACGTGGTGGGCAGGCCGGGGGGCAGGGGCGCGACCATGCCACGCGAGCGGCACCATGAGCGGGGGCCCTTGCGGGCGGGGACCGGACGATGTGGACGGAGGGCTACCACGCGGGCGCCGTCGGCCTTAGCGAGTCGGCCATCACGGAGGCACGTCCGGCGGCAGCCCGACGGGAGCCGCACGGGGTGGCGGGAATGCCCCCGACGGGGGCCCGACGGCAGCGGCCACCGACCCGTCGCGGCAACGCCGCTGTTGTAATGAGCTCCTATAGGGCGATAATAAAGCCCTCCTGCTACGCCGGAGGACCTTTATCTATGGGTACGTAAGTCTTGCGATCGGGGGGAGGAGAGTAAAGATGGGCAAGCTGGTTCGCGTGAGAAGAAGGCCTCGCTACCCCTCGGTGCCCATGGGAGGCAGCCTCGGGGAGGTGGGGGGACCCTCGCCCGAGGACCTCGTGTGGGGCATCGTGCGCGAGGCATGTGGGGCTTGTCATGGTGGCATCCTTCACCTCCTGTCCCTTGAGCTTGACTGCGACCGGTGCGGCGAGTTCATCGTAGGCGAGGGGAGCCGGTCGCTCTGCCTCTACCTGGGCGGGCGTGACAGCGGCTTTCGGATGGAGATTGGCCCGGGTGCCTCGCGGGTCTGCTTCATGGGGGAGCGGGTATGGCTCGTGGGCGACGGCCGCCATGACCCGCTCGCGCGTGAGGGCCTGCGCGATGACGTCGTCTGCGTCGCCAATGAGCGTGCGACCAAGCTTCTGAGCGAGGCACTGTGCGCCTTTGCGGGCGCGCGGGGCGCCTTTCACGTCGAGGCGGGCGGCCCCACAAGGCCAGGAGGCCGTCCGTACGACGTCTACGTGAAAAACGACTGTCTCGCGCCCTACCGGGAGACGGTCGCCAACGTGACCTTTCACGTGAACTGCGACGCCACGAAAGAGGACTGGGCCGTCCGCGCAGGCGCGGCGGTAGGCCCGACGGGACGGGGGATGGGCTCTTCGCGCGCCGATGCCGAGTGGCTCGCAAGGAGGCTCCAGCAGAGCGAAGCGGCGCCGTTCCTGACCCCCTGCATCAGCGGGGGAGAGGGGGGCCGCTCGCCCTGCCTCCACCTCAACGGAAGGGACGGCGACTTCTGGGTGAGCCTGGGCCCTCACGTCTCCAAGGTCTGCCGCATGGGGGAGTGCGTCTGGTTTGTCGCGGAGTCCTTCCGAGGCGAGCTGCCCTGCCAGGACTGCCGTGGGGGCGTCGTCTACGGGGGCGCGGTCGAGCACAGGCCCCGCGCGGAGCTGCTCAGCCTTATCTGCGAGGTGGCCCGTGCCTTCGCGGGCGCGACGGGGGTCTTTCACGACGAGCTGGTCGTCGGCGGGGGTAGGGCCGTCCCGCCCGACCTCGACCGACCGGACGGCCGCTCATACGATGTCTACGTGAGAAACGACCACACCGGGCCCTACAGGAGGAGGCTCTCGAACATCGGCCTCCACGTGAACTGCGACGCCGCGGCGGACGACTGGGAGGGCGCCTGATGGCGGCGCCTGTGCGCAAGCTGCCAAGGGCGCGGCGGCGGGGCCAGGGGAGCAGCCGGAAGACGCAGCGAGAAAGTGGAGGACAGGCATGATCAAGGAGGTCCGCAGGAGGTTCAGGCACCCCTGGCTTGCGGTGGGCCCCGAGGGCGGCTTCGGGGAACATGGCATGCGGCTCTCGTCCGATGAGGTTCGCCTCCTCCTCGTGAGGCGGCTCCAGAGAAGCGCCGTCTCCCGCTTCCTGACCTTTGAGCTCGACGAGGAGGATGATGACGCACACTCCTTCTGCCTGGCCCTCCGGGGGAGGAGCTGCAGCTTCGAGGTGGTCATAGGCCCCCTCATCTCCCCGATCGACTTTGACTGGGAGCGCATATGGCTTGTCACCGAAGGCTATCGGGACCACATGGCCCACCAGGACCTGCAGGAGGAGATCGTCTACGGAGGCCCGATAGAGGGCAAGACCCCTGCGGAGGTGCTGGACCTCATCTACGAGATGGTCTGCATCCTTGCCGGGGCGAGGGAGGTCTTCCACGACGAGATACGTCCTGAGGAGAAGTGGGATACGATCGACTTCAGCGAGTTCGATGACTGCTCCTACGACGTCTACGTGAGAGACGACCACTCGGCTCCCTACGCGAGGAGGTTTGCCAACATCACCTTCTACGTGAACTGCGACGCCAAGACGGCCGAGGGACTGGGGGCCGACGAGACGGGCGCTGCCGCGAGCCCTGGCGAGGAGGGTCCCCCCACAGGCGCCCGCGAGGGAGGCGGGCCCAAGGAGGAGCCCCCCGCCCCCGTCGAGGGGCCTCCCGCCGACGCGTGGGCCGCGTGGGGGACCTGCCGCTGGAGGATAGACCCCGGGGGCACCCTCTGGATCGCGCCTACGCCTGGGCAGACTCGGGGCGATGCGGGAGGCCCCTCGGAGGAGAGGGTCCCCTGGCGTCGCCGGCGTGGCGAGGTCAAGGCCGTCAGGGTGGTCGGGACGGTGCGCCTGGGTGGGGACGCCACCGGCCTATTCTGCGGGATGTCGCGCTGCGAGCGCATGGACCTCGCGGGCCTCGACACCTCGCGGGTGACCACCATGTCGCGCATGTTCTGCTACTGCTCCTCGCTCGCCGCCCTCGACCTGTCGGGCTGGGACAGCTCGGGCGTGCGCGACATGTCTGACATGTTTCAGTCCTGCTCCTCGCTCGCCTCTCTCGACACATCGGGCTGGGACACCTCGGCTGTGCGCGACATGTCCGGCATGTTCTGCGACTGTTCCTCGCTCGCCGCGCTCGACCTGTCGGGCTGGGACAGCTCGGGCGTGACCACCATATACGGCATGTTCTGCGGGATGTCGCGCTGTGAGCGCATGGACCTCGCGGGCCTCGACACCTCGCGGGTGACCGACATGTCCCGCCTGTTTGACGGCTGCTCCTCGCTCGCCGCCCTCGACACATCGGGCTGGGACACCTCGGCCGCGCGCGACATGCGACGGATGTTCTGGGGCTGCCGCTCGCTCGCTGCGCTCGACGCCTCCGCCTGGGACACGTCCCAGGTGATTGACATGGGGAGGGCGTTCGAGCGCTGCGTCTCGCTCGCCTCCCTCGACGTGTCGGGCTGGGACACCTCACGGGTGCGGAGCCTGCGCTGCACGTTCAGCGGCTGCCGCTCGCTCGCCGCGCTCGACATCTCCGCCTGGGAGACGTCCCAGGTGGAGGACCTGCGCGGCATGTTCTGCGGATGCTCATCGCTCTCCTTCCTGGACCTGTCTGGCTGGGACATGTCCGGAGCACTCGACGTGAGCGAGATGTTTCGGTCCTGCACGGGGCTCAGCGGGGTCAGGCTCGGCGCGCGCTTCTCGTTCAGGCCCCACGAGCCCTCCCGCAGTGTGTGGCTCGCGAGGCTGCCCGACCCGCCCGCAGGGCCACCGTACGGCGGCGGCTGGGCCATGGAGGGCAGCTCCCCCGCGATGGGCGCGACCGAGCTCGCCACGCGCTACGGCCCGGCCCTCGCGGGCACCTGGTGTGGGCGCGAGGGCGGGACTGAGGGCGCGGGGCGCGGCCGTGGGCGCGAGGGTGCAGACGGGGGACGGGGATGTCCCGCACCTCACCTAAGTGCGCGGGTGGCGTTGAGCACGCAGAGCACCATGACGCCCACGTCGCCGAAGATGGCGAGCCACATCGGGGCGAGGCCGACCCCCGCGAGGAGCAGGATGGCGACCTTCACCGCGATCGCGAACGCGATGTTCTGTCTCGCTATCCCCAGGGTGCGGCGGGCGATGCGGACGGACGCGGCGACCTTCGAGGGCATGTCGTCCATGAGGACCACGTCCGCCGCCTCGATGGCCGCGTCCGAGCCCATGGCGCCCATGGCGATCCCCACGTCCGCGCGCGCCAGCACGGGGGCGTCGTTGATGCCGTCGCCCACGAAGGCGAGCGAGCGCCCCTCGGCCCTCTCGCGCATGAGCCTCTCGACGTGCTCGACCTTGTCGGCGGGGAGGAGCTCGGAGTGGTACTCGTCGAGGCCGAGCTCGCCCGCGATGCGCCGCGCGACGTCGTCGCGGTCGCCCGTGAGCATGACGACCCTTGTGATGCCCTCCGCCTTGAGCTGGGAGATGGCCTGCGCCGCATCCCCCTTCACCTCGTCTGAGATCAGGACGTGGCCTGCGTAGCGACCGTCTATGGCCACGTGGATCACGGTACCGTCGTCGTTCTTGCAGCTGTGCCAGGCGGCGCCCAGCTCATCCATGAGCGCGGTGTTGCCTACGGCGACCCTCCTGCCGTTGACGGTCGCGATGATGCCCTTGCCGGCGACCTCGGTCGCCTCCAGGACGGAGCAGTCATCTCCCTCGCAGGGGAAGGCGTCTCGCAGCGCCTCCGCGATGGGGTGCGTGGAGTAGCGCTCGACGTGCGCGGCAAGGTGCAGGAGCCGGTCTTTGTCCTCCATGTTGGGGTGCACCGCCATCACCTGGAAGACGCCCTTGGTGAGCGTGCCAGTTTTGTCGAAGACCATGGTGTCTGATCGGGCGAGCGTCTCCATGAAGCCCGACCCCTTGATCAGGATACCTTGCTTGGACGCGCCTCCGATGCCGCCAAAGAAGGTGAGGGGCACGGAGAGGACCAAGGCGCAGGGGCAGGACACCACGAGGAAGGTCAGGGCGCGCAGCAGCCAGGTGGCGAAGCTCGCGCTAAAGTCGCCGCTTGCGAGGGGCGGGACGATGGCGAGCGCGATGGCAAGAAACACGACGATCGGCGTGTACACCTTGGCGAAGCGCGTGATGAAATTCTCCGATCGGGACTTGCGGTCGCTGGCGTTTTCCACGAGCTCCAGGATCTTCGAGGCCGTGGAGTCCCCGAACGACTTGTCCACGTGGACTCGGATGACGCCCGAGAGGTTGACGCAGCCCGAGATGACCTTATCTGCGACGGAGGCGTCGCGCGGTTCGCTCTCGCCCGTGAGCGCGACGGTGTTCAGGCTGGTCGAGCCCTCGACGATGGTGCCATCCAGGGGTACCCTCTCGCCTGGGGCCACGACGATGGTCTCTCCTATCTCGACGTCGGCCGGGTCTATGCGCTCGAGCGTACCCGCGCGCTCGATTATGGCGAAGTCGGGGCGGATGTCCATGAGCTCAGAGATGGACCTGCGGCTGTTGTTCTCTGCGATGGTCTCGAAGAGCTCGCCCACCTCAAAGAAGAGCATGACGAAGACGGCCTCGGTAAACATCGGCTCGCCTCCTGGGATGAAGGCGATGAGCAGGGCTCCGATCGTTGCCACGGCCATCAGGAAGTCCTCGTCAAAGGGGTCTCCTGCCATGAGGTTCTCGACCGCCTCCTTGACCACGTCTCCACCTGCGACGACGTAGGCCGGCAAGAACAGCAGAAGCTGTCCTGGAAGCGGCAGATCAAAGGAGCGCTCGATAAGGTATGCCGCGAGCAGCAACACGGCTGAGACGATCACCTTGTGCAGGGCTCGTTTGGGATCCTCTTCCTCCTCTTCCCTGTCCTGCTCGGCCGTCTCGCTGCCGTCGACCTCGTGCTCGTCATGTCCGCGCCCGTGACCCGCGTGGGCGTGGCAGTGCCTACAGGCCATGTCCAGCTCCCTTCGCCTATGAACATATGAACAATCGCTCATACTATATGCTAAGCATAGCGCTCGTCGATCTGGCTGTCAATCGAATGCGGGCAATTCTCGATCTTTGATCCTGAGCAATACTGCTACAAGATGAGCGTCTCTGGCCGGATGCCCCCCGCGTATAGAAGTGCTGGCTACAGATTCGTTGCATCCTCATGAGACTACAGACCCACTGCATCCTCATCTTGACTTGGGAGAGACGTGCGCCTCCGGCTCACTCTCTCCTGTGATCCCCTGGTCCGGAGCGCAGAGCGCGATCGCCTAGGCCCTGCCGTTGACGCCATGGCGGTGCTCCGCCCCGCCTCTGTTAAGCCTTTGCCCCGTCGCCCGACGGTCCCGTCGCATCATCACATCTCAGGTGGTCCCGACGCTTCAGTGAGGGATCAAGGCCCAGCTCATGCTGCGCGTCCTGCAGTTTGCCGCTAGCTGGGCGCCAGACATCTGCTTGTGAGCTGAAGCCGGACGCCCTCGTTACGGGATTCATGCCTTACGATGGTCACATGGACATTTGGATCGGTGGTCACAGTGCGGCAGAGCTCCTCCGTCTCAGTCGACGCGGGCGGTGGCCGCGTCTGCATGCATCGCGGGACCGTGCCGTCGACTATGCGGACGTCATGTTCTCTCAGGCATGGAGGGAGGCTGTAAAGGAGCTTGATGGATATCTTGAGATAGGCACCAAAAAGCCGCTCATCGTGTATGTACCAGACAAGGGCAGACGCATTCGCACGGCTTGCGTCGATTGCCGTGTCTGTTCGACGATGCTCCCAAAGGACTCCTTCCTTCTTGCGGAGCTGGCGAGCAACGGTAGTTCCGTGCGCATAGCCTCGCCAGAGCTTTCGTTCGCACAGATGGCCGAGCAGCTTACCCAGAGGCTCATGGCGTTTGACTTGGAAAGGCCCGTGGCACTGGCAATGCTTGTCGCATATGGGATGGAACTCTGTGGCAGCTATGCCCGTGATCCTATGGACCCGTACGGGGGTGATTGCGACTTCCGGCTCGATGCGGTGACGTCACCCGAACGGCTGCGGGCTTGGCTGGGCAAGGCTCGCCATCTTAAGGGGCTTGCCCTTGCACGGGCGGCGGCCAAACGTGTCCTTGCCGGCTCCGCCTCGCCTGAGGAGTCGGCGCATGCGATGCTGCTCGGATTCCCATCAAATCTGGGAGGCATCAATGTGGGGGTGCCGCTCCTCAACGATCAGCTCGTTCTCAGCAAGCGAGACATGGAGTTGCTGGAAAGGCCTTCATTGAGGCCCGACTTGTACTTCCCTCGCTTCAGGCTTGTCATTGAGCACTATGGTGCCAGGTGGCATGAGGGTGTTAGTCGCATGGTGGAGGACGTGATGCGAATCCAGTGCTATTCTGCTCTGGGTATCAGGGTGTTCCCCACGACGGCGCGCGACCTTGCCACGGCCGATGCATACGAGTCCTTCTTGAGGAAGCTGGCATATGGCATCGGTGTTGATCACGGATTGGCCTTACGCGACCGTTTCCTGTCACACGTGAACGATCCTCGTACACGTGATCTGCGCTCTGACATCATCTCAGCGCTTTCGACCGGTCGCCACACCTGCTGGTGACCAGAAAAGTGCGCCCCTAACGGGTGCCTGCGCGAGTTTTCGCAGGTCGCCGGAAGCGACTACCCGTCAGGGGCGCACTTTTCGAGCTGTTAGGGAGTATGCGCTCTTTTCACGCGAAAATGCCGCTCCTTCGCGTACCGCCTCACTGCGCAGCATCCCACCCCAAAACGCGGTCTATCGTCCGAATGATCACATTCGCAAACTTGCTACCTGCGTAAACGATTGTTGGGACACCATTGGCCAGCGCTGGGCTGTGTTGAATTCGTTGATATCGCGCACCAAGGACAGCTCGCGTGGAGGTGACCGGAACGGGCCCCTTTTCGTGCCAAACCATCACCGAAGCTTAATCCTGCGCCAAGGATTGCTTAATCTTGCCCTGCGACCATACAATCAAGCGAGGGCGAGAGGCGCCTTCGTACGACGTAGGGAGTGGATGATCATGGACGAGCTCGATAAGGTCGAGCAGGTTCGCGAGAAGACGCAGGCGAGCTATGAGGATGCCAAGGCCGCACTGGACGCACATGATGGCAACGTGCTGGACGCCATCATCGAGCTGGAGCGCTCGGGCAAGGCGCACACGACGAGCGCGAGCTATGCCAGCTACAGTACGCAGGTGCAGGAGCAGTCGGAGCCGGTCTCGCCCGAGATGGGGCAGGCCCAGGAGGCCTATAGGCGCTCGGTGGGGACGTCAGAGTTCTGGGAGGGTGTCAAGAATGTGTTCAGAAAGAGCATAGACTACAAGCTCATCGTGCTGAGTAGGGGTGAGGAGATCATCAGGGTACCGGTGCTCGTGCCAATCTGTGGCCTCCTGTTCTGGGGTGCCACGATCTGGATCTTGATCGTCGGCCTGTTCTTTGGGCTGCGCTACCGCATCGAGGGTGATGCGAGTACCGTGGCCAATAACATAAACGATGCGATGGACACGGCGGCCGATGCGGCAGAGACCATAAAGCAGGATGTTGCGGCAAAGTAGCGGCGAGCGGGGCAGGTGGTGGAGGGGAAGCGACACGCCATGACAAGGATTCTGATCGTGGAGGACGAGGAGAAGATCGCGCGTTTCGTGGAGCTCGAGCTGCTCCATGAGGGCCACGAGGTCGATAAGGCCGCCGACGGCCGCGCCGGCGTGGACAAGGCGCTCTCGTCACACTACGACCTGATCCTGCTCGACGTGCTGCTCCCGGGACTCAACGGCCTTGAGGTGCTCAGGCGCATACGCCGCGAGAAGGACACACCCGTCATCATGCTCACGGCCCGGGATGCTGTGATGGACAAGGTCGCAGGCCTAGACGCTGGTGCCGACGACTACGTGACCAAGCCCTTTGCCATCGAGGAGCTGCTCGCGCGCATCCGCGTGGCCCTCAAGCGACGTGAGGCGACCCCGTCCGCCACGCAGGCCAACGAGGAAGCCTCAACCGTCGAGGCAAACCTGCTCCCGCATCCGCCGCAGACGCGGGTCATCTCCCTCAGGGGCGTCTCCTTCGACTTGGACCGGCGTGAGCTGCTGGTGGGGCGCGATTCTGTGGAGCTCACGAACCGCGAGTTCGAGGTGTTGCGCGTTCTTATGGAGCATGTGGGTGTGGTTATGAGCCGCGAGCGCATCGCGTCAGACGCCCTCGGCTACGAGCTCATGGGGGAGGCGAACAACGTGGACGTGCACGTCGCTCACCTGCGTGCGAAGATCGATGATCGTCTGGGCGAGAGGCTCATCGCGACAGTCAGGGGTGTGGGCTATGTCATCCGCGAGAGATGAGGCCAAAGGTACTCGAGGAGCGGGGAAGACGCGAACCCGACCTGTAGGCGACCGACCCGTGGGGAGGGCGGACAAAGGAACGGACAAGCTGGACGCACGCACGTCCCGACCTCGGCCCACACGCGTCCTCGTTCCCTCCATCGTCCGCTCCATCAGCTGGGGCTTCTGGTGGCGGCGAGTGCTCGCCATGGTCTGCCTCGACCTTGCGTTGGTGATCTCGCTGCTCATGGTCCAGACCTACGCCGCAGCCGTGCGCTCGGCCGATGTCGCCTCAGGGATATGGCCGCTTCCGAGCTTCGTCCAGCTTGGCATGAGAGGCCCTGAGCCCCTCGACTTCGGCTGCCATGTCGCGGTCGAGGGCGGGAATGCGACCTTTACGCTAGGCACGCTCCTCCCCGTTCTGCTTTGCGCCCTCGCCCCGCTGGTGGTCACAGAGTTCTTCTCGCTCGTGTCCTTCTTCCCTGACATGCGCCGTGTGCGCAGGCAACTCAAGCCTCTGAACGACCTGGCCCTGAAGGCGGACGCGCTCGTGAGCGCGGACACCCTGGGAGCCGCGACGCGCGGGCCGACGGCATCCGGTGAGGACAAGATGGCCAGCCTCGAGCAGGCCATCGAGCGGGCAAGCGTCGACGCCCCGCGCGTGAGGACCGGTGACAAGGACCTCGAGAGCATCGAGGTTGCGCTCAACCGACTGCTTCGGCAGATGCAGGACGCCAAGCTGCAGCAGATGCGCTTCGTGAATGACGCGAGTCACGAGCTGCGCACGCCCATCGCCGTGGTTCGCGGCTACGTGGACATGTTGGATCGCTGGGGCAAGGATGACCAGGCGGTGCTTGAGGAGTCGATCGCCGCTCTCAAGCTGGAGGGCGAGCACATGCAGGAGCTTGTGGAACAGCTGCTGTTCTTAGCCCGAGGGGACTCGGGGAGAAACGAGCTCCACAGGCAGCCGTGCAACGTGGCAACGCTCGTGGCGGAGATTGCGGAGGAGTCGCAGATGATCGATGCAGGCCATCGCTACGAGCTGAGCTCGGGAGCCAAGGCCGCCGCCGAGGCGCAGGACCCGCGCTTCTTGCTTATGGCCGACGCCGTCCTCGTCAAGCAGGCGCTGCGCATCATCGTGCAGAACGCGGCAAAGTACTCGCCCGAACAGACGACCATAGGCTTCTCGCTCACGCAGGACGAGACGAGCGTCTCGGCCGGCGTGCAGGACGAGGGCAGGGGTATGTCCGCCAAGACGGTAAGACACATCTTCGAGCGCTTCTACCGAGCGCAGGACGCGCGCAGGGACGCCGCGGGCTCTGGTCTGGGCCTCTCCATCGCCAAGTGGATCGCCGACAGCCACGGTGGCAGCATCTCCGTCGTGTCGTGCGAGGGTGTGGGCAGCCGCTTTGTCCTCACCATTCCGCGAGGAGCGGAACACGACACGGACAAGAAAGAGACGGGACGAAGCGGGGCGGTGACGCGAGCCAGAACGACGATCTCGGCCGATGCCGACCGCCAGGCCTAAGGCCCCGTGGCCGTGCAACGTGGGCGCCCCAACGTGGCGCCCACGATCGACCGTGAGCCGAGGTCGTCGTCCTCAGACCCGGCCCCTCTTAGCTCAGCCCTCTATGACGTATGCGTTCACGATCTCGCCGAAGAAGGTGATGTGGGGGTCTCTGTTGGAGCCAGTCGCGCGGCTGTCCACGTCTTGCGGGTAGTGGGCCATGATGTCCGGCGAGTAGAGCGAGAGCTCCTGGTCCTGGCGGTAGATGACCCTGCACTCGAGCGTGAGCGGTAGCTCGGCGATGCCGGGTACGCTCACGATATCCGAGTCGACGAGCGTGAGGCCTGCCAGCGCAACCTTGTCCACCTCGTCTCCGCGCTCGCTACCGCAGATACCGATGATCTTCTTGTCAGACGGCCGTTCCTCAAGGGGGACGTTGATCGTGAACTCGGGATTTCGGTCGAGGAGCGCGATGGTCGAGCGGTGCCTGCGGACGTAGGCGACAAAGACCGGCCTGCTCCAGTTGGTGCCCAAGGTGCCCCAGCCGATGGTCATGGCGTTGACCTTCTCGTCGGCCTTGGTCGTGAGCAGGATGCCTCTGGGGATGGCCTTTACGATCTGGTTGGCGTAGTCGCTGTAGTCGACCGTGCGCTTCGTGGGCATAGGTGTCTCCGTCTCTCTGTCCGTAGGTTGTGTCGCTCATAGCTCTGTGCGTAATCGTACCCATCTTTGTTCAAGCGCCTCTGCTCAAGTACCCCGGGGCCTTGGAGGCGCAGGAGGGCGAGCTCGTGCCGTGACCTTCTTCGCTGGTCTCTAACCTCGGGCATCCGTTTTGCCTTGCGAGGTAGAATAGTACCGTCTCGCGGGAGCACGTCGCCAGAGTGCGCTATAGTGCATAGGTGAATGTGCGTCCATGACGTGCGGTCGCGGCAGCTGCACCGCCATCGCACGGCATCGCGCGATTCGCGTCTCGATACGATACGTAAGTGCGGGGAGCCACGTGCGTGCGTCGCACGATCCGCGCGATGAAAGGAAGAACCCATGGCCTCACCTCATCGCTTCGTCTTTGCGTCTGACGCCTTCAAGGGGACGTTGTCCTCCGCACAGACTGCCGCTCTGCTCGAGGATGCTGCGTGCGCTCGCTTTCCCGACTGCGACTGCGTGGGCGTTCCCATGGCGGATGGTGGGACGGGCACCGTCGACGTGCTCATTGCCGCCTGCGGGGGAGAGAAGCGAAACGTGAGCGTGCACGACCCCTTTGGCAGGTCGATCCGCGCCTCGTACGGTCTTCTGAGCGGCGAGCGCGCCGTTATCGAGATGGCCGCCGCATCGGGCGACCGACTCCCTGCGCCAAAGGAGCGTGACCCCCTCGCCGCTACGTCCTATGGCACGGGAGAGCTCATCTCAGACGCGCTGGCGCGAGGCTGCTCCGACATTACGGTCGCCCTTGGCGACTCAGTCGCGATCGATGGCGGCATGGGGTGCATGCGCGCCTTGGGGGTCCGCTTCCTTGACGAGGACGGATCCGAACTCTTTGGCGGTGGGCGTGACCTCGCCCGCGTGCACTCCGTCGACCTCACCCTCTTTAGGCTCTACGTGGGCACTGCCCGTTTTCGCGTGATGTGCGACGAGAAGATCCCTCTGCTGGGCCCAAACGGTGCCGTGTCTAGCTGCGCCAGCCTCGATGGGGTCGACCCCCAGTCCGTACAGGCACTTGAGCGTGGTATGGAGAGCTATGCCAGTGTGCTCGAGGGAGAGTTTAGTGGCGTGGGGCTCGCGGGTGTCCGTGACGTCCCGGGGGCAGGCGCGGCCGGTGGTCTTGGTGCCGCATGTGCGGCGTTCCTCTCGGCACGTCTTGAGAGCGGCATCGAGAGCGTTCTTGACATCGTGGGCTTTGACGAGCTTCTAGAGGGGGCCGACCTGTGCATAACGGGAGAGGGGCGCTTCGACGCCCGCTCGACGAGTGGAAGAGTCGTCGCCGGCGTCGCGGGTGCTTGCGAACAGCATGACGTTCCCTGTGTTGCCATCGTGGGCGGCATCGGGGACGGTGCGAGCGCGAGTGGCGTGCGTGGACTGAGCGCGGTGATGCCCGCCGTTGACGCCCCCATGTCCCTCGATGAGGCTGCCAACCGCGCCGAAGACCTCTATGCCAGGGCGGCGGAGAGGCTCTTCGCGCTGCTTGCCGTTGGCGAGAGCTACCGGACGTAGGAAAGTTACGGGATGTAGGGGAAGCTCCTGCATCCCGACCGGTCTGGTTGCTGCCGGTACGACATCGCTTGGAAGGCTTGCCCGGAGGGCAGCTCGTGATACTCCTTTGCGCGGCTACTCGCCGCCATAGACAGGGTCGCACAGGGTCGCCTGCAACAGTGTACACAGATCAGCTTTCTGGGCTCGCTCTCTTGAAATCCGACGGTTTGTGTACACTGTTTTGCTCGGCGTGGATGCATAACCTTCCTTCTATCACGAGAACTTATATACTCAACTTCTCTTGAGCCAAGGCGACGTGCGCATCCCGCGTTGAGCGTGGACAGGGTGGTGCAGGCTTTCATGCGGGTGTCAGGTTAGGTTGCGTCCAGCGTGTGCCTACTGCCGCCTTAGATGCCCAAGGCGCCGATGCGGAAGCTATCGATGTCTGACGCGTCCTTTAGGACGTCGCGCATGTGGCGGATGTCCTCATGAAAGGCAACAACCGGCAGCAGCTATCGGTGTCAAGTAAGGATCCTTGGATGACCCGCCGGATGAGGGCATGGGGACCGGACATTTGCCGGATCGATCTGTTGCGCGTCTCCCATCCCAAACGAGGGTCTCCCCGCAGGCGCCCTGTGGGGCGGTCTGTGATAGAGATTGTGAGTATACACACTCATCGTCATATACTACCATATGCGAAAACCGAACGACAAGCCACGTGCTCTCTCGACTCCTCAGGAGGTTATTGATGTCAATCTTTGGCATGGGCGTTCCAGAGCTCCTCGTTATCTTGGCCATTGCCCTCCTTCTCTTCGGACCCAAGAACCTCCCGAAACTGGGCAAGTCATTGGGGGCAACGGTCAAGAGCATCCGCGAGGGTATGGACGAGGGTGAGGGTAAGGCCAAGGACACCGATGTCACCGACGTGAGCGACACCGTCGAGGAGGAGCCCGCCGACTCGGACGACGCGGTCTTCTGCAACAAGTGCGGCGCCAAGAACGTCGCTGGCTCAGAGTACTGCAACAAGTGTGGCTCCAAGATCGAGCAGGCTCAGTAGGTAGGTGACGGCGGTCAGGAGGCTGCCTTACGCATGTGCGTGCGAGGTGGCAACTCGGCTCAGTCCCAATAGCGAGGGGAAGACGCGCAATGGAGAACGTGGAACCAGATGTGAACATCATGAGCAAGGCGAGCTACAAGCGCCTCGAGGAGAGACTCGCGCAGCTTGAGGATGTCGAGCGTCCCAAGATCGTCGCCGAAATCCAGCGCGCACGCGAGCACGGTGATCTTTCTGAGAACTCCGAGTACGATGCTGCCAGGGAGGCTCAGAGGCAGAACGAGTCGCTTATCAGCGAGCTGCGAAGCCAGCTTGCCAACGCCAGGATCATCGAGGGCAACGCAGACGCCGTGTCTCTCGACGATGAGGTTGAGCTTGAGGATGGCGCAGGCGAGAGGGAGACCATCACCATCGTGAGCACGGCGGAGGTTGACGTGCTCGAGAACAGGATATCCAATGCCTCACCCCTCGGTGCCGCCCTTTTCAACCACTCGGTTGGCGACACGGTATCGTATGTTATGCCCTCGGGCAAGCGGGAGAGCGTCAAGATAGTGTCCATCAAGCATAGGGATCAGGGCGACGACAGAAGCCTCTAGGTGACAAGGTCGCTGGCAGCCAGAGGGTCTGCGGACTAACAAGAGGCTCTTTTTGACAGGTTGGACCTTGTCGGCGCACCACGCCGTCAGGCCAGAACGTAGCAGGGAGGGTCAGGTGGCACAAGTGGACGCGGGTGCGCCAAACGCAAACATAGACATCAACGACGAGCGGGCTGTGCGCCGGGCGAGGCGTCAGGCGCTCATCGACGCGGGCGTGAACCCGTATCCCGCCACAAGTACGGTCACAGCGCATGCGGCAGAGCTCGAGGAGCGATACGCCTCGCTCGAGGACGGTGCGAGCACCAAGGATGCCTACAGCGTCGCTGGACGCGTGAGGGCGCTGCGCAAGCAGGGCAAGGCCCGCTTCATCGTGCTCGAGGACGCAACAGGGCAGATCCAGCTCTTCTGTCGTGTCAACGACATGGCGGAGGTTGACTGGGGACTGCTCGGCCAGCTCGATCTCGGTGACATCATAGAGGCGACGGGCGTGGTGTTGCGCACGCGTCGCGGGCAGCTCTCCATTGCGCCGAGCTCGGTGAGGCTTCTCTCCAAGAGCCTGCGTCCGTTGCCCGAGAAGTTCCATGGCCTCACGGACCGAGAGGTCCGCTACCGCCAGCGCTACGTCGATCTGATCATGAATCCCGAGGTCCGCGAGGTCTTTCGCAAGCGCTCAGCCATCATTAGCCTCATCCGCCGCTACATGGAGTCTGCGGGTTACCTCGAGGTCGAGACGCCCATGATGCACGCCATCTTGGGAGGTGCCAACGCCAAGCCGTTCGCGACGCACTTCAATGCGCTTGATCGCGACTTCTATCTGCGCATAGCCACCGAGCTGCCGCTCAAGCGCCTCATCGTGGGAGGCATGGAGCGTGTCTTCGAGCTCGGAAGGCAGTTTCGCAACGAGGGCATGGACCTTACGCATAACCCCGAGTTCACCTCGATGGAGGCCTACTGCGCCTACTCCGATCTCGAGGGCATGAAGCGGCTTACCGAGGGGCTCTTCAAGGCCATCGCGCGCGGTATCTGCGGCTGTGAGGAGGGCCGCGAGCTCATCAGCTACCAAGGCCAGACGATAGACATGAGCGGTAGCTGGGCCTCTCGCTCGCTCATCGAGATAGTGTCTGAGCGTGTCGGCGAGTGCGTCAATATGGATACGCCCATCGGGCGTCTGCGTGAGCTGTGCGAGGCGCACGACATCGAGTGGCAGGAGGGTTGGGGTGCGGGAAAGCTGCTGTTTTCGCTCTATGACGAGCTTGGCGAGTCTACGCTTGTGAACCCCACCTTTGTGTGTGACTACCCGGAGGAGGTCTCGCCGCTTGCCAAGCGTAAGGACAAGGATACGCGCCTCACGGACCGCTTCGAGCTGGTCATCGGCGGGCATGAGTACGCCAACGCCTTCTCGGAGCTCAATGACCCCATCGACCAGGCCGGCCGCTTTGCCGAGCAGGTTGCCGCCAAGGGTCTTGGCGATGACGAGGCAATGGGCTATGACTACGACTACGTGCGTGCGCTCGAGTACGGCATGCCCCCCACAGGTGGCATCGGCTACGGCATCGACCGCATGGTCATGCTCTTCTGCGATCAGCCGTCCATCCGCGACGTGCTGCTCTTTCCGCAGATGAAGCCCGAGACGATCACGAGGGCACAGATCGCGGAGCAGGTTGCTGGCGCATGTGGCCTGGGCGTGACGGACGTGGATACGATTGCGGCAGACTCCGCCGCCGGTGCGAGCGCGGAGAGAGACGGAGAGAGTGACATGGCTAAGAAGCTGGAGAGCGGCCTTACCCGAGAGCAGGCCTTCGAGCTGCTCAAGAAGTACAATGAGGATGAGTTCCACATTCAGCACGGAGAGACGCTCGAGGGTCTCATGCGTTACTATGCCGCTACCTACGATCCCGAGAACGTCGATTTCTGGGGTCAGGTTGGTCTTCTCCATGACCTCGACTGGGAGAAGTGGCAGGACGACCACAACCACACCATCAAGACCGCGGAGCTCCTGGCCGAGGCTGGGGCCGACCCGTATCTGGCGCATGCCATCATGACGCACAACTCCGACGTCAACACCGAGCTTCCCGTGCCCCAGCTCAAGATGGAACGGGTGCTCTTCGCCTGCGACGAGCTCTCGGGCCTGATCCAGGCGGCCGCTCGCGTGCGTCCGTCCGGATCAGTGATGGACATGCCGCTCAAGTCGCTCAAGAAGAAGTTCAAGGACAAGCGCTTCGCCGCCGGCTGCGATCGTGACGTCATTCGCCAGGGTGCCGAGCTCAACGGCATGGGGGTC
>ERZ773022.955-NODE-955-length-20958-cov-3.502081_pt1 | contig 20958 bp, 13 predicted proteins | sample MGYA00580839_ERZ773022 | MGnify/ENA primary metagenome ERZ773022 (study PRJEB29015, sample SAMEA2738020) | human oral metagenome | biome: human oral; feature: human-associated habitat; material: dental | place: China | collected 2044 ... | reverse complement strand
GTCCACTGGAAGACCACGGCCCGGACCGGGCGCCTCATGGTGCGCCAGTTCGAGGAGACCCGCAGGGCCCATCTCCTGGTCATCCACGACCTGGATCCCCTCGCCTGGGACGAGGAGGAGGACTTCGAGACCTCAGTGTCCGCGAGCGCCTCGTTGCTGCTGGCTGCCGTGCGAGATAACCGGGAGATCAGCCTGGTCACCCAGACCGGCCGCCCCTACCTGCCCACCGGGACGCGAGTGCTGGACACCTTCACCACGCTCGACCCGGTGGAGGGGGCCGGGGACCTGGTGGTCCTGACCCGGCAGGCGGTCAGTGCCGTGCCTCAGGCGTCGGTCACCGTCCTGGTCACTGGTGCCAGTACCTCGGCGGCCACCCTCCACCGCGCTCACGCCGAGGTACCGGCCAGCATCCGCTGCCTGGCGCTGAGGATCAACGGCCGTCAGCGCCTGGCCTCGCAGAGGGTCTCGGGGCTGCCCGTGGTGACGCTGCCCGACCTGGAGCATCTGGCGCCCGCGATGAGAAAGGCCCGTTCATGATCGCTCGTGGGTCACGCACTCCTCATGATCCTTCCGAGGGCCTGTCCACCGGTGCCGGTGCTGGCACGGCGACTTCCACCTCCCCCGGCAGTGGATCGTCGGCGCCTCGACTCGACTGGGTGAGTCTGGGGGCAGTCGTGCTGCTGCTGGGCGCCGCGGGAACCACGCACGGGGCCGTCTTCGGTTCCTTGAGCGGCTACGTCGCCACCTGCGGGGGTATCGTCGTCGGCACGCTCGTGGGAGTGGCCGGGGCCCGGTGGCGGTGGAACCCCCTGGAGGTCCTCCTGGCCGCGATCATCTCCTACCTCCTGACGGGAGGTCCGCTGGCGCTTCCCTCCACGACGGGTCGCTGGGGGGTGCCAACCATGACGACCCTTCAGGGGCTGGTGGTCGGCGCGGTGACCTCGTGGAAGGACCTGCTGACGATCGCGCCTCCGGCGGCGTCCTTCGTCGGCCCGGGGATCGTCCCCTATCTCAGTGGACTGCTGTGCTCGCTGGTGGCGGTGACGATCACGCTGCGAGCCGGCAGGCGTCGGGGCTGGGCCCTGCTGGCTGTGGCAGTGCTGGGACTCATCGGGATCCTGTGGGGCTCGCAGCGGGCGCCACTAGCGCTTCCTGCGGCTGGCGTGGCTCTGGTGGTCGCCATGGTGTGGATGGCTCACCTGCAACAGCGGGGTCGTATCGCGGCGGGGCACGGGATCGTCGGCAGGCCCGGTTCCCGACGTCGTACCCGGCTCCGTCTTGTCGCGGGCGCCACCGGAATGCTGACGCTCGCCATCACCGTCGCCACGGTACTGTCCCCCGTCCTTGAGCCCGGAGGCCGCCGAGATGTGCTGCGCGATCATGTCAGGCCTCCCCTGGACCTGTCGGCCTACCCCTCACCGTTGACGTCCTTCCGCTACTGGGTGGACAACCAGAAGGACTCCACCCTCTTCACGGTGGAGGGCCTCAAGGAGGGGCAGAGGATTCGTCTGGCCACGTTGGACGCCTATGACGGCACCGTCATGCGAGTGGGCACCGACGCCTCGGCGGAGGGGTTCCGGCGGGTGGGCTCCACCGTCACCGATGAGCCGTTGCCCGGCGGTACCAGCACCACGAGCCTGACGGTGACGATCAAGGACTACTCGGGCTACTGGATGCCCGGAGGCGGTCAGATGCAGTCGATTGCCTTCACCAGCGCTCGCGCCAGAAGCCTGCAGGAGTCCCTGTACTACTCCGAGCCCTTGGAGTCGGCCATCACGACACAAGGCCTGACCTCGGGGGACCGCTACACGACGACGATCATCGACACTCCGACCTGGACCGATGCCCAGCTCAGCGACAAGGCGCTTACCACGCTGACAATGCCTGAGACGAGCAACGTGCCGGAGCAGGCCGGGACCCGTCTGAGCGAGTTCATCGGTGAGGCCTCCACCCCGGCCGAGAAGATCCGGACGATGGCGCAGACCTTCTCCAGCCAGGGATTCTTCTCCGATGGCAGTGACAAGCTCTCCCTGCCGAGCCACTCGACGGCCCGTCTGACCACCTTCCTGGATCCCAAGAAGCCGATGATCGGCGACGACGAGCAGTACGCCGTCGCGATGGCGCTCATGGCCAGGCAGGCCGGCTACCCGGCGCGCGTGGTCCTGGGGTTCTACCCCGAGACCTACTCCGGGGGCACGCAGGCGATCACCGGGACCAACGCCCACGCCTGGGTGGAGGTCAGCTTCTCCTCCGTGGGCTGGGTGGCCTTCGACCCCACTCCGCCCCGTGATCAGAAGCCCCAGACGGAGGTTCCCAAGCCCAAGCCGAATCCTCGTCCCCAGGTGCTTCAGCCACCGGTGCCGCCCCAGGACCCGGCCGATCTGACACCGCAGACCAACGACGACCGCGACGACGACTCAGACCGCCCCAGTCCCTGGTTGGCATGGCTGCTCCTGGCGGCCAAGGTGGTCGGTGTCCTGGTGGTCATCGCCGCGCCCTTCATCGCCATCGTGGCCGCCAAGGCATGGCGTCGTCGACGACGGCGCCGGGCCGCGAGTCGGATGGATCGCATCACCGGCTCATGGAACGAGCTCATTGACTACGCGACGGACCTGCATACCGGGGTTCCACGGGCGACCACCCGCAATGAGCAGGCCCTCTACCTCGATTCCCTCGTCTCCGGCGAGCCGAACCCGGGGCTGACCTTCCGACCGTCCCCGTCCTCAGACAGCGTCGGCGGCCTGGCCCAGCTGGTGGACTCCACGGTGTTCAGCGGCCAGGACATGGCAGACACGGTGGAGGCACGTGCCTGGAACAGCACCGACGCCCTGAGCCGGACCCTGGCCTCCCGCACCTCCCGGTACCGACGCCTGGTGGCTCGGTTCTCGGTGACCTCCTTGAGACGTCGTCCCGGCCGCGCACCGGTCGGGCGGTCTCCAGGCGTCGGACCGTCTCGCCACGGCGATGTTCCCGCACCTTCCCCGAACGGCTCGCGCCATTGGTGGCCGAGCCGGCTGAGCCCATCGGGTCAACGGGGACTGCCTCGTCGGTCGGCCACGGATTCACTGCCCTCCCAGGAAGGAGATGACTGATGACGACAGGACCAGGAGGGACCCGCGAGACGGACCCTGAGGCCTCCCCGGCCCCAGCAGTGGCCCACAGCTCCCCCGCTCACCTTCGGGGCCTACGACCGGCCAGCACCGGTATGCGCGCCACGGCACTGGTGGTCGACGCAGTGGTGGTGTCCCTCGTCAACGCCATTTGCCTGCTGCCCACCGTGATCGCCGTGCAGCTGACCTCCCCGGTGACCATCGGGGTCGCGGGCGTGTTCGCGTTCCTGGGAGCGGTGGCCGTCATCTGGTTCGAGGTCATTGGCCTGTGGAGGCGTGGACAGACCCTCGGGATGAGGGTCGTGGGCATCTCCTGGCTGCGATGGAGCGTCCCGGGAAGGCCTGGTCTGAACGCCGTCGCCAAGATGCTGGTCCTGTCAGTCGTCTCCAGCCTCACCATGGGTATCGGCGCCGTCATCATCTACCTGGTCTCTGAGGACCACAGCGGTCGATCCTGGTTCGACCGGGTCAGTGACATCGTCGTCGTCACCGTCAAGGACACAACTGCCGACGAGGAGTCCCCGGGGCGGGGAACCTGCGGACGATCATCGGCCCGCGGGGATGAAGCATTCAGCCCCCAGTGGCGGGCGCTGCGCGAGGAGGATGCCGGCGGCGAGCAGGACCATGACCGGTTCCGGCGCCCTGAAGATCCCGAGGACCTCATCGAGGCCGACAAGTACCTTTATTCCACTGTCACTGTCGCGGCACGCCGGGCACGGTCCGAGAGCCGCGGTGCAGACGTCTCCGTGGCCGAGGGAGGTGCCCAGGGCTTCATCACTGAGGTCCCGTGGCGATCCGGGGAGCCGGAGGCGCCGGAAGCTCCCGGCCGGCGACCGAGGGCCCCGGAGTCCTCGCCCATGGCGCAGGGCCTGGAGCCGGCCGCAGCACCTGAGGGATCAGCGCCCCTGTCGCCGCTGTCCACTCCGCTTGGCTCAGACCCGTCCGCCCCGGTCATGGTGCCGCTGTCCGCGCGACAGGAGCAGGCTGACGCCTCCGTGGCCCCCGGCGGGGCGCCGTTGGGATCCCAGGATCACTGGGGACGGCAGGACTCCTGGGCCGGGGCGGACGCGATGGATCGCACTGTTGCCAGGCCCGCCCCCCGGTCCGCACTCTCGCTCCTGCTGGACACCGGGCAGCGGGTCGACTTCGACGCCGCCGGCGCAGTCCTGCTGGGACGCGACCCGCAGGCGGTCGCGCCCTGGGAGGGCGCCCGCACCATCGCCGTGGACGATCCGGGATTCTCGATCTCCAAGACCCATGTCGCCGTCGTCCTGGACGGTACCGGGGTGCTCGTCGAGGACCTGGGCTCCACCAACGGCACCGCGGTGGAGACTCCTGACGGAGCGTTGACGAGCGCCGGTGAGGGCCAGCGCATCAGAGCCGGTGTCGGCGACATCGTCCATTTCGGTCGACGCCGGTTCACGGTGGGGCACTGAGACGGGATGACGAGATGAACAGCTCCACCTCCGCGCATCCAGCGCCTCATGCGTCCCCCCGACCGCAGGGGGTCCGCCTCGCCGTGCGTCACGGCTCAGCCACCGACGTCGGCCGGGTCCGCACCGACAACGAGGACTCGCTGCTGGCCGACTCCCCGGTCTTCCTCGTCGCGGACGGCATGGGGGGACACCACTCGGGCGGGGCCGCCTCGGCTCAAGCCGTCGGAGCCTTCGAGGACCTCGTGGGCCGCGCCTTCGTCAGCTCCAGGGAGTTCAGCAGGCGTCTGACCCGTGCCGCGCGCAGCGTGGCTGCTCTGGGGACCGGGGAACGAGCCCCCGGATCGACGCTCACGGGGCTGCTGCTCTCCCGGCAGGGGTCGCTTCCGTGCCTGCGAGTGGTCAACATCGGCGACTCACGCACCTACCACCTCTCCGCTCAGTCCTTCTCCCAGATCACCCACGACCACTCCGAGGTCCAGGAGCTCATCGACTCCGGCCACCTGGACCGGGCCCGGGCGCTGTCATCGCGCAACCGCAACGTCATCACGCGGGCGCTGGGGGCCGGCGGAGGCGACCGGGTGGTGGCCGACCAGTACCTTCTGCCGGCCACCGTGGGCGACCGTTTCATCATCTGCTCGGACGGGCTGAGCAGGCACGTCACGGAGTCCCTCATCGAGATGGTGGCCAGGTCCGTCCCCGACCCGCGCAACGCCGCCCGGGAACTGGTCGACCTGGCCCTGGCCGCCGGCGGACGGGACAACGTCACCGTCGTCGTCGTCGACGTCGTGGAGGCCTTCCCTCCCTGGGAGAACACGCAGGTCGACGACACCACGCTGCCCCGAGCCACCGACTCCGACTCCACCGTCCCCACCCCCGCCTCCAGGAGGTCCTGTCCATGAAGATGCTGACACGCTGGGTACCCGGCGGCATCCTGGTCGCCGTCGCGGAAGGCGGCGTCCTCGCCCTCGACGGGAGCGCGCAGGCGATGGAGGCGATGTGGGCTGAACTCACTGAGCACCGCTGCCTCGGCGACCTGCTGCGAAGCCTGAGCCGGCTGCACGACAACGAGGTCTTCACCCTTCCCGACTTCCTCATGATGGCCATCGACGGCCAGGAGCTGCGAGTGGCCGCCCGGGGGCGCTTCTGCCTCCACCTGGACACCGCAGACGGCGAGCGCAGCTTCAACGCCTCCGAGGTCATCGTGTGGGAGGAGTCCCGCTATGACCGGGTCAACCAGTGCATCCTCGAGCTCACCCCAGCCACTGGACGTGCAGCCGGCCCCGAACAGTTCGAGGAACTCCTCCCCCTGCGGTCGGGGATCGTCCGCGCCTCACAGCTGCACATCGGGTTCGGATCCCACCAGTTCCCACTGCCCTCACCAGCTCAGAGCGGCGCTCACGGGGGTGAGGAGACACCGCTGCCGTCGGCAGTCCAGGAGATCCTCCAGCAGGCCCAGGCCGAAGGCGTCCCGGAACCGGTCGCCCCACCGGCACCATCGCCCCGACCTGCGACGCAGGGCCAGAAGGGGATCGGTCACCCGGACTCCCCCGATCCAGGACGGACGCTGGGACCGGAGTCCTTGGACCTGTTGGCCAGCGCGGGTTCCCTGCAAGGGACCGGCTCCGAGGACCCGGCCACGGTGCTGGGTCACGACGACGTTCCTGCGGCCGCTGGTACCGCAGACTCACAGATACGTGAGCAGCAAGCCGAGGACGAGTACTTCGGTCATCTCTTCGAGCACACGATGATGAGGGGGGTTGAGGCTGCGGCCATCCGCTCGGTCCACTGCGAGGACGTTGATCCGTTGGCCCAGGTCGCCGGCGGGCTTGGAGACCACCGCGCGCAGCCCCACAACGAGGACGCCTCCGGTCATCCTCTCGAGGCGCACTCAGCACAAGCGGATGATCCGCTCCCGGCTCACGGACAGGCACCGCACGGCGGCGGTACGGACGAGGCCTCCCCGAATGGTTCCGCCCCTTCGAGTGAGCACTGGCGGCACGACGGGCACACGGTCTCGGCCGCCGGGCTTCATGCCGCCAGGGACGCGCTGAGCGGGCAGGCCAGGACGGCCGGGATCGATGAGCCCTCCGGCACCGGCCCCAGTGTGCTGGCCGTCTTCTGCGAGGCGGGGCACCCCAACCCTGTGCACGCCTCCTCGTGCCGCGAGTGCGATGCCTCCATCACCTCCAGGACCGGGCAGGTCGAGCGACCGGTCCTGGGGGTTCTGCGTGTCTCCTCCGGGGCTATCGCTGTCCTGGACGCCGACGTCATTATCGGCAGAGTGCCCCAGGGGACGAGCACCACTGCCGCTCAGAGCCCCCACCTGCTGGCGGTCCCCAGCCCGGGCAAGGCGATCTCGAAGACTCACTGCGCCGTGCGAGTCGAGGGCTGGGACATGAGTGTGGAGGACCTGGGCTCGACCAACGGGACCTTCCTGCTGCGCGCCGGGGAGGAGCCCCGCCGAGTTCCCGAGCACCAGCAGCTCTTCCTGCGCATCGGCGATGTCATCGACATCGGTGACGACACCACCCTGACAGTGGAGCGTGAGGCCTGATGTCCGCCGACAGAAGCGCTCCCCCACAGGGACCGCCGATCCCCGGAGCCAGGCCCAAGCGCTTCCTGGGGGCCGGGGGCTTCGCCGATGTCTTCCTGTATGAGCAGCAGGTGCCTCGCCGTGACGTGGCGGTCAAGATCCTGCGGCAAGGAGGCAGCCAGCGCGACCACCACCGGTTCACCACCGAGGCGGATCTCATGGCACGGCTGTCGTCGCACCCCTCCATCGTGTCGGTCTACGGGGCCGGGACGGTGGAGGAGGAGCGCAGCTACCTCATCATGGAGTACTGTCCCCCGCCCCATCTGGGCAAGCTGGCAGCCTCACAGCCCTTGGCGCTCACGCGCGCCCTGGAGATCGGCATCCAGGTGGCGGGTGCGGTGGAGACCATTCATCGAGTCGGTTACCTCCACCGTGATATCAAGCCGGCCAACATCCTCATCACCCCCTTCGGGCGTCCGGTGCTCGGCGACTTCGGGATCGCCGCTCCTATCGGTCTGAGCATCGAACAGGATGAGTTCGGTGGGGCCTCCCCACCGTGGGCCTCACCCGAGCAGCAGCTCGACCAGGAGAGTCTGACGCCAGCCTCGGACGTCTATGCCCTGGCGGCAACCATCTACACGCTGCTGGCGGGACGCTCGCCCCACGTTGACGTCTCCGGCGCCGACCGCAACGACCAGCTCTCGATGCTGGACCGAGTGCTCCACCGACCGATCCCCCCAATCGGACGACGCGACGTGCCCGAGCAGCTCGAACGGGTCCTGGTCACGGCGATGGCCAAGTCGCCCAGCGGCCGGTACACCAGCGCCGTCGCCCTGGCTCGCGCGCTGCAACAAGTGCAGACCGACCTGCAGCTGGCCACCACCCAGCTCGATGTCATGGAGGAGACACCCGGAGGGCAGCCGGATGGGGCCGGGGACCAGGACTCCACGATGCTGCGACCGGTCCTCACCGTGGACCCCGATGGGCCGACCGGCACCGTACCCATTACCCATAAGCACGACGACGCCGCCACAACCTTCGCGCCCCGTCGTGTCGAGGCCCAGTCCACAAACGGCACCCTGCTGCGCAATCGCTCCCGCCTCCGGTTCTCAGCGCCTCAGGCGCCCGCAGGACCACTCATGCCCGAGATGCCCGGCACCCACCCTGGGCGCAGGGACGACGACGCCGACGCAGCCCTGGAGGCGACGGTCCTGCCGGGACAGCGGGCACGTGCCTCATCGGCCACGACCTCATCATCTCCGCGGTGCGGGACTGCTACCCATTCCGTTGACGATGCGGCCGATGGCACCGCCAACACTGCGGGTTCGGACGAGGCCGAGGTGCACCGGAGGCGCCAGCGGGAGCATCTGTCGGGGCGAGCCGTGGCCGTCACTGTTCTGGGCGCCGCCGTCGTCGTCTGCCTGAGCGTGATCGGAGTGTGGTCTGTGCTGCGAGAAGAGGGTGGGACACAGCAGGCCACCCCCCATCCAGCCACCACCGCACCACCCGGGGCCGTTCCCGGAGCCGGGCTACTGCCCGCCGTCACGGACCTCAAGGTCTCCCAGGCGGAGGGGCGCGTCGCAGCCACCTGGTCTTATGACTCCAGCGGCGGCGACGTGGTCTTCCTGTACCGCATCTCCGACCCGGGCCAGCTGCTTCCGGTCCAGGAGACCAGACAGACCAGCGTCACCGTCACACCGGTCAGTGCACGCACCTGTATCGAGGTCGTCGCCCGGGACGCCAGCGGGGCCTCGTCGGAGGCCTCCGTCGCCTGCATCGACACACCCGGGGCGGGCAGCTCGGGATGAGCCCGCGCTCCTACGCAGGGCCCTGTCGACAGCCTCGCGAACACCGCCGTTCACGGAACAACCACGCCATCGAGGAATCACAAGGAAGAAGGAGGGATCATGACGAATTCTCCTGCCGAGCCCCTGCTCGTGGACTTCGTCGGCGAGCTGTACAGCGTCGAGCCCGGTACGCGCTTCAGCATCGGGCGCGAAGGGGATCTCGTGCTTGACGACGACAACCTGTTCCTGCACCGCACATTCCTCATCCTGGAGCATGACACGGGCCTGTGGTGGGTCGCCAACGTCGGTTCCAACATTGGGGCGACCCTGACGGAGAAGTCCGGGACGTCCCGTTCCTGGATCGCGCCCGGGGCCCGGGTACCTTTGGTCTTTCCGGAGATGGCCATCGTGTTCACCGCAGGGTCGACCACCTACGAGATCCTGCTGACCGTGCCCCTTCCCGGCTATGAGACCGCCCAGCCTCGCCCCATGAGCCCCCAGACCGGTGAGTCGACCGTGGGTATGGTGACCCTGACGCCAAGTCAGCACCTGGCGATCCTGGCACTGGCCGAGCCCTGGCTCAGGCGCACCGGCAGCGGCCCGGTGGACCTGCCGCGCAACGCCGACGCGGCCGCCCGGTTGGGTTGGACCCTGACCCGTTTCAGCCGCAAGCTGGACAACGTCTGCGACAAGCTCGACCGCATCGGTGTCAAGGGCATGCGCGGAGGACCTCGCGCCCACGCCTCCTATCGGCGCACCGCCCTGGTCGACTACGCCCTGACCGCACGGATCGTCACTGTCGAGGATCTCCCCCTGCTGGACAGCACGACGCAGCCGGCGGGCACCGAACATCCAGCGCCTGTCCTTCCACTCCGGGCGCGACACGGAGCTGAGGCGCAGCGATGAAGATCCAGCTCTCCGTGGTCGGGCGCAGCGGCCACCCCACGAACCTGCGCATCACCGCTGACGCCACCGCCACCGTGGGAGACGTCGCTGCGGCACTGGCCAGCGCCAGTCCCGTCAAGGCCACAGGCGCCGTCGATCCCGCCGCGGTGACACTGCGGGTGCTCGACCCGGCGGGCGTCACCGCCCCGATGACCCTGACCAGCCACACGCCACTGGACGAGTCGGGGCTGCGCTCAGGCGACCTGGTCAACGTGAGCGCAGTCGTCTCCGAGCACTCGCCGTCCCAGCAGGTGGCCATCGCCCAGGTCGTGTCCGGGCCCGATAAGGGGCGGAGCTTCCCCCTGCCTCCCGGCTCGACCGAGCTGGGACGCTCCGGCCGCTGCGACATCGTGCTCAGCGACCCGCTCGTGTCCAAGCGGCACATGCGGATTACGGTGGGGCACGGCATCGAGGTGCATGACCTCAACTCGGCCAACGGCGTCATCGTGGCTGACCAACGCGTTCAACGCCTGTCGCTAGGACCGGATGACCTGGTCACCGTCGGGGACACGACGCTGCGCCTGTCCATGCTGACGACCGTCTCGTCGATCCCCGGTATCCGTCAGGGAGGCGACAACGGCGACATCGCCTTCACCCGCTCCCCACGGGTGGTCCCGCGCACGCCCGCGGTCAAGATCAAGCTTCCCGAGGTGCCGCGCTCCCGCAACGCCGCCCGGTTCCCGCTGCTGGCGATGGTCATGCCGCTGCTCATGGGGGCGACCATGCTCCTGATGACCCGCAACATGCTCAGCCTCATCTTCATCCTCCTCAGCCCGCTCATCATGATCGGCAACTGGGTGGATCAGCGCATCCGGCGCAAGCGCGAGCTCAAGCACGACATCAAGGTGTTCATCCAGGGAGTGGAGGACGCAGACCGGCGCCTGACCCGCACGCACGCCGCGGAGCGCCGGGCGCGCAAGGCCCAGTACCCGGCTGTCAACGAAGTCGTCGACCAGGCTCTCGCGCTGGGGCCGATGCTCTGGTCACGGCGCCCGGAGCACCCTGAGTTCCTCCAGCTGCGCCTGGGGCTGGGGACGGACCTGCCACGCACCGAGATCGAGGCGAACACGCACCGAGACGGCCTGGCGGTCCATCACCAGTCCCTGGACAAGCTACGGGAGCGCTACGCCACGATCAGCGACGTCCCCATCATCGTCAACCTGCGTGAGGACGGGGCACTAGGCGTGTGCGGAACCGGCCCGGACCTGGAGGCGGTGGGGCGGGCCATCGTGGCCCAGCTCATCTGCCTGCACTCCCCCGCGGAGGTCGCGGTGGTCTGCCTGACCGACCCGACCGGCCGAGAGCGGTGGGACTGGTTGGAGTGGGCGCCTCACACCTCCTCCCCCCACTCCCCACTGGGTGACCTGCAGCTGGCCTGCGACGGCGCTACCGGCACTATTCTCCTGGCCCGTCTGGAGGAGCTCATCGTCCAGCGCGGCGCCACCACCCCGGCGCGCCGTGGGCCGTCGGAGGACGTCAGTGACGACGAGGGGGACGAGGCCATCGTCCCCGACGTCGTCGTCATCGTCGACAACCCTGGGGTCAACCGCTCCCGGCTCATCCGGGTCGTCGAGCAGGGTCCGGATGTCGGGGTCCACGTCCTGTGGTTCGCCAGCGACGTCGCCGACCTTCCCGCCGCCTGCCGCACCTTCCTTCATCTGGGCGAGGAGAAGACGGTCGTCGGCTACGTGCGGCGCTCACGCAATGCGACCGACGTCGTCCCCGAGTCGCTCAGCCACTCCCAGGCCCGGGCGCTGGGTCGCCACCTGGCTCCGGTGATTGATGCCGGTGTGCCCGTCGACGACGAGTCCGACCTGCCTGCGGCCATCTCCTTCGTCGGCCTGACCGGCGAGGAGCTGGCGGACTCCGTGGAGGCCCAGATCGCCAGGTGGAGCGCCAACCACTCGATCATCGACCGAGGCGGGCCGGCCGTCCCCCTCAAGCAGCCCTTGAGCCTGAGCGCCCTGGTGGGGCAGGGAGCGGAGGCACCCCTGGCACTGGACCTGCGCGCCCACGGGCCTCACGCCCTGGTCGGGGGGACAACGGGTGCCGGAAAGTCGGAGTTCCTCCAGTCCTGGGTGCTGGGGATGGCCCAGTCCCTGTCCCCGGATCGCATCACCTTCCTCTTCGTGGACTACAAAGGGGGCTCGGCCTTCGCCCGCTGCACCGAGCTGCCGCACTGCGTCGGTCTGGTGACGGACCTGTCCCCCTACCTGGTGAGACGGGCACTGACCAGTCTGAGGGCCGAGCTGCGCCACCGCGAGCACCTGCTCAATGAGAAGGGGGCCAAGGACCTGGTCACGCTGGAGAAGACCGGGGATCCCGACTGCCCTCCCAGCCTCGTCATCGTCGTCGACGAGTTCGCCGCCCTGGTCGGTGAGGTCCCGGAGTTCGTCGACGGCGTCGTCGACGTCGCCCAGAGAGGCCGGTCCCTGGGGCTGCACCTGGTCCTGGCCACCCAGCGGCCCGCCGGCGTCATCAAGGACAATCTGCGGGCCAACACCAACCTGCGCGTGGCACTGCGCATGGCAGACGAGTCCGACTCCCAGGATGTCCTGGGAGAGAAGACCGCCGCCCATTTCCCTCCGGAGTTCCCGGGGCGCGCCGCCGCCAAGACCGGGCCGGGCCGGGTGACCCGCTTCCAGTCCGCCTACCCCGGGGCCCGCACCTCCGCCAAGCTGCAGGTGGCCCGTGTCTCGGTCGACGAGATGACCTTCGGGGTCCCCCGCCCCTGGCAGGTGGCCCATATCGAGACCGCGTCCGATGACGTCCCCCAGGACATCGAGAGGGTCGTGGACACGGTCAAGCGGGCCGCCCAGGAGGCGGGTATCACCGCTCCGCGCAAGCCGTGGCTGGAGGAGCTCGCAACCACGTACGACCTGAACTACCTGCCCCAGCGCCGGGACACCGAGCTGATCCTGGGCGTCGTCGACGACCCGGACAGCCAGGACCAGTACGCGGAGTACTTCCGTCCAGACGATGACGGCAACATCTGCTTCTACGGTTCGTCGGGCTCAGGGAAGTCGACAGCGCTGCGGACCCTGGCGATCGCCGCCGGGATCACGCCCCGATCGGGGCCAGTGGACGTCTACGCCCTGGACTTCGCGGGTGGCGGACTGCGGATGCTGGAGTCACTGCCGCACGTGGGCGCCGTCGTCGACGGGGACGACGAGGAACGTGTCAGCCGGCTGCTGAGCCATGTGGTGAGCATCGTCGACGAGCGCTCCGAGCGCTACTCGCAGAGCCGTGCGGGCACCATCACCGACTACCGGCGCATCTCGCACCGCAACGAGGAGCCCCGTCTGCTGCTCCTGCTCGACGGTGTGGGCTCCATGCGCGCCGAGATGGAGAAGAGCTCCGACGGTGTGGCGCTGCTGGACCTGCTCCAGCGGATCCTCGTCGACGGCCGCGGGGTGGGGGTTCACGTGGCCGCGACGGCCGAGCGTCCCAACGCCGTGCCCACCTCGATGAGCAACTCCTTCCAGCGCAAGATCGTCCTGCGGCAGACCGATGAGGACGGGTACATGTACTTCAGCCTGCCCAAGGATGTGCTCACCCCCTCCAGCCCTCCGGGACGGGCCATGCAGGTGGGGCGCAAGGATGAGGAGCTCCAGCTGGCGATCCTGGGGGACAACGTCAACATCCTGTCCCAGTCGCGTCTGGTGGACTCGCTGGGGCACTACCTCACCCGTCAGGGCCGGCAGCGGCCGACCGCCATCGGGAAGCTGCCCGTGGAGCTGCCCGCGGCGGGGCTGCCACGGACAGTCGCAGGCGCACCGGCGCTGGGGATGTCCTCGGACACACTGGCCATGACGGGCTTCGAGCCGGTCGGCGCGATCCTGCTGGGCGGGCAGCCCCAGTCGGGAACCTCCAACGCGATTCGTTGGATGAGTACGGCGCTGCGCGAATGGGATCCGCAGATCGTCCGAGTGCACCTGGCCTCGCGGCGCTCGCCGCTGGCAGCCATGGAGGGGCTGTGGGATCTGTCGGTCTCCGGTGAGGAGAAGATCCGTGAGGCCCTCGAACGGCTCTCACCGACCCTGGATGTGGAGGCCGACCCAGGCCATCCCCACGTCGCCCTGTTCATCGAGGGCTATCCCGAGTTCCTCCAGGCCCCGCTGGAGATGGCGCTCATTGATGCGGTCAAGAGGGCCAAGCGCAACGGGCACCTCGTCGTGGCTGAGGGCGACACCTCCCAGTGGAACTCATCCTGGCCCCTGCTCCAGGAGGTGCGCTCCGCCCGCACCGGTCTCATCCTCCAACCCGACTCCATGGACGGCGAGCTCATCCTGCGCACCCCGACACCGAAGGTCCGCCGCGGTGAGATGCCGGTGGGGCGGGGGTACTGGGTCAGTGCCGGTCGTGCCGTCAAGGTTCAGGTCCCACTCATGGAGTGAGAGGAGTCGACGCTCGACCGTCACCGGAACAGAGCCTGTCCTGTGAGGCCTACGTCGACAGCGCTCCACGGTGGGGGTTGACCCCCATCGCCTCCCGAGTTCTTCACCCGTACCGTCTTTATCAGCAATCATCCCGTCTCCGGAAGGACAACCCGTGAGCTGCCACGACATCAAGATCGTCGACAAGGACTTCTCGGAGGCATTGCTCTCCCTGGGAAAGATCGAGCACGCCTTCACCTCAATGAGTGATCGCAGTAATCAGTACGGCACTATCGTCGGACACGACCAACTCGCCTCAAGCCTCGAAAAATTCGAGAACTCATGGAAGAAGAAACGCGCTGATCTGACCAGCTCCATCCAAAGCTACCGCAAAGACCTGGAGGGTGTCCGCGACGCATTCACCGCCTGGGACAACGGCGTGGGCAAGGGCCTCAGTAACGAGCAGCAACCGTCACAGAAGGCCGATACCGGAAGCCAGCAGCAGCCGCAGACCAGTTCAACACAATCCAGCACACCGCACAGTGGCGAACCCCGGCAGCCACTCTCAGCTGGGGACACTCCAACAAACTCGACGGAGAGTGCAGGAACGAGAGCCACGCCCGAATCGGGAGCCAATCGCGGCACCTCCGGCCCCCTTACCCCTTCCGTCAGCGCTTCAGCACAGACGGAACCGACAGACTCTTTTCAAAGCGGTTCGCCACTTTCCTCCCCACTCAACGAGTCAGGTCACCCCGAAATTGAGCAGATGCGCCAGCTGCTCGGCCCTGCGGTTGATATCGGCCTTGCAGCCTCACCCGACGGCTCTCTGACCATGACAATCGGCTCATTGACCGGGATCAGTCTTGCAGCCATCAGCAGCGTTCTGTCACACCGGAAGACATCTCCCCCTACCATAGACACATTGGGATCCGACACTCGCCAAGGCGACTCCTCCGACGACCTGCGCCAAGCCCTTGCCGAAATCAGCAATAACGACAACCCCACCTCACTACACTCCGACCGGGAGAGCACGCTGGCTAGCCTCCAAGGCATTGATGAGCAGCCACCGAAGGCTCCTCTCACAACGTCAACACCCCCGGACATGACGAGCGGCTCAAGCGCACCCCCATTACCTCAGGACCACCTTCCCTCAGAAGTCGACACGTCAGCCTCCCCCATATCGCCGACGCCCCCAGCACCTCAGGCAGGAGAATCGACACCCCCCTCGCTCACACCTCCGCAGCCCAGTCCCTCCCCCTCCACTAGTGCCGCTTCCTCATCCAGGTCAGCAGGCCGCAAGGCAGAACCCTCATCCTCTTCAAGCACCCCCCTCATGAGCGGAATGGGGATGGCCGCAGGTCTGGGGACAGGAAGTGCCATACAGTCAGCAAACGACGATAAGCGAAATGAAGAAGCCCGTCGCCTGCGGGACCAACTGCAATCTCTTAAGGAGAAGAACTGATGAGCGCACGTCCCTCTGACTGGAGCCCACTCGGACAACAAAAGGACCCCATCCCCGGAGATCCGCTTGGAGTTCAAGCCGCAGCCCGCCAATACACCGAGACTGTTGAGGCCATAAAAACCGCCCAGAGCAGCCTCCAGAGCATCTCCTACGAGTCTCACGGTGAAGCCGTGGCCAAGCTGCAAAGTAAAGCCAAGCATCTGGTGGAACAGATTGGCCAAGCCCAGTCGCGCTGCGAAGGAGCAGCAGCAGCATTGAACACCTACGCACCACACCTGGAGAACGCCCAGAAGATCTCTCTCGAGGCACTCAAAGAGGCGGAAGGGCACGCAGGTCAGCTCAAGCAGGTAGAAAACCAGAAGAAAAACATCGAGAACGCCTATAATTCCAGCCGAAACCCCGAGGAAATGAAGTCCCTGAGATCAAGCTATGCCAACCTGCTTGGACAGCAGAGCGAGATCCAGGGGAACATCAACGCATCCAAGAACAAGTTGAAGCAAGCGATCGAAGAGCGCGACTCTGCAGCAAGCAACGCCATCTCCCAACTTGATAAGACCGACGAGAACAGCCCCATGAAAGACGATTTCTGGGACACCGTCAAAGAGGTCCTCAGAGTCATGGCCAAAGTGGCTGAGCTCATCGAGCCAGTCTTTGACGCATTCAGCGAGTTCATTGAGGGCATCCTTCCCGCAGTCACCGAAATCGCCTATGCAATTAATCCGGAAATTGGAGTCGCTTTGAGCATAGCAGTTCCGGTCACCCTGACCCAAATGAAGGGATGGATTCAGCGCATCCAGGACATCTCTAAGGTCGCGGACGGCAAGATGAGGCCAGGAGAGTTTATAAAGAGGGAACTTAATCGAACCGGCGAACTATTCAAGTCACTAGCCAGCGGAGTCACAGAAATCTTCAACAAAGGAAAAGGGGGAGGGAAAAACAAGACGACCCCTAAAACAAAACCGAAGAACAAGCCCAACCCTCAAACCCACAATCCTCAAGACCCCCACCGCAAGAACAAAAATAGATCCCCAGAACCCAATCGTTCCCCCAAAAAACAGCCACACCCCATACCGGGGCGAAAAACCCCCAAGTCGATCCCCCTGACCAGACTCGCTTGACACCTCCGAAAAAACAGGCCCCCACGCACTACATACGACACTTAGACAGCCAGGGCGAGGAACATCGTGAGACCCTTCAACTACATCATTCCCCCAGAATGGAGAACAGTCCACCTCAGCGGAGACCTATCCGCTCAGGCTACCGAACTAGCAGAGGAAATGATTTCTGCAGGCAACAGCGAGACACTACATCACATACGCGGGAGAATTGCAGAGGCATTGGCGAGCCATCTCATATCGCTGGCCGACCTTGAGGCATTCTTGCTGCTCATGGAGGTCGATGCAGTTGCAGGCATCCGCACCGGTACTTTCCTTGCAGCCCTCCCATTTCCTTACCAGGAAGGCGAGGATCCAATGGACACTCTTCTCGCCATCGCGGCTTCGACACCAGGCGCACAAGCATTAGAGGGCGGAGATCTGCTCATCATGCGTACACGAGTCGCGAAGGATTGCACCGATTCCATCAACACGGCCTTGGTTATGGCCAGAGGAGACCTGGGTCTCGATCTGTCAACGCTCACCCCGGGTTCCGCTGTGCGCTCGGAACGACTGACCTACTACCTCGGCCATCCAGATATTCCTGACAGCTGGTTCACCATGGTTGGAAACATCACCACTCACGACGACGCCGACGGACAAGCGTTGGCAGGGTCACTTCGGGATGTATGTGATGCGGTCGTCGAGTCAGTGAGGTTCTCATGAACTCATACTCTCTTCCCGAGTCTCCACAATGGACCGAGGTCCCTCGTGCCGACCAGCCAGAAGGGACAGTTCAGCCCTTTGCCCGGCTGGGTCTGAACAACGCAGACGGGGACATCATCGGCATCGTCGACCTCATTGCCTTCCCCGCTGAGGGAGAGGAGTCTGAGAGCCTCCCTACCCTCATCACGGCACCAGAAGAGGCACCTGGTCCCCATGTGTGGGACACGGTGCTGCTACCTGGCGGAACCACGGCCTACCGCTCTCTGGGGCCGACTCTCGAACCATTGAACGAGCGAAGCACCCCTATCGAGTTCGTGTGCTACCACGCGCTGCGCCGCGGCAGCATCGATGTCGTCGCAGCCACCTGGCTGGGACCCGACCCAGGCATTCTAACGGAGGTGATCACCCCGCTCGAGATCATGCTTGACTCGCTCCAGATTGAATCGTGAGCAGGCCGATGGGGGTTGAGCCCCATCGCCGCAGATCCTGATGACCGCAATACTTACGTTCAACAGCAACACCACATGAAAGGACTACTTCCATGGCCAACATCTCCGCTTCCTACGAGGACATGCGCTCGCAGGCCAACGCCCTGATCACCACCCGTGACAGCATCCAGCAGCAGCTCCAGCAGGCCAAGATGCAGGTGGACAACCTGGTCTCCTCGGGCTTCGTCACCGACGCCGCCTCCGGCGCCTTCCAGACGACCTACCAGGAGTTCACCACGAGCGCCACCAAGACCATCGACTCCCTGACCAGCATCTCCAACAACCTCAACCAGGTCGTCTCGACCCTGGAGGAGACCGACACCTCGTTGGCCTCCCAGCTGCGTGCCTGACCGTACACCGACTCAACGAGGCGCCTTGGGTGCGCTCGCGACATCATGCGGGTCCCCCAAGGCGCCTCGGTCGTTGTGCTCCGGTCTCAGCCACGACAGGAGCCCCCGGTCCAGTCACGTGGCTGGGGTCGGGTGCGTCGCCTCCAGCCGGAGGCGGTACGCTGCACCTTCCCTGAGAGCTCCAGGATCCCCAGTGCCGATGTCGTCTCCTTCGGGGACAACCCTGAGGAGCGGACGATGGACTCAGTGCTCGCCGCGGCCCGGGCGGGCATGGCGTCCAGGACGAGGGAGGCGGCCGGATCCAGGCCGTCGAGAAGCCCGCCGCCGGTCAGCTCGGGGTCCTGCTCCTTGGCGGCATCCGCGTCGACGGTGCCCAAGGGCGTCAGCAGCTCCAGGGCGTCGTCGGTGTCGGTGATGCAGACCGCCCCCTTGCGCAGGAGCCGGTGGCATCCGACCGAGGACATGGAGGTCACGGGGCCAGGAACGGCACCCACCTGCCTGCCCAGCTCGAGGGCGCGGTGGGCGGTGGACAGGGCGCCTGAGCGCCAGGCCGCCTCCACCACGATCGTCGCCTGGGAGATCGCCGCGATGACGCGGTTGCGTGAGACGAACCGATGGCGGCCCGGCTGACAGCCCGGCGGCACCTCCGCCACCAGGGCCCCGGAGGCGATGACCGCCTCCAGCACCCCGGTGTTTCCCACCGGGTAGAGGCGGTCCACTCCCCCGGCCGAGACCGACACCGTTGGTCCCTCGCCCAGCGCCCCGCGGTGAGCGCAGGCATCAATGCCGAAGGCTCCCCCGGAGACGATAAGGCCACCCTTGGCCGTCACCCCCGCTGCCAGGGAGGTGGCGACCGCCTCCCCGTAGCGGGTGGAGGCCCGGGCTCCTACCAGGGCCAGGCACAGTCCGCTGGCCGGTCCCACTGGCATCCGCTGCTCACGTACGGGTTGACCGGCGCCCGCGACACGTGGGGCGTCGTCGTCTCCGACGGCCCCGGGCTCGCCTCCCTCAAGGCCCTTGTCCTTCAGGTCCCCGGCGTTGACCAGCAGCGAGGGGTCTCCGCGCACCCACAGGCAGAAAGGCGGGTGCTCAAGCTGGTCGAGTCCCGGCGGCCACCAGGGCTCCCCCGGGAGGATGAGGCTGCCACCCAGGAGGTCAAGCACATCGAGCTCACGGCGGATATCGAGTCCCTCCAGGCGCGGCGCCCACCGGGCGGCGACCTGGGCCCAGCAGGCGCTGATATCGGCGGAGCCGGGCATCCCCGGGGGCGGCTGCGGCACCGGTGGCCGCGGGGAGCCGCGCACCTGTCCGGAGGGGTCGATGGCCTCCTCCAGCAGCCACCTCAGGGCGGGACTCGGCCCGAGCCGGCCCACCACCATGGCTGCGGTGGCGTTGTCGGGCTCGGCCAGGCGGGACCAGGTCGCGCGTGCCAGCGCCGGATCGTCGATGTCGTAGGGCAGCAGGGCGCGCCGTCGGTGCGGCGGTGCGCATCCCGACCGCGGATCGGAGGCGCCGCGGGGCGCGAGGGCGGCCGGTCGTTCCCCGGCATCGGCGGTCCCCCCGAGCACCGGGTCGGGCGACGGATCCAGTGCGGAATCCGCATCGGCGGTCATGGGCGCGCTCCTCTCGTGCGCAGAGCCAGGGCGGACCCCAGGTCGACGGCGGTGGGGGCGGGTCGAGCGGCGAGATCCGCCAGAGTCCAGGCCAGGCGCAGCACCCGGTCCACCCCGCGCAGGGTGAGGTCGCCGCGGTCCAGGGCGGTCATGAGGGGCGCGAGTAGGTCCGGGGCGGTTCCAGAGGCCTCCGAGCGCAACCAGGACCCGGGCACCTGGCCCATGACCCGCCAGGGCGTGTCCGCCAACCGGCGGGCGGCACGCTCCCGGGCCCGGGCCACCCGCGCGGCGACGGTCCGGCTCGATTCGCCAACGGCGCCCGCCGCCAGATCCCGGGCGGTGACGGCGGCGACCTCGACCTGAATGTCGACGCGATCCAGCAGGGGGCCGGACAGGCGCGAGAAGTAGCGCCTGCGCTGCAGGGAGGTGCAGGTGCACTCCAGTCCGCGCCCCCCGCCCTTGCCGCAGGGGCAGGGGTTCGCCGCCAGGACGAGTTGGAAGGCGGCGGGGAAGGTCGCCCGCCCGCCGACCCGGTCGATGGTCACCGAGCCGGTCTCCAGGGGCTGACGCAGACAGTCCAGGACACCGCTGGGGAACTCGGGGGCCTCGTCCAGGAAGAGCACGCCGCAATGGGCCAGTGAGACGTCGCCGGGTCGGGGCGCCCCGCTGCCGCCTCCGACAACCGCGGCCCGAGTCGCGGTGTGGTGCGGGGCGCGCAGGGGCGGTGCGGTCAGCAGCCCGGCGTCGGCGTCGAAAGTACCGGCCAGGGAGTGCAGAGAGGTGACCGTCACGGCGTCCTCAGCGTCCAACGGCGGCAGGATGGAAGGGAGGCGCTCGGCGAGCATGGTCTTGCCGGCGCCGGGCGGGCCCACGAGAAGGAGGTGGTGGCCGCCCGCGGCCGCGACCTCGAGGGCGTGGCGGGCCTCGACCTGGCCGACGACGTCGGCCAGGTCGGCCGTCCGCTCCGCGGTACGGCGGTCCTGGGACGCGCGAGGCTGCTCGCCGTGCGGGCGGGCCCGCCCCGTGAGCGCGCGCGCC
>ERZ773022.954-NODE-954-length-20962-cov-10.161047_pt1 | contig 20962 bp, 22 predicted proteins | sample MGYA00580839_ERZ773022 | MGnify/ENA primary metagenome ERZ773022 (study PRJEB29015, sample SAMEA2738020) | human oral metagenome | biome: human oral; feature: human-associated habitat; material: dental | place: China | collected 2044 ... | reverse complement strand
CGCCGACATGTTGTTCTTAACTACCATTGCCATGTGTAAATTCCTCCCTGGTGTGACTCCGGATTTCCCGGATGTTGAATGTATGTGCGGACATCCGTGCCCGCTGTATAATAGGCAAGTGACGCGTCTATCCTGGATGGCTGCTAGCTAGCCATCCATGGCAGCCGCACCGCTTGCATATTACCCTGTTACATATAATATATCGTCCAAACGGGGACGTTCTTAAGTGGTTTTCATAAAATAGTTTACTTTTTTTCTGCCGTCTTGTCAAGAGGCAGAAGAAAAGCATTTTATCTTAAGGAATCACGAATAAACGCAGCTCCATCATCTTGACGCATCTTCTTTGCCCGCACTTTGGCAGGAAATCCTCCGCAGAGCATCACGCTGCGCCCGGTTCTTCCCCTTGTTCAGGCGAAACATCTGCGCCAATCCAAGAGACTTTTATTGGTGCCCCCTTAATGCCGTCGATTGAGATTCCCGCCCACAGGGCTGACATCTCCCATATCGTAACTGTGGACAGCAGCATTGCGGCGGCGCGAGCGGTTCAGCCAGGCGCGGGCCTTGTACTGGATCTGCATCTCGAGCGGACGAAGTTCCGCATCAAGTGCGGCAAAATCCGTACTGCCCCGATAGGGATCCGACGGGAGCGCCTGCAGCATCTCGACTACCTGCCCACGCTGATCGACGAGCGCGAGGAAGGTATCGACCTCCTCCTCATCGATGAACTTCATAAGCTCATGGGTCAGCATGCGGTACTTTTCCCAGAGGGAACGCGCCTCTTCATAGACGTTATCCGGCATAGACGCCGCTCCCTTCTGTTCCCTGCCGGCCCTTTTCCTCCCGCGCCTTTTTCATCGCCTGTGCCCACGCATCGCGAAGCTCGGTGATGATGTCCGTTGCCTCCTTGATCGCGTCGAAATTGTTGTCGAGATTCCCCTCGACCAGACGGTCATAGGCATAGTTGTAGAGGGGCATAAGCTGGTGCGAGATCTCATAGTCCATATTCAGCGTAACGCGGAACTCGGAGATGATGTTCTGTGCCTTCTGGAGCGATATATTCGCCGCCTCATAGTTCTTCTCTGCAAGTGCATCGCTGCCCTCCTTGATGAACTTCAGACAGCCATTGTAGAGCATAAGAGTCAGCGCCTCGGGCGTTGCCGTAAGGATCTGCTGCTTCTTATAGGCCTCCGCGGCACTGTTTACCATGTGAGAATCCCCCCTATAGCGTTACTGTCCGGAGAAGAAGCCAAACTGCGTGGAAAGGCGCGAGATTGCTTCCTCCATCGCGTTGTATTTTTTGTAAAGCTGGTTCTCAAAGGAGCTCATGAGCTTCTTGAAATCGCTCATCTGCTTCTCATATTCTTGGATGAGCTTACCGAGCTCACTGCGGTCGGACTTGTCCGCCGTCATGCCCGCGTGGCTCTTGAGCGACTCCATGCGCTTGCCGAGCCGCTCAGAAAGGCGGGTCGCAACACCGTTGTCACTATAATTGTCATCCTCGTCCGTATGGGAAAAAATCTGTTTGACCGCATCCGGCTCTGCGGCAATCGCATTGCGCAGCTTCGTCTCGTCGAGCTTCAGATGCCCGCTCTGATCCTTTGAGGTAATGCCGATCGATGCGAGGTTGTTGTAGCGTCCCGGCGCCGAGCCGACGCGGTTCGTCACGGCATCACGCATGTCGCTGATGATTGAGCGGACATAGTCGTTGCGGTAGAGCAGTCCAGCCTTGGCACGCTCGTTCCACTTATCGACCTGTTCACGCGACATCCCGGCCTCCTGCTCCTTCGTCAGAACGCCGTAGTCCGGATACTTATTGTTGTTATAGCGTCCATGAAGATCATCGAGGAGCTTATTGTAATCCTCGACAAATTTCTTGACGTTCTCAACGAGTTTTTCCTGATCCTGTGCGATCGTAACCTGTGCCGGCGTCCCTACAGGCGTTGCTTTCTTAAAGGTGTAAGTGACGCCGTTGACCTGCAGCTTATTGTCCTGCAGATTCGTATACGTACGTCCATCGACCTTGACACTCGCATTCGTACCCGCTGCCTCAAGCTTGGCCGTCGTGCCCGAAATCGTAAATGAAAGCGGTGCGCTGATGGTGCCGCCGCTGACCTGCCCGAGTTTCAAGTTGTTGAGCAGCGCCGTCGTGTACGTTGCCGAGGACGCCCCCGTATCCATGGAGAGACTGACCTTGTTGTTGGTGCCCGACTGCGTATTCACGATGGAAAATGCATCGGACACGGCATCGTAGCTCGCCGTTATGTTGAGCGCCGATTTCTTGCCGTCGCTGCCAATAAAGCGTGCATTGTTGATGCGCGTCGCAAGATCATTGAGCGTGAGATTCTTTGTGAATACCTCCTCCGCCGTAAACTTGATCTCCGTCGTGCCCGTCCCGTTTGAAAGTTTGAAGCTGAGCGCCGTATCGGTGCTCGTCATGCCTGCCGGCATCGTGCCGCCCGCAAAGGCAACATCCTTCAGTGCGACGCTCGTGGGAGCTGCCGTGTTTGTACGTGCCACCTTCTGCCCCGACGTCGTCATCAAATAGGCATTCGATGCTGCCTGTGTGACTTCAACGGTATGCGACATCACGCCGGCATTTGCATTTGCCGTTGCCGTCACCGCATCTGAGAGGGAACTTGTCGCCGTCATTGGCTTTGTCTTCGAGCTCAGACGCATGTCAGACATACTGCTGCGGAATGCATTCACCTCGCTGTATACGTCAGCAAACGCTTCCTTGCGCCACTCCGTCTCTACTTCCTTCTTATAGATGCGGTCATATTTCTTCTGCTCGGACATCATGCCGACCTTGACCAGCGACTCTACATCAATCCCCGAACCCGAAAGTCCGTAAATGCCTCTTGCTCCTGCCATAATTTCCTCCTTATCGCCTTATGCCATCTTGTCCAGGAATGCGCCGATCCAGTCACGCGCCTTGATCATGTGATCAATCATGGACGCGGCAGGAATCTCGCGCAGCAGTTCCCCTGTCTTCTTGTCCAGCATACGCACCGACATGACGTTGACCTCTTTGTGGTACTGGAAATTGAGGTTCACATCAATACGGCGCATGATCTCGTTGAGCTGCTTCGTAATGTATGCCGCCTGAGCCTCGGAGACCGGCTTCTGCTTCTCTCGCGCATCATCATTCTCCTGCCGTGCCTGCTGCACGGCGTCGGATGCAGAGGCCGGCAGAGACTCACCGCCCCTGCCGGCCGGCAATGGCTGGGGCACATCGCTTCCATCCTGCATGCTGTTGACGGCAAACGCCGCCACCATATAATCCTGAACACTTGCTACTGCCATAAGGCATCATCCCTCCATGTGTGTAGGGAGTGCATCCTGCGCTCCCTTTATCCTTCCTTGAAATTGGTTGGTTATGCCGACAAGTCCATCCATATTATTTTTGTACGGATCGTATTGGCTCGGCAATGCCTGTATTTATGATAAATGCTTGGGCAGTGCACTGAGGTCAATCGACTGCGGCGCTGCCGCACGCTGGTTCTCCTCCTGTATTGCCCGGTAGATTTCACCGCGATATATCTTGACGCTGCGCGGCGCATCGATGGCAATGCGCACATTGTCGCCCTGAACCTCCACAATGTTGACAACGATGTTGTCGCCGATCATGATCTGTTGTCTTGGTTTCCGTGTGAGTACGAGCATTACTTTTCCTCCGGATCTGCAGGAAACAGGCGATGCTTCGTCGTATACGGGCTGCGGTCGAGCACGATCTGCTTTCCCTTGCGGGTTTTGGCATTGATGACGATCGGTGCGATGAGGTTCGCCGTCAAATCGCGAATCTCTTTGCCCGAGAGGGTCAGTACCGTATAGATCAGCACATCGTCAGGCGAGGTGAGTTCGAGCTCCCGCTCCACATCGTCATCGATGGTGAACTCGTAGTCCGGAAAAAACGTGAGCGGCATCGTCATCAAGAAGGCGAGATCCGGCGTCTTCACCGACTGGAGAAAGACATAGGTTCCGTCCTCGCCATACGGAATGATGAGGAACTCATGCTCCTCCTCAAATGCGGGAATCCCCGCCGAAAAATGGATGACCGCATCATCCTCCACATCGATCTCACCGAAGCGGCTGGTCATAATTTTCTTCATCAGAGACTCCTGTTACGCAAGTATATCATATTTTCCTTCGCTGACCCACGCGTGGATCTCACCCTTCCGCTGCAAGTAGGTTTCGATGCTGCCGCGGTGGTACTCGATGCGTGCCCGGCTTGTCACATTCCAATGCGGCGTCGTGTGGCCGATGGTCGGCTCACCGCCTGCCTCACCAACGTCAAAGTGAACCTCCGGATCGGGAATGGCCTGCGCGACGAACTGTCGGTTCTGATCGGCAATGCTCATCATCTCGCTGTAAATCTGTTCGATGGCTACCTGACGTCCCGGCTTTGGCCCATCCTCGGCAAGCGACCACGCCATCTGCGTGTGCTTCGAGGTCCCCTCCTGAACCCCTTCAAAGCCCCGCTCCATATTCTCGCGGGCAAAATCCGAATCGCTGGTGCAGCCATAACTATGCCGGCTCGGATAGCTGTCAATGAAAAGCTTCGGCTGGGTCGAGCCACGATTGGAGCGTGCCGTCTGCGTCTCCTGATCGTACTGCGGCTGCTGAATGCCGGAGTCCAGTGTATTCTTCTGCGACTGTATCCCGATCATCGGGAGTGTATGACGCACATTGAGGTAGAGCATCAAGGGCATCCTTTCCCATCACTGCTTCGGTTCAGCGGCTCTTACCGCAGGTAATCCACAAGCGAAAGCGGCAAAATACGCGCACCCATCGAGAGCGACATGCTCATGATCGTCTGCTGCTGCATCATCTTCATCGCAAGTTCGGCCACATCCGCCGAGGAGACGTTTGTGATGTCACGCGTGATGTTTTCCTTATGATCCGTGAGGACCTCCGTCATGTTCTTGTAGAGCTGGGTACGTGCCCCCGTCTCCGTATGCGCCTGCAGGGTCACCTGATTTGCCGTGTCCGCCAGTGTGATGCCGTCCGAGCTGAGCCAATGGGGATCGGCGGCATTGGTCTTGGCATAGACCGTCAGCATATTGTTGAGCATTGCCGTCCCCGACGGCTCGTTGCCCGAGTTCTTATCATCGAAGAGGTCGCGGCCAAAGACATCCAGCCCCGTCTTGTTGACGGTATCTGCCGTCGGCTCGGTCGAGCCGTTCTGCTTGACCATCGAGATGTAGCGGAAATCGCCGTTGTAGGAAGCGATCTGCTGGCGTACCGTCGAGAACTTCAGCGTCACGCCTGCGACTGCCGTCGTATCTGACCAGTTTGCACCAAGGCCGGGGGCAGCGGCAGGATCGTCGATGATCTCCCCCGTATTCTTAAAGTTATTCTTAATGAAGTTCGTGCCTGTGGCGATATTGCCGACACGATCCGCTGCCGACACCGTCGAGCGCCCTTGCGTGATGACGTCCTTGTATCCTTCCTGCACAAACTGTTTCGTGTAGATATCCCCCGTCAGCGTATTGAGGTAGTACGTCTTGCCGTCACTGCCGTCGAGCGAGAGCATCTGGTGCAGAAAATCTGCACTGTTTCCGTTGCTCGCATCATTGAAGAAAGCCGCCTGGCGGTCGTCCAGTGTCTTGGCGAGGCCGCGGCTGAGCGGCTTTTTCTCGTCAGACAGGGAGAACGGCTGACGAAGATCTGCCTGCCCGGAAAATACATAACGGTCACCGAGCTGTGTATTGCCGAGCGAGACGATCTGTTGAATCTGTGCTTTCATCTCACGGGCAATCGCGGGCCAGTCGCCGCTGTGCTCGTCCTTATCGTCGTTCGCTCCCTGAATGGTCTTTGCCTTGAACGTCTTCTGAATGTCTTCCATCGAACTGAGCGCTGTCTGGGTTGTGTTCATCCATGAGATACCCGCCTTGACACTCTCCTGATAGCGGTCATTTTCCCCCTCAGAGACGTTGTAGCGCAGATAGCGGGAGTAGTCCACGGAGTTGTCCGAGGGGCGGTGGAGCTTTTTCCCGTCGCCCTGCTCCATGAGCTTTGCTTTCGTGTAGTCCAGCTCATTCAGGTCTTTCTGATAGCGCTGCACACTGTAATTACTGCTGATGCGAATCATCGTCTATCCTCCCTTACCTTCCCACAACGCCTGTGCTGTTGATGAGGCGGTCCAGGATCTCATCCATCGACGTGAGGACACGTGAGCATGCTCCATACCCCGTCTGGAACTTGAGCATATTCGAAAGCTCCTCGTTCCAGTCAACCCCTGCCGTGGACTGACGCCACTGGGTGATCTGCACCATGAGGTCATCCTGCTGCTTCATCTTCTTGTTGAGGTTCTCGGCGTCTGCGCCGAGCTTATTCATAACGCCGTTATAGTACTGGTTGATGGAGACGGTTCCGACGGCGCGCTCGCACTCATTCGCCGGCAGGCCGATAAGCTTTGCCACATTGATCGTATTTCCCTGATCCATGTTGAAAAACTTGCTCAGCTCAACGGCCATCGTCCCATCTGCCGTGCCGTTCATATTGGCGAATGTATAGGTGTACGTAATGGTGCCGGGAGAGACCGTCGGCAGCACCTTGCCGATGGGGTTCGTCGGTGAGATCGGGGCCGGGTTCTGAATCTGGCGTGCGGCGACAAGGTTCTGTCCCCCCTGCGCTGTCAGCTCATCGCTGACCTTGAGTGCTTTGATGATCTGCATGGAGCGCATCTCATGGATGTCGGCGGCGTTGCTCGTATCGACTGCCGTCACTGTCGCCCCTGTGGCAGTCGCCGTGCGCGTCACGCCCTGTGCCGTCGCCGTCATCCAGCGGTCACCCGTCGTCGGATCGACGTGCCACACATAACGCTCGCCCGTATAGTTGTTCCCCGTTGCATCGCTGTGGAACGCATTGCGTCCGAAGAAATTCGTCCATGTCGTCGCATCGTTATCGATGCCAGCACCGAGCTTATGCACATCATTGAATGTCGTCATGAGTGTCGCCGAGATGTCGGCAAGATTGTCGATGTACTTCTTGTCCTGAACGATCGTATCCTGCAGAGCCTTCAGTACGCCGCCCTGCGGAACATACCCCATGCCGCCCGCCTCCTTGATGCGGAGCGTGTAGTCATTGATGCCGTAGCGCTCGTTGTTGATCGGCGGACTCATCTCAATGGTAAGATTGCTGTCGCGCTGCACGAGCGTCATGCCGTTCGAGACGACGGTGTACTGTCCGGTTGCATCCTCATAGACGTTGACATTCGTGATCTCCGAGAGCTTGTCTACGAGAAGATCGCGCTGGTCGCGCAGGTCGTTTGCCTTGCCGCCGTTCGTTTCCGCAAGCATGATGTTTTTGTTGAGGACGGCAATCTTCTCCGTGATGCTGTTTGCCTTATTCACCTGAATCCGCATCTCGTCGTACTGTGCGTTGATCTGATCCTGCAGCTGGCGTGCCCCCGTCTTGATGCGGTCCACGAGGTTGTTGCCCTTCTGTACGACCGCCGTACGGGACGCGGCATCACTCGCATAGTCGGAGAGGTTGACCCATGCGCTGTAGAACTGCTTCATCGCGTCGAGGACGCCGGTCTCCTTGGCATCGTTGAAGACTGCCTCTGCCTTGTCGTAGTTCGTCTTGTAGGTCTTGTAGAGGGTCTGTGTCGAGCTCTCCGACCAGAACTGCTTGTCTGCGTAAATATTGCGCGCACGGTTGAGCGCCACAACATCGACGCCGCCGCCGACATAAACGCCGCCATAGAGAGACGGACGTTCCTGATAGTTGGTCGCCGCCGAGTCAACACGCTGACGCGAGTACCCCTCCGTCGAAGCATTCGTAATGTTGTGTCCGGTCGTATCGAGCGAGAGCTGATTGTTCTGGATGCCCCGCACCATGGTATTAAGACCGGCAAATGTTGACCGCATATTCCCTCACTCTTTCCCTGACACTGTCCTGTGATCCATTTATACATCTGCATCAAACATCGCAATCTCGCGCCGCACGCCGGCACCGGGCCCCGCCACAGGCTGAGAATGCCCGTATGTATCGTCCGCCGCCGTACCGGAGATCACGTTGAGCTGATAGCTGATAAAGTCCGCGCTCTGCCGAAGCAGCCGATCCGCCGAACGCACCCGCTCATGCAGTGCTTCGTGACGCGTCCGAACGGCGTGCAGCGCACGTACAGCAGCAAAACGTTCCCGTGGATTCGGCTCACGTGCAATGACGGCAGAGAGATCCTCCGCCCGCACCGTTTTCAAGTATTCCGTCTGCCGCCGTGCAAGTGCACGTACGGCGGAGAGGCTTTTCTCCGCAGCCGCCGTCGGCGCTCCGATCCCCGCGCCGAAGGCGCTGTGCTGCAGCGCGGTGACAAGGGCATCGAAGGAGGCAAGTGCCTCCTCGGCAGCAGCCATCTGTTCCTTTAAAAGCACGAGTGCTGCGCGGGTCTCATTCGTCATTGCCGTTCACGCCTTATAGTCCAGATTCTTGCGCAGGTGCCTCACCTGCTCCGTGCCGCCGCTCCCGTACACAGGGTCGACCACTGCGCCGCCGATACGCCCAAGCTGTCGATTTACTGCCATAAGGGCCGCCTCGATGAGAAGGGCATTGCCGTCACGGAGTTCCTCCGTCTCCTTGACAATCTTGCTCAGCCGACGGCTCGCCGCAAGCACGCTGCGATGTACAGAATCGCTCGGTGCGAGAAGCGCAAGTTCTTCCATATTTGTCTCGGCACTCACGCCCGGCGTTGCTTCTGCGATGCCGGCCAGATGGGCGAGGCGGTCTGTCTCAAGACGCTCCACCGCACGTGCGAGGAAATCCTCCTCCGCCGTCACCTTTTCAAGAGCCTCCAGATCGAGCGCAGCGAGAATTCCGCGCTTCTTTTTCTGCAGCGTACAGATCTTCTCATATTGGTGCGAGAGCTCCTCAAGCGTCGCTGTGAATGCATCCCACATAGTCTGCTCCAATCAGTACCGCATCGCGAGCATCTTTGCCGCAATATCCGACGCAGCAGGCGCATACGCATCATTCTGCACGCGCGCAGAAAGAGTCTCTACGCGGGCCTTGCGCACATCATCCATGCCGCGCAGCTGCTGCAAAATATCGCCAAAGCTCTGCACCTCACCCGAAAGTTCGAGTGCGTCCGGTGCCTGCACGGCACCCGCCGCATCCACGCGGCGCGTTCCCGTCACCTGAGCACCGGCGTAGAGTCTGCTCACTGCTGAAATTGCCTGATTCCTAATCAACATATCTTTCACCACCTGTGTATGTGAAAACACCGCCGCAGCCCTGCGGCGCACCTGTGTCTCATCTATTCGCGATTTCTGTTCGAAATCCTTTCACCTTCTTTATCGAAAAAAAAAGAGACGCACTTAAGATTTTTTTCTTGCGTGCGTCTCCGTTATGTGCTTCCTTTATTTGCCGCCAAGCGTCACATAGCCGCGGCGGCCGCTGCCGTCCTTGGCAGTGCGCATTCCCGAGGCGCTCTGTTTGCCAATCGCAGCCTGCAGCTCTTCGCGCATCTCCTTCTGACACTTGTCGCAGTACTGGCCCTTCTGGATGGGCGAGCCGCATTTTTCACACGGGTAAAAGAGCTCCACATTGCTCGAAAGAAACCGCCCTTCCCGGATCATGCGGCGGATGATAGGCTCCTGTACGCCTGTTGCCTCGACGATCTCCGGGATCTGGCTCTTCGGATGCTCACGCACATACTCGATGATCTCTTTCTCCCACTGCTCTTCCTTCTCGCGGCAGTCCGGGCAGACGCGGGAATTGTTGATCGCGATGAACACCTTGCCGCAGCTTGAGCAGTTCTTCATCTTTCCAGCCATGGACAAAACTCTCCTCTCAAAATAGCGGATCGGTATTCATGGATCCGTCTTGTTTTCCATGCACATACCCATATTTTACAACAGGATAATGGAAAAATCAACCGATCGTCATGTGCCGTTCTACTTTGTCATCTTCCGTGCAAACATACCGCCCTCGGGCGTCAGAATGCGGCAGCTGTTCAGCACCACCGCGAGCGTCGCTGTATTGTGGATCGCGGCCGCCGCGAGCGGGCTGATCGCGCCGAGTGCGCCGAGCAGCATCGCCGACGAGTTGACGAGCAGCGTCGCCTTGAAATTCTGATGCACGAGATGCATCGTCCGCCGTCCGAGGCGCAGCGCCTCCACGAGGCGGATTGGATCCTCCCCGTGAATTGTCACCGCCGAGGACTCGGCCGCAATATCCGTCTGGCGTCCGCCGAGGGAAACGCCGACATCGGCGAAGGCGAGTGCGGGCGCATCGTTGATGCCGTCGCCGACCATCATCACTGTCCCGCGCTGCTTCAGCTCGTTCACATAGCGCGACTTGTCCTCGGGCAGAATCTCCGCATGATAGGAGTCCACATCCATATCGCGCGCCACCTCTGCCGCGACCGCCTTAGAGTCGCCCGTCAGCATGACGATCTCATCCACACCGCAGCGGCGCAGCTGATTCAGCGTCTTCTTCATCTTTGGACGGATGGGATCCTCAATCCCGATCACACCGATGAGGCGCGTGTCGCGCGCAACAAAGAGCACGTTTTTGCCGGATGTCGACGCGGCGAGATCCTCCGGATCCGTCACGCCGTTCTCCTGCAGAAAACGGCGGCTGCCGACGCGGATCGTTCCGCCCGTAAAGCCCTCAAAATCCGGCACCTCAGCGAGCATTCCGCGCGCCACGATGGTCTTAGAGGAGCGGTGCTGCGGTGCCTGCCACGCCTTTTCCTCCACATACTTCTGGATTGCCACGGCGAGCGGATGCACGGAGTGCTCCTCAGCGGATGCCGCGAGCAGAATCATCTCCTTCTCCGTCACCCCTGACGCCGTACGGATGAACGTGATCTCTGGGATGCCGACCGTCAGTGTGCCCGTCTTGTCGAGCACGACCGTATCCGTGCGTGCCAGCGCCTCGATGTAGTTGCCGCCCTTCACGAGAATCCCGCGCTTGGCCGCCGCTGCAATCGCCGCCGACATCGCCGTCGCCGTTGAGAGCTTCAGCCCGCAGGAAAAGTCGATGAAGAGCAGATTCAGCACACGTCCCCAATCGCGCGTCGCCCCGTAGACAATCGCCGCCCCGAGGAAGGACACGGGCACGAGATAGTTCGCCATCTGATCGGCAAAATTCTGCACGGGTGCGCGGCGCGTCTGCGCCTCCTCGACGAGGTGTACGATGTGTGCGAGCGACGTATCGCTGCCCACCTTCTCCACGGCGATCACAAGCTCGCCTGCCTCGACCACGCTGCCCGCGTAGACCGGAGTGCCCTCCTTCTTCATCGCAGGGGCAGACTCGCCCGTCACGGACGCCTGCGTCACCGCCGCATTGCCGCGCAGAACGCGGCCGTCGATGACGATTTTCTCTCCCGCGTGCACAGCGATCGTATCGCCGGGACGCACCTCCTCCACGGGAACCTTGCGCTCCACCTCGCCCTTCGGTGTCTTTTCGACCAGCCAGACATCACGCTGCCCAAGGGACAGCAGCCCCGAGATGTGCGTACGCGCCTTCTCTGCCGCATAGCTGGTCAGCATCTCCGCACCATTGCTGAGTGCAAGGAGCATGAGGCTCGACTCTGGTTTCCCCGCGAGCACTGAGGCAATCACCGCCGTCGTCGTGAGCGTATCCGCATTCGGCTGACGCTCCTCGATCAGACCGCCGATGCCCGTTTTGATAAAGTTGCGCGAAATGGCCAGGACGAGCAGTGAGCGCAGCACCTTCACCGAAGCAAAGAGTTCGGGGGCACCGCGCCGCAGGAGCTCCATCGCGGCAAAACTGGCAAGGGAGATCACTGCATCGCGGCGGAACTCCGCCAGCCGCTCCGTCGGCGTCACTGTCTTCTCTGCCGCCGACCGCACGGCACGCTCTGCCGCCATGAGAACGCGCGCCGTCGGGATCGTCCCCACATGCCAAAGATCTACCCATTTCTCATTGGCGGATACCGCCATCACCGCGGGAAAGCGGCGCAGGCGCGCTGCGAGCCGCAGCGCATCCTCGCGCGGCAGGGCCGCACGAAGGCGGATCCGCTTGTGCAGCAGCTTTGTCATACCTTCCATCCCCTCATCAGCGACAGCGCCCACCAGAGCATCTGCGAGCCCGAGGGCGTATTATTGGAAATCACCAGCTGACGTATGCCGCGCATAATGAAAATCCCGGCAACCAACGAGCTGAGATCCAGTGCCCCGCCCGTATTGCGCTGAATCCATCCACTAAGCGTCTCCACTGAACGGCGCACACTCTTGGCAAACGTCGCGGGCGGCTGAACCTTGCCCTCGGCAAAGATGGCACTCAGCCCCTCCGCCAGGACGAGTACATGCGCCTCATCCTCCGGCGCATAGATGAGCAGAATGCTGCCCGAAGCCACATTGGTACGAACCGCACGGATGAACGGCAGACGAAGGAGACGTTCCTCCAGCACAGCGGCAAATGACTCCGTCAAATACGGCGTACGGTAGCGGCGGCGTCCCGGTGAAGCATGAACACAGGAAAAAACAGCCGTCGGCACCGCACAGGAAACCGGCGCAGCGGGCTGCTCGGCCGTATGCGCCAAGGCATGTGAACTCTTCCCGCGCGGGCGCTCCGGTGCAGCAAACAGGCCGCCTGGTCCGTGCAGCATACGGCCCTCAGCAGAATGTCCTCCCGTCCCGAGAATCATCTGGCGGGCCATATTTGCCAATGAAGCGCCGAGCATCAGCCCCGACAGGTACGTCATGATGCCCGCCTCCTCGCATGTTTACGCATATAGTCCTCCACACGCCGCAGCTCCGCATTCGCACGCAGACGCTCCGGCTCATACGTGATGAGGATCGATCCTGTGGCAATATTCGTATCCACGCACTCGATCTCGGCGAGTGCGTTCAGCCGCTCATGCACCTGCTGTTCGAGTGAAGCATTGTTCACGAGCTGCTTGCTGTAGAGACGCACGCGTCCCGGCATATAGGAAGCGACATCCGTCGAGCGAATGAACAGATCCAGCGCTGAGTGCGGAATCGCATTTTTTATCGCAGCGAAAATACTCATTGAAACCCCTTTCTTTTTTATATCTGTTGAAAAAGGGCTGCGCGCAGAGATGCGCAGCAGCCCCCGTGTTGTGGTTTTCTCACTTCTCCGATGCAGCCTGTGCCGCGATCAGATCCTCGAGCTCCTCCTTCTGGCGCTGGAGCTCAGCGAGCGAGAGATCCGCTGAGCCGGCCTCAAGCGCCGCCAGCTGCTGTGTGCGCTCCTGCATGAAACGATAGCCGAAAATACCGGCGACCGCGCCAACCGCAAGGCCAATCCAAAAATCTGTCTTCGAGAACATACTGTTTCCTCCTTCACTATATCGCTTTCCCGCGCATGCCGATTCTCCCTCCGCAGCCCGGTGAAAGCCCCCTCTATCCTTGGCGCTTTGCCGCATCATAGAGCGACCGATCCCCTGTGCAGAAACACCTATGACAAAGAAAAACTGCCCAATGGCAGCCTTGATGGATCGCTCCATGAGACGATGACAATTCCTGCGCCGTGAGGTGCGGCAATGCCGCCATCCTCTCTGGAATCATCTCGTTGTTCTCAGTATATGTGAGAATGACTCATCTGTCAATAGCTCTTACATAATCAAGAATAACTATTGAAATCACCTTTACTTCATGCGATAATATATAGAAATCATGTGATTATTCACAGGAGTTTATCGTTGATCAAAAGGAGTTCACCATGAAACATCGCCCCCGCCGCTTGCCGCATCTCCTCATTGCAGTCCTCTCCGTCATCCTCTTCTGCGCTGTCCTCATGCGTCTGCCCGCAGGTGAAGAAGATGACCCGCCGACCTACAAGGCGGAAATCCTCCACGTGGAGAACGCAGCGGGCGGCATTACCTCCTTTGCGCCGGACAGCGCCGCATACACGGTTCGCATTCATCTCAACTCCGGTCCTGCGGAGGGAACAGAGGAAACAATTCTCCACCATACCTTCAATAACCCTGCCTTTGACATTCATCCGGAGGAGGGCGAACACATCCTCGTCCGTCCTGCGGGCGAAAGCTATGCTATTGTCGACTACGACCGCCTTCCCGCCATGCTCCTCCTGCTCGCCATCTTTGCCGCACTCCTCATCTTCTTCGGCGGCATAACGGGCGCGAAGGCCCTCCTGGTTCTCCTCTTCGCCGTCATTCTCATCGCAAAGGGACTCATTTCCTTTATCCTCTACGCGCCCTCGCACATCATCCTCGCAACGCTTTGCATCGGCAGCATCATCGCTCTCGCCACCCAGCTCATCGTGAGCGGGCGCAGCGTCAAGGCGGCGGGTGCCATCATCGGCACCATCGGCGGCATCCTTATCGCGGGACTCCTCGCCGTCATCGCTATCCACGGCACCTACCTCACGGGCATCGCCGAGGAACAGGCGGGCATGCTTAAGGCACTCTATCTGCAGGAGGTGGACTTCCGTGAACTGCTCTTTGCCGGCATCGTTCTCGGTGCGCTCGGTGCCGTCATGGACGTCGCCGTCTCCATCGCTTCCGCGCAGTACGAAATGAAGCAGCTCGCCCCCAAGACGAAGTTCGAGGCACTCGTCTCCTCGGGCATGAGCGTCGGCCGCGACGTCATGGGCACCATGGCGAACACCCTTGTCCTCGCCTACATCGGCGGTGCACTCCCGCTCATCCTCCTCATCTCCGCCCAGCCCGACCTCCCGCTCCGCCACGTCCTGAATCTCAACATGATTGCCACGGAGATCGTCCGCTCCCTCGTCGGCAGCATCGGTCTCCTCTGTGCCATTCCCATCACCGCTTACGTCACCGCTCTCCTCATCACCATCCGTCCACGCCGTAAAAAAAGAGCGGAAGCATAACTTCCGCCCACTGGCTTCATGCCTGTACTACCGCACCGCGTGCACGGCATCCCGTACGACCTGTGCCATATAGTCGATCTTCGCATCCGTCAGCCCCGGGTAGACGCCAAGCCAGAATGTGTCGTTCATAATGCGGTCGGTTGCCGCGAGCGCCCCTGCAGCGCGGTAGCCCTCGCCCAAGGCACGCATGGCATCAAAACAGGGGTGCTTCGTCAGATTCCCCGCGAAGAGCATGCGCGTCTGGATGCCCCGCCCCTCGATGTACGGCACAATCTTTGCACGATCCACACCATCACGGCAGGTCAGCAAAAAGCCGAACCAGCTGGGATTCGCGTGCTCCGTTGCCTCCGGCAGGACAAATGCATCGCCCAGATCGGCGAGTGCCGCGCGGAGCCGCGCAAAGTTATGCCGGCGACGCGCGACAAAGGACGGCAGTTTTTTCAGCTGAGCGACACCAACGGCCGCCTGCATATCCGTCGCCTTGAGGTTGTAGCCGAAATGCGAGTAGACGTATTTGTGATCGTACCCGTGCGGCAGTGCACCGTACTGCCCGTCGAAGCGATGTCCGCAGCGGTTGTCCTGCCCCGACGCGCAGACGCAGTCGCGTCCCCAGTCGCGCAGGGAGCGCACGATGCGGTGGAGGAGCGGATCATTCGTATAGACCGCGCCGCCCTCGCCCATCGTCATGTGGTGCGGCGGATAGAAGCTCGACGTGCCGATATCACCGATCGTTCCCGTACAGCGAGCCTCTCCGTCGATCGTATACTGCGCGCCGAGCGCGTCGCAGTTGTCCTCAACGAGCCAGAGGCTGTGCTTTTGGCAGAACGTCTTGACCGCCGCCAGATCGAACGGATTGCCGAGCGTATGCGCGATCATGACGGCCTTCGTCCGTGCGGAGAGAGCCCCCTCGAGAAGTGACACATCCACATTGTACGTCGGCAGGCTCACATCGACGAATACGGGCACTGCACCGTACTGAATCATCGGTGCGACCGTCGTCGGAAAGCCCGCCGCCACCGTGATGACCTCATCACCGCGCCCGACGGCACGCGCCCCGAGGAGCGGCGACGTGAGCGCCATAAAGGCGAGCAGATTCGCCGACGAGCCCGAGTTCACGAGCGAGCAGTGCTTGACCCCAAGATAGGCCGCCAGCCCGCGCTCGAATTCCTCCGTATAGTGCCCCGCTGTCAGCCAGAACTCAAGCGCACTCGCGACGAGATTCTCCATCTCCTCATGATCGTAGACGCGCGCCGCGTACGGCAGACGATCGCCCGGGGAGAAATCCTCCTTTGGTGCATGATACTTCTCACAGTACGCCCGTACAAGCGCGAGAATCTCCCCGCGCATTTCCTGCTCACTCATCCGATTTCTCTCCCTGCTCTATGATCCCCCGCGAAAAACGCCTCGATCTGTTCCTCGGTCAGCGCACGCATATCCGCACCTTCCTCCCATGCCTTTGCCCATTCCACCGTTTTCTCCACGGCTTCGGCGATATGCCAGTGCGGCCTCCACCCGAGCGCCGACTTAACCTTCGAGCAGTCGAGCTTCAAAAAATGCGCCTCGTGCGGACCGCCGTCCGCGTGCGTCTCCCACCGTGTACCCGCACCCCACGACTGGCAGAAGAGATCGGCAAGCTCTCCCGTCGTCACGCAGTCCGCATCGTCCGGGCCGACGTTCCATGCCCCGACCAGCGCGGCATGCTCCGCCTGCCGCGCCGCGAGCATCAGATACACAGAGAGCGGCTCCAGCACATGCTGATAGGGGCGCGTTGAATACGGATTGCGGATGTCGATCACCCGCCCGCGCACGGCGGCACGAATACAGTCGGGAATGATGCGGTCAGGGGCAAAGTCACCGCCCCCGATCACGTTGCCCGCGCGCGCCGTTGAGAGGCGTACTGCTCCATCGGCAAAAAAACTCTGCCGATAGCTGTATACCGCGATCTCCGCACAACTCTTGCTCGCCGCATACGGATCATAGCCCAAGAGCGGCTCATTCTCGCGGTAGCCCCACGGCCACTCCTTGTTTTCGTAGACCTTGTCAGTCGTCACAAGAAGCGCGGAGCGCACCGTATCCGACGTGCGAATGCATTCGAGGACGTTGACTGTCCCCATCACATTCACCGCAAACGTCTCCACGGGCTGACGGTAGCTTGTGCGCACAATTGGCTGTGCCGCGAGGTGAAAGACAACCTCAGGGCGCGCCGCAGCGAACGCACGCCCGAGAGCGTCTGCATCACGCACATCCCCGCGCAGATCGCAAAGCTCCTTTAGAATCCCGAGACGATCCAGCGCCGCCCGTCCCCCCTCCGTCGGCGCATCGAGCGCGAACCCCGTCACCTCTGCTCCCGCCCTGAGAAGCAGAAGAGCAAGCCACATCCCCTTAAAGCCTGTATGCCCTGTAAGGAGCACACGCTTTCCCCGATAGAAGTTCAAGCCATCCTTCATAATCTCTCCCTCGTCCTACGTCTTCCGTTTCGGCCAATGTGATGCAGACGGTTCGTTCCGCGCAAACACGTTGGCAGGGTATGCGGTTCCACTTCCCTAGTGAATCGCTTTCTTCTTGAATCGCCCGCCCACGATGTCGTGCACGGCATTGATTGTGACGAAGGCACGCTCGTCCTTGTCAAGGACGATCTCCTTCAGCTTGTCCAGTTCGAGGCGTGTGACGACACAGTAAAGGATTTCCTTTGCATCGCCCGTGTAGCCGCCCGCGCCGTGCAGCAGTGTCACGCCGCGTCCGAGCCGCTCGTTGAGGGCGGCGGTGACCTCCTCGTGCTCGTTCGTGACGATCATGACGGCATACGACTCATCGAGTCCCTTCAGCACGACGTCGATCATCTTTGCGATGACGAAGTAGGCAAAGAGCGAGTACATCGCCTTGTCCCAGCCGTAGAGCAGCCCCGCCGAGGAGAGGATAAAGAGGTTGATGAACATGACCACCTCGCCGACGGAGAACTGGGTCCGCGCATCCATGATGATCGCGACGATCTCTGTCCCGTCGAAGCAGCCGCCCGTACGCATGACGATGCCGACGCCGAGCCCCGTCACCACGCCGCCGAAGATCGCAGCGAGGAACGGGTCATTCGTCACCTGCGGTACGTCGTGAAGCACACTCGACCAGATCGAGAGCATGATGATGGCAAAGACCGTCGAGAGCGCGAAACTCTTGCCGATCTGTTTGTACCCCATAAAGACAAAGGGAATATTATAGAGCACGAGAAACACACCGAGACTCATGCCCGTGATGGTCTGCGACATGATCGACAGACCCACAACACCACCGTCGATGACATTGTTCGGGATGAGGAAAAGATCGAGTCCTACGGCAGTGATGAAGGCACCGATAATGAGCCGCAGGCATTTTTTGATGTAGAAAAATGCCCCCTTCGGAGCTGCCTTCTTGGGGCGTGGCGTCGGTGCCGGCTTTTCCTGTGCCTCCACGAGCACCTGCTCAGTACTGCTGTCTACGATTTCGTTCATACGTCCTCCCATTCCCCAAAAACGCTGTACCTTTCTTTTTTATTATAGAGGAAAGAAAATCCGCTGACAAGTCCACCGCTATGAGAACGACTTTCTTGACTTTACTATACCTGCATTATATGATGGCAATATTGGAAAGAGATTCATCTGTAATGGGACAGGAGGGATGTATATGATCTACACGGTCACCTTCAATCCGTCGATTGACTACATCGTCCGATTGGAGCAGTTCACCCCGGGCGAGATCAACCGCGTGAACTATGAGCAGATCCTGCCGGGAGGCAAGGGCATCAACGTCGCCATCGTACTGAAAAATCTCGGGCATGATGCAACGGCACTCGGCTTCCTCGCGGGATTCACAGGTACGGCGATGCAGCAGCAGCTCCGCTCATTCAATGTGACGGAGGACTTCGTACATCTCGACGAAGGGTTCTCACGCATCAACGTCAAGATCAAGGCGGAGCGTGAGACGGAGATCAACGGGCAGGGGCCGAAGATTCCGCCCGAAGCGCAGCGCGCCCTCTTTGAAAAGCTCGATCGTCTCTCACATGGTGACACCCTCGTCCTCGCAGGGTCGATTCCGAATACCCTGCCCGACGATATCTATGAACGCATCATGGAACACCTCGACGGGCGCGGCATCCGCATTGTCGTGGATGCGACGAAGAACCTTCTGCGGCGTGTGCTGAAGTATCACCCGTTCCTCATCAAGCCAAACAATCACGAGCTTGGCGAGATGTTCGGCGTGACATTGAACACAGACGACGAGATCATCGAGCATGCGAAACGCCTGCAGGACGAGGGTGCGACAAACGTCCTCATCTCCATGGCGGGCGACGGTGCGATCCTCCTCACGGAGGAGGGCGTATTCTATCGCTCTGCCGCGCCGAAGGGCACACTCGTCAACTCTGTCGGCGCAGGCGACTCAATGGTCGCAGGCTTCCTCGCAGGCTATATGGAGTCGGACGGCGACTACGAACGCGCCTTCTACATGGGCGTTGCGACCGGCTCCGCCTCGGCATTCTCCGAGAACCTCGCCACACGTGAGGAAGCTCTCGCACTGCTGAAAACAATCGCGTGATGTAAGAGCGGATATTTTCAAGGAATATGGCACAGCAGATACAACACAATAAAAAAAGGAGGGTTTTCCCTTTGCATATCAACGACCTTCTTAACCCCAAGAGCATTGCCCTCGGCGTCTCCGCCCCCGCCTCCAAGGAGGCAGCCATCCGCCTGCTCGCGGACTGCATGGAAAAGGGTGGAAACCTCAGTAACAAGGAACAGTACGTCAAGGACGTACTCGCACGTGAGGCGAGCGGCACGACGGGCCTCGGCGACGGCATTGCAACCCCGCACGCCAAGAGCGACGGCGTAAAGGCAACAGGTCTCGCCGCCATGACCATCCCCGACGGCATGGACTTTGCCGCGATGGACGGCAATCCGAGCCGCCTCTTCTTCATGATTGCCGCACCGAACGGCGCAAACGACGAGCACCTCACCATTCTCTCCAGCCTTGCGACCATGATTATGGATCCCGACTTCAAGGAAGCACTCATCGCCGCCAAGACCGTCGAGGAATTCCGCGGCCTCATCGACGCGAAGGAAAACGGCACCTTCACCGCACCGAACGCGGCAGAGGAGAGCACGGAGAGCGCACCTGCCGCCGACCACATCCAGATCCTCGCCGTCACCGCCTGCCCCACGGGCATCGCGCACACCTTTATGGCGGCGGAGAGCCTGGAACAGCACGCGAAGAAACGCGGCATCTCCATCAAGGTCGAGACGAACGGCTCGGCGGGCGTGAAGAACGTCCTCACACCGGAGGAGATCGCCGCTGCCGACGGCATCATCGTTGCGGCGGACAAGAACGTCGCCATGTCGCGCTTTGACGGACACCGCGTCGTCATCACGAAGGTTGCGGACGGCATCAACAAGGCAGATGAGCTCATCGACCGTGCTCTCGCGGGCTCTGCGCCCGTCTATCACGCGAACGGTGCGGATACGGCAGAGGGGGCGGATGCATCCGAGGAGGAAAGCCTCGGGCGCCAGATCTACAAGCACCTTATGAACGGCGTCTCGCACATGCTCCCGTTCGTCGTCGGCGGCGGCATCCTCATCGCCCTTGCCTTTCTCTTTGATGACTACAGCATCGATCCGTCGCATTTCGGCTCGAACACCCCGCTCGCAAAGTTCTTCATGGACGTCGGCGGCGCATCGTTCGGCTTTATGCTTCCCGTTCTTGCGGGCTTCATCGCCATGTCCATCGCCGACCGCCCCGGTCTCGCCGTCGGCTTCGTTGGCGGCGCGCTCGCGGGTGCACACGGTACGGGCTTCCTCGGTGCACTCCTCGCAGGATTTATCGGCGGCTATTCCGTCAACTTGCTGAAGAAGGGCTTTGCGGGACTGCCCGCCGCACTCGACGGCATCAAGCCTGTCCTGCTCTATCCGTTCTTCGGCATCCTCATCATCGGCTTTATCACCCTTTTCATCATCACGCCGCCCGTCGCCGCCATCAACACATGGATGGTCGCGACACTCGGCAGCATGGATCCCTCAGCGCGCGTCCTTATGGGCATTGTCGTCGGCGGCATGATGGCAATCGACATGGGCGGCCCAATCAACAAGGCGGCCTACGTCACGGGCACGGGACTTCTCGCCTCGGGCGAGTATCATGTCATGGCAGCAGTTAT
>ERZ773022.953-NODE-953-length-20968-cov-8.804476_pt1 | contig 20968 bp, 17 predicted proteins | sample MGYA00580839_ERZ773022 | MGnify/ENA primary metagenome ERZ773022 (study PRJEB29015, sample SAMEA2738020) | human oral metagenome | biome: human oral; feature: human-associated habitat; material: dental | place: China | collected 2044 ... | reverse complement strand
CTGTTGATGAATGGAATAAAGCCAATGCAGGTAAAGTTATTTCAACTATCCAGACGGGCTTAACTGCAACGTCAAACACAACATTTGAGGCTATCTCAGGTGCTTCTAAAGCTGTTGCTCCTGACTATACAGCAAACGTTATTCAAGGGTATGCACGGAATACTAATCTAGATGCAAACTTTAATAACGTGTTCCTTCTTGATGACAAGAGTGGTACAGCTAAAATTAAGGTTAAGAACACTTCTCATGGTGATGTTACTTTAACCTTTAGTGGTATTACTCCATCAGCGGAGTCAGGATTTATTCGTTCTTACGTTGCCTTGTGGGCAGCAGAGGACGGAGGAATTGGATACGGAGTATTCATTTCCGCTGGTGCTGGTGCCGCCAACGGCGGCGGTGGCGTTGACGGTCAAGGTGGCGGTGGCGCTTCTGGCGCTTATCGTAGTGATCGACAGGGCTGGGTCAAAATGGTCACTGTTGGAGTGGAAACAGATGCGTCTGATGTGAGCGAAGTGACTATCAATGACGTAGATTCCAACCAAGTTATTGATGTTTCTAGCTTGGACGGAGCGAAAATCACTACTGGTGCAAATATCACTCAAAGCGGTAATACGTTTACTGCTAACGACTCAGCACAATCTCAAAGTACATCAGGGGTGCTTGATTCTAATGGTATTGGTTGGTCTTTTGCTAAAGGACAAAAGATTAACTTTTCTTTTGTCCACTCTAATACATCAGATACATCTTACTCTATTGTAGGTGGTGTATTTGGACGTGCTTCTCAAAAAGAAGTAAAAGAAAAGCCGATCTCTATTCAAGAATACACTGAGCCCAAATACCTTCCTAAACCGTATGTTTCAATCAAGCCTTATGTTCCTGTTCCTGAAGAAAAACAGCTGGAAGTTGAATATCACAAGGCTTACGTTAAGGAAAAACCTGTAACTCCAGAAACTCCTAAAACACCAGAGCCTAAAGAACCAGGCAAGCCACAACCGCAGCCATCACTTCCAAACACTGGAACTGCAGCGAGCATGCTTCCAACTTGGGGAATGATTTTGGGATTGATGAGTCTTGCAGGAGCTGGACTTCGTAAACATAAAAAATAGAACATCTAGAAATTCCCCCTCATCTATGGTATAATGAAGCCATAAAAAAGAGGGGGAAGAGAGATGAGAAAGGACACGAAAATGGATGCACATGTGACTAGAAGTGGATATAGATACTACACTCCAACTCAAAAAAAATCAGAAGTCACCAAACCTGAAGGGAAGAAGTGGAAAAAAGGCCTACGTTGGCTAGGAAAAGCCATCTGGTCAGGAATGAAGAACCTACCGAGTGTGATTGCGAGAGCTGCCGTTTTGATGGTTGCGACTCCACTCATGTTTCTCCTCTTTATCTTTAATCTGATTAAGAGCTTGATTGCGACAGCAATTGGTTGGTTTGTGTTTAAGGTCATAGTTGCGTTTCTTGTTCTGTGTTATTGGGCATTTCTAACAAAAGAAGGAACCGCTCCAGCAAGTGTTGAACTTTGGTTTAAAAATTGGATAATGCCAGAAGGTGTTCCAATCTATCATTGGTGGGAAACGACCATTATCGTTGCCTTAGCTGTGATTACAGCCCTCTCTCTAACCTTTCGTCCAGAGGATGAAAAATAGTATTAAATAAACAAAGTAGGTACTAGGAGTCTTTCTTAGTACCTTTTTTTATAAAAGAAAGTGAGAAAAAAGAATGGATGCAGTTGTAGACTTTATTAACAAAATTGGAAATATCGGTGGGATTATCGGTATTGGATGGGCCGCTTGGGGAGCCTGGGACTTAGCTGTCGGAATCAAACGTGAATTAGATGACAAGAAGGATAAAGGGATCCAAAGCTTAGTATTGGGTGCAATCCTTGGAGCTGTCCTGAAAGCACTCTTTACAGCTTTGGCAACAGGTCTTCAGTCACTTGGGTAGGATGAAGAAAAGGAGGTGGTTTTATGAACCAATCCACACTTGATCAACTAACCATGAGTCTAAAAGACTATAATGCGACAGCCTATGAATTGATGGAAACTGTTTCGGGTTCGATGGAGAAGGTAGCCATTTTGCTTCTTCTCCTTTTTATGGGGATCAACCTCATGAACTGGCACCAACAACTCAAAAGCAATGGTGGGGAGTTATCTTTTCAACTTTGGATTGAAGAAATCCTCAAGTATGCCATTGCACTCTTTTTTATCCTCTATGTGGATGCGATTTTTGATGCTTTATCTTGGTTGTTCAATGTTATTATCAAATCAGTATCTAGTGCTAGTCTTGATCCTTATAAGGCTGAAACACCAAAATTTGAAGGATTAAATATGATATCAAAAGGAATGCTTCAATTTATTTATTGGGTTGTTGACTTTATAGGTCAAATCTCGACTAAGTTATTGATCTTGTTGCGCTCCTTTACGCTTTACACGTATAAGGGAATCGCTAAAATTATTGTCGCTTGTTACATGGTGGATAGCTTACGTCCAATTTGCTTCGGCTTCTTTAAGCTCTATATTGCTGCTGTCCTTCAGGGATTGATTCTAGTTGTTATTATCATGCTTTACCCAGCCATCGTAACGAATGATCTCTTGACAGTTGATAAGACTGGAGCCTGGACAAGTGCTTTAGTTGCCATTGCAAAAGGAATCATTTACATCATTATGCTCTTTGGTAGCCAACGTATGGCCAAGAATATCATGCAGGTGAACTAGGAGGAGAAATGTTTAAAAAGCACTCACAGAAAAATCAGCAAGCGCTAGGGAATATTTTGAGAGTTATTTTAAAAACAGTAGTCTGGGGGCTACTGTTTTTACTTAGGACTCTCTTTTTCTATTACTTGTGCCGTAGGGCTTTACAGCCACATTGGCTGGCTCTCGTAAGTGGTATTATTTTAGCGTGTGGAAGTGAATTTATTTTCTTTAGAAAAAATGTTTGAAAATATCAAGGAATAATACTTCTTTACTTAATTCCTTGAATCTTTTCCATTTTGTGGAATATAGCAAAGGATAGGATTTTTCATATTCACAATTTTTTAAAACTTTTAATACCAGCCTTTTATGAAAAGAAAATAATTGTAAGATGAAGTAGTATGAAAGAACGATACCTACAATTATTCCGACAATTACACCAAAAAGTTCGAGAATGTTTTCGAATTTTATATTCATTGATTTTAATTCTTCAATAAGTAACTGATCAGAAACAGCTTTGTCTGCTATTTTTAGTCCAATGTTAGCAAAGATAGTAGAAACAAGAACTAAAACTGTAGATAAAATTCCGCAACTCCATTTTGTAAATTCTACTGATTTTTGAAGAGATTCCTCAATTTCTTTAATGAGTAAATCTCTATCAGACTTTTGAAAATCATGTGTTAGGATTGGGGTTAATAAGTAAACACGATGCCTTACATAGATTGTTATTGCTCGTGCAAAGAGGAATATCAGGAGTTGATCAAAAAGATAACGCCCTGTACCTGAAGGATGATTTTCGGCAATGTTATAGAAGTTAAACAATGAGTATACGGTCCAAGCATAAAGCACCTGTTGAATAGTCTGTAGGTAAAACACTTGGAAAGCAGGTAACTGAGATTGAATTCGTTTGAGGACTTGATAGTAGAAATGGCTCATTAGCTTTCCCTTCATAGTTTTTGTTTTATTATACCATACAAAGAAAGGAACAGAATGACACGTTTAGGTAGTGAATTTTTAAAGGCTTTAGATAGCTACGAAAGGCCAGTTATAGGGTATATGACACTGAGACAGTTAGTGCTACTATTTGGGATAGCATTGACAGTAGTTGTCACAACCATCCTCTATTGGCTGAAGGCACCTGATATAATCCTTTATGGCGTTGATATTTTATTATTAGCGCCTTTTGTTATTTTCGGGTGTTATATTGATGAAAAAATTAAAGATGAGGTTCGTTTCCTTTTGACTAAGCAGGAACGATCTTATCAGACAGATTATGACAGAAAGGAATACACAAGAAATGAATTTATTCGGCCGAAAGAAAACCCCGAAACTCTCTAAGGAGGAACAGGAACGGGCCAAACGTCTGAGACGTACCATGACGGCCTCTACGCAGAACAGCCTTAACTATCAATGGCTGACACCTGATGGACTTATGAAAATTACAAATGATCAATTTTCAAAGACCTATCGGCTAGGTGATACAAGCTATATTACTGCAACAGATGATGAGCAAATTGATATCATTGAAACAAACGCTGATATTTTTAATTCGCTGGATATTGACAATGATATGCAGCTATTGATCCTGAATCGTAGGGTAGAAAGCAATAGCTTATCTTCTATCCGCTATGATTTGGTTGGAGATGGATATGACGATTATCGTAAAGAATACAATGCGATGATCAATGATCGTTTCTCGCAGGAACAAAATACCTTCAAAGTAGAAAAATATCTAACGATTACAACCCAAACAGACCAGGATCATCAAGCTAGAAGAATCCTTGATGATACAGCTAGCGTTATTGAAAGCCAGTACAGTGGCTTAGGAATCTCCTTTAAGGAGTTAGAGGGATTAGATCGTCTTCTTATCTTCCGAAAACTATTGAGACGAGAAGGCTTTATTGATTTTAACTACGAAGACATTGCTATTTCTGGACTATCAACCAGGGACTTTGTAGCTCCAAACTATCTGAAGTTTGAAAAAGATCATATGAAAATTGATGATTGTTTCGCAAGGGTGATGTATGTTAGACAATATCCTACCTTCTTGAATGACAAACTGATTAAGAATATCCTGGATACAGGAATTGAACTGGCTATCAGCCTACATGCGAAGCCCTATGATACTGCAGATGCCCTGAAGAAAATCAAGACAGTCAAGTCAAGTGTCCGGAGGGAAATGATCAAAAGTCAGAAGACTGCCGCAAAAGAAGGTTATGGAAGTGACCTGGCCGTTGGTGGGAAGGCTGTGGAGACATCACGTGAAACAGAGAAATGGACTGAGGAACTCCAGGACAATGACCAAAAAATGTTTTCCGGTGTGATGACGATTTTCTTCATGGCTGATAGTCTGGAAGAGTTGAATATCTACACAGAGCAGGTTCAACGATCTGTCCGTAAAAACACAGTAGAACTGGATAAGTGTTACTTGTATCAGGAAGAATCCTTGAATACGATTCTACCGATTGGGATTCCATTTATCAATGTAAAACGCCGTTTTATGAGAGATATGACTACGAGTAACCTGGCCACGCAAGTTCCATTTACCAACGTAGATCTTCGATCTAGCAGCCCACGTGCAATTTATTATGGCCAGAATCAGCTATCTAAGAACGCTATCACAGTTGACCGTAAGAAAGACTTGAATACAGGTTCAGGTTGTATATTTGGGAATTCAGGATCAGGGAAGTCTGTTCTTGCTAAAGGAGGAGAGATTATTCCTACCAAACTACGTTACCCTGAAGATAATACCATTATCGTCGATCCTGAAGATGAATACACTGTTATTGGCCGAGAATTAGATGCTGAAATCATCACAATCGCTCCTGGATCACAACATCACTTTAACTTGCTGGATCTACCTGATAAGGATAAACTGCAGGCAGAAGATAGTGATCCGATTGGCCAAAAATCAAACCTCTTATCAACCCTGTTTGAGAATATATTCTCTGAAGTATCAGACGATGAATTTGCGATGATTGACCGTGTAACGAGACAGACCTATGAGGAATTTGAAAAACCAACCTTTAAGGATTGGCAAGCGGTTTTGGAACGTCAACCTGAAGCCGTTGCTAAGGATCTGGCGCTGAAAGCAGAACCTTATACTGTTGGATCAAATGATATCTTTGCACACCCTACAAACGTCAATATGAATAGTCGCTTTATTATCTTCAATCTCAAGCAGTTGAGTGGTAAATTGAAGCCATTTGCCCTCCTGGTGATTCAGGACTTTATCTGGAATCAGGTAGTCAATAACCAAGGTAAAACCATTACATGGTTGTACTTTGATGAGTTGCAGCTCTACTTCAAGAATAAACTCCAGGCAACCTTCTTTACAGAACTATACTCACGTATTCGGAAGTATGGGGCCATTCCAACAGGGATTACACAGAATCCAGAGACTGTTTTATCTACAGAAGAAGGTAGAAAGCTAGTCGCAAACTGTGAGTTTCTAGCCCTCCTGAAGCTGAAACGGACAGACCTAGAAGCCCTGGAGCAGGTTATTCCTCTTACGCCTTCACTGGAGCGATTTGTCTTGCGGCCAAAAGCGAAAGGTACTGGTTTGATCGTGGCTGGAGATACGATTGTTCCATTTGAAAATCCTATCCCTAAAGATACCAAACTGTATCAATTGGTTGCGACAGATAGTTAAAAAATAGAAAGAGAGGTGATTTCTTTTGTTTGAAAGTGATCCCAATCAATTAAAACAGGAGCGTAAGCGGAGAATCAAAGAAGGATCCTCCCAGAATGCAGAAAAAAATCCTAAAGAAGCACGTTTAGACTCAAAAGTTGCATTTAAAGAAGCTAAGAAGAATTATCGCTTAGCGAACAAAGATTATAAACTACACAAAGGACTTCAAGCAACAGCTAGAGGTCTTTTCTTTAAGCAACAACGTGATCGAGCAAAGTTGGAAAAACAAATTGCAACAACGCTCTATAAACGAGCTAAAAAGGCTGATGACAGTTATATCCCTAACCGCCTAAAGAAACGTGGAAAACAAAGTGCTCGAATGAAAGCGAGACACGACGTTGAGAGGACAGTCAGAGATAATGAGATTCTTGGAGACTGGGTTCAGGCGAGGCAAAACATTCGTCAATTTAAGTACCAGGTAAACGCCTCTAAAAGAGCGTTAAATGCTGTAGGAAAATTATCCAAGTATTCAATCAATCACAGCTATGGACAGCTCAATAGAAGCTATAATTTCATCAGAGGGCGAGGGTATACTCGAACACCTAGAGAGTTCTCCTGGGAAGGAAAACTCAGCAAAAAGATGAAACAGGCCAGAAAGCGACTTGCACGTTCAAAGTTTGGGAAGGTGTCAAGAGGGACAGGAAAGGTTTTGAAGGTTGCGACAAAGCCCCTGCGTTCCATCTTATCCAATCCTTTAGCTGTCAAGTCCTATTTCTTAATGTTCCTCATCTTTGCTGTTTTAGGGATATTTATGGCCATATTTGGAGGCGGTGGTCCTGTCCAACAAAATGAATTTGACCTGAACAAGTCCTGGCTTCAGATCAGTAAACGAGATCGAGAGAAGTCCAATGACAAGGTAGACTATTGGACAAACATCGATGACATGATCTTTTTCATGAACTTTCGCTATGGCAGTGAATGGAAACCAGAAAGTAACTGGAATGAGGGAACTGGTGGAGAATGGGCTGGGACATTAGGTTTCAATCACTATTCGGATGCCTTGAATGATCTTTGGAATCATTTAAATGATGATCCTCATAATTTGAAAAAGATGGCTGATTTATATGACTCCTCGTCAGACCTCAAGTGGGCTAAGTTGAGTGATAGCGAGTTAGAGGAGTATAAAGAGCTAGAGGAGTTGACTAAAGAGGTTGGTCGATACCCCTCTTATCAAGAACTAGCTAACCCCTTTTACCAGGAGGACGACCCTTCTTATCAAGCTCCTCTAGTTATCCTGAAGCGGTTTGGCTATACCTCTAAGAGCGAAATCTATGAGAAAACACAACTAAAAGCTTCAACAGGGCAAGCTATAAGGGCACCTCTTGAGGGTAAAGTCAGTGTGACAGATGATACGACTGTATCCATCAAAACAGATAAAGCCATCTTTACTTATGAAGAGGTAGGAAATATCCGTGTCTCTGACGGTGATCAGGTCAAGGCTGGAGACGAGGTTGGGAAGGTAACGTCAAATGGTTACCAGGTCATTCAGTATCAAAAATTGGAGGAAAAAGAGACAAAGGATAAGAAAGAAAAGTGGACATCAGTCAATCCAGGCTTTTACTTTCAATCTGTCATCTACAATCAGACAACCTCAGTCATTACCACACTTGACGGTGATTTGGGGCAAAAATCACGAGCGATAAAAGACTACTTGAAGCAAAAGGTATCAGGGCTGACAGATAATGGTTTGGCAGCCATGCTTGGAAACTTTGCAACTGAAAGTAATATCAATCCTAAACGTGCTGAAGGAGATTATCTTAGCCCGCCAGTGGGAGCAGATTCTTCTTCCTGGGATGATGAGTCCTGGTTAGCTATAGGAGGACCTGCTATCTATGACGGTGGGTATCCAAATATTCTTCATCGAGGTTTAGGATTAGGTCAGTGGACAGATACAGCAGATGGTTCCACTAGACACACTCTCTTATTGAATTATGCTAAAAGCAAGGATAAAAAGTGGTACGATTTAGAGCTGCAGTTGGATTTTATGCTGGAGGGAGATACTCCTTACTACATCACTGAACTGACATCGATTCTAACCAGCACAGAAGACGTAGAGACACTTACAGAGCGTTTCTTGGTTAACTGGGAAGGGAATTCTGGAGACAAGGTCCTAGAGCGCCAAAATAATGCTAAGCAGATCCACGCTTTTCTTACTCAACAAGTTCGAGGAGGTGGAGCGTTAGCATCTTCCTGGAATTTCCCTGCAGAGTATCAGTCGAAAGTGGAGCACCCTCCTACACAAGCTTCCATGACGACACAGCAAGGAAGCGGCTACCCAGTTGGTCAGTGTACCTGGTATGCGTATAATCGTTTAGTCGAACTAGGAACGATTACGGACTTATCAGGAGCTTATGGTTATCTTGGTAATGGTCAGGATTGGGTGGCAAGCCTGGTCGCAAAAGGATGGCGCTATAGTACGTCGCCAACGAAAGGAGCCGTTGTATCGGTTCTAGGTGGATTTGGTGGGACACCAGGTGAATACGGCCATGTTGCGATTGTGGAAGCTGTAAACTCCGATGGTTCATTCCTCGTTTCGGAATGTAATATTCAAGGAGTACAGGATAAGGTTCATTTTTCTGTCCTCTATCCAGCTTACTACTATACATTTGCAACACCGAATTAAAAAAGAAAGAAGGTAAATCATGAAAATGATAGATATGGAGAAATTGAAACTCCTTAAAATAGGAGGAATCCTTATAGGAGTTGTGCTAGTTCTAGGATTCGTATTCTGGATTGGAGCAGCAACCTCATCGCAAAAGAAAGCTAAACAGGAGGCTGAAACTACGCAACAAGAAACCAAAGCAGAGGGAAGCGAACTAACGCAAGAATATGTAAAGGAATTTTTGACGGCTTACTTCAATAAGCAGGATCTTGGAGAAAATAGAAATCGCTATTTGCCGTATATGACAGAAGCTGCTTACAATCAGGAAGTGAACTCTGAAGAAGAACCATCAGTACAAACCTATAAGGGCTATGTAGTGGATACGCAGCTGAAGTCTTCTGCCATCTACATCGATCAAGAAAATAATGTTGCCTTAGCTCAAGTGAGATACACTCAGACACAGTTACAGAAGAAGTATGATTATACAAACGCCCAAACAAACGTAGGATCTTCAAGAACCATACGGATTCGCTTCAGCAAGCAAAATGGGAAATACCTGGTAAATCATATTGATCCTATTTTGATTGTGGACAGCCTGAGCGCAAGTGAAAAGGCGAATATTCCATCATTAAACAAACCAAGCAACAATCAAACAACAGAAGGGAAAAAGGAATAATGACAAAATTAGAATCTTTAGAAAAACAAAAACAGAAAGCGGAAGACAGACTATCTGACTATATGACTAAAGTCAAGAGGGAAGAAGAGAGACTGAAGGAGCTAGAAACTCAAATCATTCTGGCCAAACATGAGGAACTGTCAAACTACTTGGCCGAACATAATTTAACCTGGGCTGATATTGAAACAGCTCTTGCTGAAGGAAAATTGAAAGGAGCTGAGAAAGATGTACCGTTTAATCAATCTGACACAAAACACGACCACAACGTATAAGAATCGAGACCTTGTGTATCAAGCCCTGGAGCGAGAAAATGCCAAGGTTAAGCATGAGGAGGCAGAGGCCGTTTTATTGGTAGAGGAGCTGGATAAAAAGAATGTAGTGATCTATCAAGAAGATATCTATTTACCGTTTGAGGGAATCGCAGACAGCCTCTTCCTGAAGCCTGGTACGTTGAATAAACAGGAGGCTGCAGCAAAAGAAGCAAAACCCTCTTTCTTTAAGCGCCAGACTAAAACAAAACATCTAGAGAAGACTCCTGAAGAGAAAGCTGAAGCCTCTTCCTTGAAACATGAAACTCCCAAACCTCGAATCTCTTCTAAACGCTCTTTTTTGGGGTATTTAGGAAGAGTTTTGGTGTTATTGAGTCTAGTAGGAAGTCTGACACTTGCTGGCTTATCACTTACGCTAGTTTACCATCAAGAAAAGCAACTCTCTGCCGTATCCAAGGAACTTTCAAATCTAAAAACCATTCAGTCAAAAACAGGGGAACTAGATGCCTTTTCACGTTACTTTTTGCCAGCCCTTTACTCTGATAAAGGGAAAATGGCTGATTTCGTAGCTCCTCAATTAACGATAGATAGACAAGCAGGTCAACTGCAGTCTGTGATTTTGGAATCTAGCTTGATTGTTGATGAAGCAACTTATCAGCTAACCTATGTAGTAGCCGTGAAAGACGGTGAGAACAGAAGTCAGAAACGCCTGGTAGTTACTGTAAAGGAAGAACCTTCAGCACCTTACGGATTCCAGGTTATTGCTAAGCCAGAACTATCCAATTATCCAAAATAAAGGAGGTCTTACATGGATCAAGAAAAAGTCAGTCATTCTCTGGCTTTAAAAGGAAAAGTTACCCTGGAGATGACGATACAAGCTCTGTATGCCCTCGCAAAAGCCCACTATGACAAGAAACAACATAAGGCAGCAAATCGAACTTTTGAAGGTGAGACACGTTTTAATGACTTTATGGCCACCAAATCAAGAAAAGATGTCGAGAAGTTATTAAATAGTGAAGTCCACTTGGCCAAGTTGAAGCATTACCTGGAGGAGTATAAGGTAGGTTTTACTTATCATCAAAAAGATGGTACAACCTATCTCTTCTTTGAAACAAAAAATCGCACCTTGGTAGAAAAGGCTCTCAAAGAGATGTTAGCAGACATCACGAAAAGTCCAGAAAAATTGGAAGAGTTTGCGAAAAAGGTGCTGAAGAAACCGCATGAAATGACTCCTGAAGACAAAATAGCCTATTACAAGAGCCATACGGTGTATAAGGGAACCATTCCTGTAGTGACGAAGGATATTGGAAAGGAGAAAGCACGATGATTAGAAAGCCTATATGGCCCTACCTGGTGGTGGGGCTATTTTCATTTGTTATTTTCCAGTCCTTTTACCATTACTACCAACTTTCGACTGCAGCAGTACCTTTCATGGGAATGTTGCGACTTCGTTGGTTGCTAGAACACTGGGAACGCTTCTATTTTGGTGTTTTCTTTGATTCAGGAGCCTTGTATGCAGGGTTGATCGGATTCGGCCTCCCAATGCTTGTCTATGCTTCTATGGATAAGAATTTATATCGCCAGGGAGAAGAACAAGGTAGTGCTCGTTTTGCGACTTTGAAGGAAATGAGACGGTTTGAAGACGTTGATTTTGAGAAGAATATGATTTTTTCAAAACAGGTTAAAATGGGCCTATTTAACTTTCGCTTAGCCTACAATGTTCAGCTCAATAAAAATGTAATTGTCATTGGTCTTCCAGGAGACGGTAAAACCTTTACTTTTGTATTGCCAAATTTAATGCAGATGAACTCAAACTTTGTTGTGACAGATCCTAAAGGAAACCTGGTACACGAAGTTGGGAAGATGCTTGAGAAAGCTGGCTTTGCTGTTAAAATCTTTGATTTGATTCGGCTCAAGAATTCAGATCGGTTTAATCCTTTTCATTACATGAAGTCTGAGCTAGATATTGATCGTATCTCTGAAGCAATTACTGAGGGAACGAAGAAGAGTGAGTACACTGGAGAAGACTTCTGGGTTCAAGCAGAGTTGATGCTGCAACGTGCATTGATTGGTTATCTCTATTTTGACTCGAAGGATCCTGAAACTGGAGTCCAGTTATACATGCCAAACTTGGGTCACGTTGCGGATCTATTAAGAAATATGTATCGAGAGGATCCAGATGTACCAAGTCCTGTCGAGCAGATGTTTGAAGAACTGAACGAACATCAACCTAACAACTATGCTTATAAACAGTGGAAATTATTCCAAAACTTCAGAGGTGAGACAAGAAACAGTGTGGTATCGATTTTGTCTTCTCGCTATTCTATCTTTGACCATGAAGATGTACGAAACTTGATCAGTGAAGATACCATGGAAATGGATACCTGGAATACGAAAAAGACAGCTGTTTTTATTGCTATTCCTGAAACCAATAACGCCTTTAATTTTCTTTCTTCAATCTTGTTTGCGATTGGTTTTGAGGTTCTCACACATAAGGCTGATGATATCCTGCAAGGAAAAGTGCCTGGCTACAGTAGAAAAAATCTTCGCCACATTCAGTTTATCTTCGACGAGTTTGCACAAATTGGCCGTATTCCAAACTTCACCCAGGTTCTCTCTTCTATTCGTAGTCGTGAGATGTCTATCAAGATTATCATTCAAGCTGTCAATCAGCTAGAATCACTATATAAGAGCGATTGGAAGACGATCTTTAATAACTGTGCTACTCATCTATTTTTAGGGACAAATGACAAGGATACGATGGAATACTATTCTACAAGGTCAGGTAAGCAGACTATACGCACTCGATCTACTTCAAGATCGCATAGTTATCGGAACGGATCCTCAAGTGAAAATAAACAAATTCAAGGCCGTCCCCTTCTAACTCCAGATGAAGTCGCAAGAATTGGGGTTGAAGAAGGATTGGTCTTTATTTCTAAACAAAATGTCTTCAGAGATAAAAAAGCAAGTGTCTATGATCATCCTAGAAAAGATGAGATTGCAAGTTCTCCTGAAGACAAAGAAAACTGGTACGAATATACTCGAAAAGGGACAGATATCGATGGCTTGCTTTTATATGCTAACGATTTGACTCCGCAGCTAAAAGAGTTATTCGTGGCCTAACATATAGAAAGGAAAATAGGATGGACACAACCAAAACACAATTAGGATACCTAGAGAGTATCTCACAAGTTTTAGCACTAAAGCCAGAAAATTTAGCCATAGAACGTTATGCTATTTGGCAGCTATTCAAACAGGCAGATGAGGAGACTTTCTATCAATTAGCTCCTCATCTTTTTGTGACGACGAATCAGGAAGATCCAATAGTTGTTAGTGAACTAGATGCAACTCCTGAAGGATATCTTTTATTTAAGGAATTAGTTGAGGAGGAAACAGGATGGTTCTAACAAAAGCACAGGCAAAATCGCTGGATATTTTAGAAGTAGCTCGTAGCCTTGGAATGGAGATGAAGCGAAAGTCACATCGAGAGTATTATTGGGCTGAGCATGACTCGTTTAAGATTGATACTGTGAAGAATACCTGGCATTGGTATTCACAAGCAGATAAGTATGGGGACACCATCAACCTTGTCCAAGAAATGCGAAATGTCAGCTATAAGGAAGCCATGGTATTCTTAGAGACAGGTTCCTTTCCTGAAGCAAAACCAGTAGAGGAAGAACGTCAACCTTTCAATTATACACTAGCCCCTAACGAACAACGATTTGTGGAGGCGAGATCCTATCTCAAGGAGATTAGAGGTCTCTCTGATGATACAATCGACTTCTTCCTGGAAAAGGGAGTATTAGCCCAAGCTAAACGTAAGGATAAAGATGGTGTTATAGAAGATGTCTTGGTTTTTAAATACTTGGACAGAAATCAGCAACTGGTAGGTGCGAGCCTTCAGGGACTTGTCCCTGATCAAGAACGTCATCCTGGCAAAGGATACTTGAAACAAATCATGTATCAATCAGAATCTATTAGTGGCTTAAACGTTTCTATAGGCTCTCCTAAGCGTTTAATTGTGACAGAGGCACCCATTGACCTTATGAGCTATTATGAGCTTCATAAGGGCGAATTAAACGATGTTCGACTAGTTGCGATGGAAGGATTAAAAGAGGGAGTTTTGTCTCACTATGTTCTTGAAATTTTACAGGAGCGAGGGGATATTCCTATGGATGAAAGGGATTATACCAAGCCTAGTGAGCTAGCACGTACCTCAAGATTCTTATCTGTTGCAGCTGAAACTTCTACACTTTTCCAGGATCACAAATACGATGATCTCATCACGCTGGCAGTTGATCGTGATAAAGCAGGTACAGACTTTATTACCAAACTACGGGAGAAAAAAATCCCAGTTGTCGATGCAAGACCACCAAAACGTGAAGGTCAGGAGAAGACAGACTGGAATGAGATCCTGAAGCAGGAAAACCAACTGGAGAGAGACGTGCCAAATAATAGTCGCTTGGCGCAAGCTAGACGAAAACTAGAGCGACTCAAAGGAGAAGCTGATGAGGCAATCAATGCGGCCTATTCTCATCAATCTCTAACGAATGGCCAGCCTATGAATGATAAACGAGGTGGTGCTAGCTTTATGCGCAAACAGGAGCAAATAGAAGGTCGAGTTTTCTCAAAGATGGACGAAATTAAGCAACAGGAAGAGCGAGTAGAGCGCCTGGAGCACCAACAACATTTGAAAGAAATGGGGTTGAATCGTCAGGGAAGTGGTCTGGAGATGAGTGTTCAAAATATACCTAGAATCCGTGAAGAGTTAGAAAAAGCTAAACGTGGGGAGTCGTTCTTTACTAAAGCTACTCTCAAACGCTATCAAAAAGAGTTGACTAGACTTGAGGCCATATCTGAACAAATGGGGAAAACGAGCATTCAACCAGCAACTCAAGCCTTAATTGATGAGGGGCTAGTGAACCAGTGGCAAAAACAACCAAATACGTATTTTGTAAAAGGGTTACGAAGAGTTGCCCTGGAGTTGACTGAAGAAGGAGAGTTTCAATTATCTTCACAAATCAAGTATCATCCGAAAACAGATGAGGAAAGACTGAAGGTGGATGAATTACTTGCCAAACAAAGGCAAGAAAATGTAGGATTAACGCCCTCGAATCAGGAACAATCAATCTCACCACAACCAGAGCCTATTGAAAAAAATCAAGGAGAAGCAGGGGGGTTAGAAAAAAATTGGGACAATCTCACGTTTTCGATAGAAAATAAAAAAACAGTCGTCATTGATCCGACTAGTATAGATAAGACGGTTGAAGAAAAACAAACTCCAGATAATCAAGAATCTATTACCAATACAGAGGAGAATGCTGGAAGAACGATGAGCTACGAAGAGGTGAAACGGGAAAACGAAGCATTAACTAAGGAATTAAATAATCGGATTCAATCTGGAGAATTATCAATCGAATTTGCACCAGATTTCTATCTGTATGATGTCTTTGCAAAGTTAGGAAATAGCCATCCTACAAAATATCTCAGCGATAAAAAAATGGAAGTGTTGTCTCCCATTCATTCACTTTTGGCCTCTATTGATGATCAAACGATTGATTTATACAAGAAAAAAGGAACTCCTGAGCAAGATTCCTTGTATCAAGCATTGAAACCTCATCAGAGAACTTTGGGAGTAGATATTTCAACCCGATTTATTGGTGAGCTTGCAATTGCAGCCTACAATACCAACAAGCAGATAGAAAGCCTTTCTAGTAACAGTTTTGGCGTCTATTATGATGAAAGAACTCTTGATAATCTATCACAATCGATTGAGAGAATGCTGGAGTATCCATTGATTGAATCGGGTAAAAGAGACTTTACCTATGGTTTTGTGACAACACCAAATACGCTGTACCACTATCTGGAAGAACAAGAGGGAGAAGTGGTTTTAAACCGTGAATTGTTGGATAACCTGATGTCACGTCTTGATACTCAGTCCATTAAGATAATGGAGGTTTCAGAAGAAAAAGAAAAGTCTCTTGAGGGTGGACAAGAGACTGCTAATAATTCTGAACAAAACAAAAAGGCTGAGACAAAACTCGGGGATTTTCCTGAAGAATCTCAGGTGGCAGCACCTCTACCAGAAGCGAACGTATCGCAACCTTTGAATGACTTGTCACCAAGTCAAACTCGATCTCAACCTTTACTTCATTTTAGCATAAATGAGGACAGAAAGTCAATTCATAAGGATAACTACCATCCTATCTCAGATAAAGATTTGCTGAAACTAAACAGATATGCTCCTCATCTTCAAAATGCTGCTCAATGGTACTTAGAAAACGTAGCAGACTCACAAGTGATCTATTTTTACCAGGATGGTGCAGATACAAATAGCCTTGCTATCTCCTATAACAAAGAAAGTTTCATGCACTTAACAGGTATTTTTCCTTATAGAGAAGGGCAAACTGCAGGACAGACTTTATTGGATTTTGCTGCTGGAAATGGACAATTTGATAATATTTTGATTGCCAACAGAGGTGCTGCATTTGATAAGTTGAAAGTTCTCCCTGAATTACCTGCCATAGTAGATGCAGAGTCCTTTTATTTTGGAGACTTATCAGATGTAGAAAAGTTTCATAGCCTAAATTTGGATAAGGCAATTCGTTCAAATGACCAAGATGTTTTACTTGCTTTTAGGACAGTAGATGGTACAGTTCTACCAGCTAGTCTTATGCGATTAAGAAAAAGCCTTAATCTTCTATTAGATCAGACAAACCAGGAAAAGATTATTTTAGGTGTCTTTAGAGAGCGAGATGGTCACATCGAGCAGCTTTCAATCAATGAAGAATATGTTAAAGACAAAGGTGCAGAAATGCTGTCAGTTTTGAAGAATAAGCAGTATGAAGAAGTTTCTAAAGAAATTGAACAAACGATCTCCACAGTCCGAGAAGAATTTGAGAAATCACAAGAGGAAGAAATCAAACTAGAAGAACAAGGCTACAACAAGCAGGAGTTGGAACATGATGCGGATGCTGATGGTGTTTCTGATGAGGAGGAGTTGCTTCAGGGAACGAATCCGTATGATTTTAGATCGAAGCCAGGTTCTAAACCAGAGGGCGAGGAGAGTCTACAAGCGGATGAAGTTGTTTTAGCAGCTGGTAGTCTTGCAGTCGCAGATTTTATTCAGAATAAAGATATGGCAGGATTAAGTCGTCATCTTAAAGAAGGAATTAAGGAGTTTCTGGACTCAGATAAGTACAAAGACTATCTGACGAAAATGAGCCAACTAAATAATTATTCTAATCGCAACTTACGCTTAATTCTTGCACAAAATCCTGAAGCAAAGCAAGTAGCTTCTTTCAAACAGTGGAAAGAAAACTTTGGTCGTCATGTAAAAAAAGGCGAGAAGGCTTTACGTATTTTTAAACCCATGACGAAGATCAAAAAGGATGAGAATAACCAACCAATATTGGATAAAAATGGGAAACCAGAAACAGTTACATTCTTTGGTTTGGTACCAGTTTTTGATGTTAGTCAGACAGAAGGAAAAGAGATGCCAAAAGCTGCAGAAGTGAAAGAGCAGCTGACTGATTTGGACTATGCAAATCTTTACCGTGCCCTAATGGCTATTGCAAAAGAAAATGATGTATCGGTTCGATTTGAAGAGATGGAAAATAATAAACATGGATATTATTCTGTCCCAGAAAATCAAATTGTTTTACGTAGTAATGAGATGAACAAGGCTCAAATTATTAAAACTTTCTTACATGAGATGGCTCATGCAGAGTTGCATCATGCAGATAATCCTCAAAAAGAAAATCTAACTAGAAGCACTGCTGAACTCCAGGCTGAAAGTGTCGCTTATGTTGTTTCTTCATACTATGGTATTGATACGTCAGAGTACTCCTTTAACTATCTATCTGGGTGGTCTGCTGATAAGGAGACACTTGCTGATTTAGAAGCACAGTTGGATATTGTCCAACAAGAAGCTAAAAGTTTAATGGTTCGGATGGATCAAGCATTGGAACAATTAAGATTGAGTCAGGAGAAACAAACGAAGCGCAGTTTTGAACAAAAACTGGAGAAGTTTAAAGATCAGGGCAAGCAAGCTGTCGAAGAACACAAGCAGGAGTTGAAAGCAGATGCACAATCAAAAAAAGAGAAGGGTTTCTCGAAATGACCGAACGGGACACCCCAAGTAAACCCAAGGTCAAATTAAAAACAAACCATCATCAAGGAGGACAACACTCATGACCAATGAACAAGAAGAACAACTTATCATCATCCTCTCAGACTTTATTCCAATCATGGATGGAGACAGAGTTGTAGGAGTATCGCCAAACGCTAAAGACTTGACTCGCCAAAAAGTTCTAGAGCAACTAGAGGAAGAACAGTCTCAACTACCTGAAGGAGATCCTGCTCTTTTGGAGTGGGAAGAAGAAAATATTGAGCTACTCAAGATGATCGCAGATGAAGAATTTCAAGCTGTACTCACTGAAAAAATCTTACTGACAGAAATACAAATTGGGCAGTCTATTTTCCAGCCTCTAACTACTCAACAACTTTCTGTCCTAGCTGAAAAGTTGCAAGGTCAGAAAGAAAAAAGTGTAGAAAATAGTGATAAGCAATCATCTATTTTCAAAAACATCTTCAGTTGGTTACGATAAAATGTTAGAAGTTGTACTTCAAAAGATATAAGAAAGGGGCTTGGGGATTTCCCCAAAACTGAGAAAATCAAGAAGGAAAACTGTAGGGTTCTCCTTCTCTGATTTTTTTAAATTTCGCAAATGGATATCCATTTGCTACGCTTGCCGGAAGGAAGTTAGGGGTTGATGCCTGGTCAGAAAATGCCAGAAATTTTGAGAGAAAGAGGATAAAAAATAATGCAAAAACGAGAAAATAGAAAACGCTATATACAAAAATTGATACGACTAACACCAGAGGAAGATCGTCAAATTAAAACGGCGATGGCCCAAATGGGAGTTCCATCTTTTCAATACTATGCGAAGAATCAATTGGTACAAGGAAAGGTGGTGCAAATTGATTTTTCTGAATTGAAAGACCTTCGAGTTGCCATCAATCGGGTTGGGACGAACATCAACCAAATTGCCAAGCACGCTAACGAAAATCAAGGGGTTACGCCAGAGGAAGTAGCGCAAGTTATTGACTATCTATCTGAGTTGAAAGAGATGGTAGCTGCCAAACTTTCTAGCGCAGAAAAACAGAGTCTACAGGAGCGGAAACGAACGGTAAGGAGTGATATAGAAGAATGGTAGTTATTAAATCTCCAACTCAAATTAAAACACCAGCTAATTTGAAGAGAGCTGTTAATTATATTCTGAATGAAGCGAAAACACTTGTGTCAGAAACTGCAGAAAGTGATCTTGATTTTCCTCTTGTCTATCATAATGGTGAGCTTCAAATGAAGTTAGTATCTGGTAATGGGATTTCTGATTTTAGTGTAGCAGATGAAGAAATGGTCATGACAAAATTGGCCGCAGCCTTTAAAAAAGGGGATGACGACTTGAAAGAATTATCTTCAGGAAAACAAGTATTGGCCCATCACATTATCCAGTCTTTTTCTCCAGATGATAACTTGACTCCCGAGCAAGTTCATGAAATTGGCCGTCAAACGATGTTGGAATTGACGGGAGGAAATTATGAGTTTGTGATTGCGACTCATACTGATAAAGACCATCTTCACAATCATATTATACTCAATACAACCAATACCTCAACGCTCAAGAAATTTCGCTGGGAAAAGAAAACATTGAAAAATCTGAGGGCGATATCGGACAAACATGCGGCACGTTATGGTGCTAAAATTATTGAGCCTACTATGAAAAATTCTTATACAAAGTATTCTGCTTGGCGGAGACAAAATAATTATCGATTTGAAATTAAGGAACGTCTGGATTTTCTTCTGAAGCATTCTCTGTCGTTGGAAGATTTTAAACAAAAGGCAGCAGTGCTTGATCTTCAGATTGATTTCTCTGGTAAATTTGTGAAGTATAAATTGCTTGATCAGCCCCAACAAAGAAATGTCCGAGATGATACATTATCGAAGAAAGGACTCTATTCTCTTGAAAAAATAAAAGAGAGAATTTCTAAGAATCAGTTAGTTTTTGATGTGGAGGAATTGAAAGAACAATATCAAGAATCAAAAGAAAAAACGGCAAATGATTTTGAATTGAAATTGGAAGTTGAATCTTGGCAGGTCGAGCAAGAAAGCAAGCAAGGCATTTACGTGCAGATGGATATGGGAGCTTTAAATAGTGGTACAATTTTAATACCTTCTCATAAAGTTGATAAAAATGAGGATGGAAATTATACCATCTATATCAAAGAGAAAGACTATTTTTATTTTCTCAATCCTGATCAATCTCAAAAAAATAGGTACATGATGGGCTTGACTGTCGCAAGGCAATTGGCCAAGCAAAATGGAGAAACACTTGTAACTAAAAACGCTCAAATTTCCTCTATGCGTGAACTGATTAAGGAATATAATTTCTTAGTCGAGCACGGCGTGACAGATGGAACACAATTTCAACATTTGGAGGAGCGCTTTAATGAAAAGATAGAGGCTACCCAGGAGGAATTAAGACAGCTAGATGAGCGACTTGGACGTTATCATAAAATTGAAGGAGCACTTTTAGCCATCCAGCAATCTCCAGAAAATAGTCTTGTGGCGGTACAACTACTGGATGATTTAGGAGTTCCAAAAGATATGGGACTGGAAGATGTCAGTCAACTGATCAAACAATTCCAAATTGAAAAAGGAGCCTTACAAGAGTTCTTTGACGATACTCTAAAACATTACACAGATTATAGAGATATTAAGGAGCACGTGCGTAGTCGAGAAGAGAAAGTGGACCGACGATTTGAGAATGAAAAAGTCTTGTAGAAGGTTCTGACGTTTTCAATCTAGCCATGATTTCAGTACAGAGAGAACAGTTCTCTTTACATTTGGAGAGATAATCTTTTCTAGGAATTGCTGGCGAAAGGGAAGGAGAAACTTCATTGTGAAAAATAATTATAAATATAATTATAAACATATTGACAAATATAATTATAATGGTATAATAGAAG
>ERZ773022.948-NODE-948-length-21041-cov-8.457924_pt1 | contig 21041 bp, 10 predicted proteins | sample MGYA00580839_ERZ773022 | MGnify/ENA primary metagenome ERZ773022 (study PRJEB29015, sample SAMEA2738020) | human oral metagenome | biome: human oral; feature: human-associated habitat; material: dental | place: China | collected 2044 ... | reverse complement strand
ACGTGCTGCTCCAGGCTGCGCAGTCCATGCTCGCGCAGGCGAACCAGAACAGCTCCGCTGTCCTTTCGCTCCTCCAGTAATTCGAACATCGGTTACTTACGGAACACGAGAACCTCTCCCTTCGGGGAGGGGTTCTTTTTCTTTGCGAAAAATCCTATAATCGCGTATAATAATAATGTCTTAACCCGCGATGAAAGGATGTGTGCGATGAAGATCTCAGCCTGCTATATTGTAAAGGACGAAATTGCGGAGCTGCGGCGTTCACTTGCCAGCGTACGGGAAACGGCGGATGAGATCATCGTTGTCTCGACGGTGGGAGAGGTGCACGTGGCGGAAGCTGCGGCAGATTTTCATGCGGCACTTTACGACTATCCGTGGCGGGACGATTTTGCAGATGCGCGGAATGAGGCATTGCGCCATGCGACGGGAGATCTCGTCATCTTTTTGGATGCGGACGAGTATTTTTTTTCTCCGACAGAGGTTCGCACTGGGATTGCTGCGGCTTTTGATGGGATGCCGCATGCGGACATCGTGATGATATCCCTGTGCAGCTTCCGCACGCCGGGGGTGCGGACGGATGCGATCTATGAGCGAGTCCCCCGCATCTTTCGGATGCCGGGGCTGCACTATGAGGGCTCGATTCATGAGCAGCTCGTGCGTGATGACCGAGCGGAACGCATTCTTGTGTACGCTGATGAGCGCCTTGCCGCAGGGCATACGGGCTATCTTTCCGTGCGCAGTGACGCGAAGATCCGGCGCAACATTGAATTGCTTGAACGGGATGCGGCCATGCATGGCTGGTCGGCGAAGCACGCGTTCTATCTTGCGGACTGTTATTTCGGTCTCAAGGACTATGCGCGTACACTCGCCCTATCCGAGGAGGCATTGCGCAGCGGCCGAGCGTTCATTGGCTATGAAGGGAAGATCTATCACCAGATGATCGAGTCCATGCGCGCGCTTCACACGCCGGACGAGAAGATGCTGCCGCTTGCCGAGGAGGCACTTGCACGCTTCCCACAGCTGCCGGACTTCTACGCTGAGCGCGGCATGATCCTCTGTGGTCTGGCACGCTACGAGGAGGCGGCAGAGAGCCTTGCGAAGGGTCTGCAGATCTATGACCAAGTGGGCAGTTCGACACGGGATGCGTCCTTTTTCAACGATGTCGTTGCGGCACGCGTCGCGGAGCGGCTTTCGCGTATTTATACACATCTGGAGGATATGGAGCGGGCAAAATTTTGGTCGAAGAGGGAGCAAGAATACATGGGGAAGAATGCGGATGCGGAGGAAAAGACGCTGCGCATCTCGGCGTGCTATATTGTGCGCAACGATGCAGCACATTTGAAATCATCCATCGAGAGTCTGCGGGATGCGGTGGACGAATTGCTTGTAGTGGATACAGGCTCATCGGATGAAAGCGCGGCTGTGGCGGCATCCCTTGGCGCTGCTGTTTACCACTTCCCATGGGGTGACGATTTCGCGGCTGCACGCAATGCAGCGCTGTCACACGCGACGGGCGACTGGATTGTTTTCATTGACGCGGATGAATATTTTTCTGCGAAAACGAAGTCGAATCTTCGTGCGGTGATTGAAGGTGCCGATGCAGAGGGGCATGAACTGCTGCTTCTGCCGTGGCACAACATCGATGAGGGAACGGGGGAGACCCTGCTCGACTCCTATGCACCGCGCATTTTTCGAAGACGGAAGGGGCGGTGCTATGTCGGGCGCATTCACGAAGAGCTGCGTGATGCGGATGGGACGCCGCCTACCGTACGAATCGTTGCACCAGAACTGCTGACGCTTGTACATACCGGCTACTCTGCGGCATTGACACGGGAAAAGGGGGAGAGAAATTTGCATCTCCTCCTCGATGAGTTGGCACACACGGATACACCGGAGCGCTGTTGGCGCTACCTCGCGGAGACGTATGACAATCTCGGTGATGAGCGGCTGGCGGAGCATTATGCGCTGCTTGACATTGGACAGGGGCGTCAGTCTGTCATCTATGCAAGCCGCTCCTATCGGATCCTCCTGCGCATCTATGGGGCAAATCCCGCGCGCCGGGAAGAGCGGCTTGCCGTTGCGGCACAGGCGGCACGCGATTTCCATGAACTGCCAGAGATGCACGCGGAGTACGCGGAGGCGCTCGCCGCACTGCACCGCTATGAGGCGGCGATTGCGGCGGCGGAGCGTGCCTTTGTGCATGAGGAGCAGCGGGCGACGGACATCTCCGACTTTTCAGAAGAAATGGGGGCAGAGCTACGCCGCCGCATGGCAATTTGGGCGCGGATTGCGGCGCATGCACAGGAGCTGCGCATATCCGCAGGTGTGTTTGTGCGCGATGATCGGCGTGATATGAAGACCTGGCTTGAAAATACGGCGCTCTATGCGGATGAGCGGATCGTGGTCGATACGGGATCGACCGACGGCACACGCGCCCTTGCCAAGGCGGCGGGCGCAGTGGTCGCTGACTTTCCTTGGCAGGACGACTTTGCCGCCGCACGCAATGCAGTGCTTGCGCGGATTACGGGGGACTGGGCGGCGGTACTTGATGCGGATGAGTCCTTCTTTGATCCGTCCGAGCTGCGCGCATATCTTGCAATGCTCGATGTTGTTCGGCCGCATGTGGACGCCGTGCTTCTGCCGATTGTGCATGTCGATGAGGATGCGGGAGCGAAGGAGACGGGGCGTGCGCCGCATATCCGCCTCCTGCGCATGGGGCGAGGGCTGTATTACGAGGGGCGGGTGCACGAGGCACTGCGCAAGAACGGCGGTGACATAAAACTCCACCACGAGCCGGCTGCCCTTGCAATTCGTCACGTGGGGTATTCCTCGGGGCGGATGCGCGCCAAGCATGAGCGTAATCTCATGCTGATGGAGCGGCACATCGCCGAGCACGGGCTGCAGCCCGGTGACTGCCGCTATCTCGCCGATACCTACTACGGGCTTGGACAGTATGGGGCGGCGCTCGCATACGCACGCGCGGCGATGGAGGAGGATGTCGTGTCCGTCGGCGCACAGAGTCATCTTTATCACCTTTTGCTCGATGCGATGGAGAAGGAGCGGGTTCCGCTTGCAGAGCAGATCACGACTGCGCGCGCGGCGTGTCAGGCGTATCCGCAGCTGCCGGATTTTCATGGGCGGCTGGGACTCCTGTGCGCGGCAAGCGAATGCGGTGAGGCACTGCCCGAATTGACGCGTGCGCTGGAACTCTATGAGCGGCCCGTTGACACCAATGGAGAGGCCTCTGCATTCCCTGCGTGGGCGGGGGCTGTCTCCGCTGCACGTGCCCGCCTGCTGCTGGAGGGCGGAGAGCGCACTGCGGCAGAGGAGGAGCTAATGCGTGCTCTGTCCCTCGATACGGCGCGTGAGGAGGCACTTGATGTCTATGTGGAACTGCATCGCAGCATGGAGGCGGGGCAGCTGGCTGCCGCTCTGAATGATATGCTCGGCGCGGATGAGGAGGCACTTTCCTACCTCGTGCGCTTTGCAGACAGCTATGGCTGGCTCTCCTTGGCAGAGGCGGTACGTGCGGAATCTGCCCGTGCGTTGGAGCATGCCGTGCCGCCTCCCGCAATCTATGCGCATGTGCAGAAGCTCGCACCCGCAGAAGCGGGCGGATTTTTTGTCGGCACACTTGCGGGTCATGTGCGCGAGATTCCCGAGATTCTCCTGCGTTTGGAGCGCGATCGGCATGTGGAGAGTCTGCATCTCTACCATCGTCTGCGTGCACTCCTGCCCGCATCCATGCGTGCCTTTTGGCGACATTATGACGAACCGGACGCTGTGCGACGCCCTGATGACCGGGAGGGCTATGACCTCGTGCGGGAGGCGTTCGTTCACCATGCGGACGCAGAACAGGCGGAGCGCTTTCTGCGGATTGCTGCGGGCTACGGTGCTGAGGCGCTGGACGCAGCGGCGCAGGCGTTTGAAGATGCGCAGCGCTGGGAGGGGGCACTCATTGGATGGACTCTTGCCGCCGCGCTGAAGGGAGATACGGTGGACACTCTCTATGGCACGGCGCTTGCCGCACTGCATCTCCGAGACCGTACGGAGGCGGAGGGAGCTCTTGCACGATTGCTTACGCTCGATCCCGCCCATCGAAAGGCAAGGGAACTGATGGAGCTGATACGATGAAGATTTCGGCATGTGTCATTACAAAGAATGAGGCGGAAAATCTGCCGCGCTGGCTCGCCTCGATGCGTGTCTTTGCCGATGAGATGATCGTGGTCGATACCGGCTCGCAGGATGCGACGACGGAGATCGCGCGGGCGGGCGGTGCCAAGGTCTATCATTTTGACTGGATCAACGATTTCGCGGCGGCGAAGAATTTCGCACTTGACAAGGCATCGGGGGATTGGATTGTCTTTACGGATGCGGATGAGTATTTTGCGGAGGAGTGTGCGCCGCGCGTGCGCCCCCTGATCGAGGAATACAGCGTACGAGAAAAGTTCGATGGCTTTATTGTCCATCTCGTCAATATTGACATGGATACGGAGGCACTTCTCGGGACATCCGCCGATGTGCAGCGTATCTTTCGCCATGCGCCGCACATTCGCTTCGTCGGGAACATCCACGAGCATGTGGAGAATCTGAGCGGTGACGCGGGGCGCGAGATGATGCTGGCACCGGGGCTGACGCTCTATCATACGGGGTATTCGCCGCGCATCATAAAGGAGAAGTCGCGGCGTGATCTCGAGTTGCTGCTCGCGCGGCGGGCACGCGGCGAGCACAGGAAGCTCGACGAATATCATCTCATGGACTGTTACTATACGCTTGAGGACTATCCAGAGGCGGCACGCTATGCGCGCCTTGCACGGGATGGGGAAGATCATCCCGCCCTGTCGGAGGATCGCCCGCATGCCGTCCTGCTCCAATCGCTCATTCTTATGGGGGCGTCGGATACGGAGATCGAGGCTGCGTATGCAGCGGCGTGCGCGGCATTTCCCGAAAAGGCTGATTTCCCGCTGATCTATGGCACATGGGCATGGGAGGCGGGCTATTTAACATGCGCCCGCGAGGCGTACCGCACGGGGCTGCATCTGCACGAAGAGTACTATCGTGAGGGAGACTTCTCCGGCATCCTCGCACCGAGTGCATACACGCGGCTCGGTGAAGCGGCAGCGCTCACGGGCGATGCGGAGGGGGCAGCGGCGCTCTATGAGCACGCCGTCCGTCAAAACCCGCACCATGTGCCCGCACTTGTATGTCTCATTCGTCTCCTTCGTGCGGCAGGCGCAGATGACGCGGCGCTGATCGAGCTGCTGAACGGTCTTTATGATGATGAGTCTGCAGATGCGACTTTTCTCGCCTCCGTGCTGGCGGGGACGGACGCCCCTCTTGCAAGCCTTTACTACGATCGACGGAGCACACTGAAGTTTCCGGAGCGACGGCGTTTTCTGCTCGCGGGCGATGTGTGCTCGGCGGCGGCATCGCTGATCGAGGATCTGGAGCGGACGGCGGCGCTTGCGGCAGCGCGCGAGGCGGCGTTCACGCCGGAGCAGCAGGGGGCCCTGGCACTTCTTTTGCCGGATGCGTGCAGGGAGCTCTCCGCCGCCCCCGAGGCACAGCGCATGATACGGCGCATCGGACGGCTTGCGGAGGGTGCGGTATGAGCACAGATCACATGGAGCAGCTGCGCGACCGTATCTTTGCGGCTCTTGCACGCGGTGATGAGGTGACGGCAAGGAAGGGGATCCGCAAGCTACACCGTCATGCGCCCGCCGAAGCGGCGGGGCTCCTGACGGCACTTGAGATCGAGGCGGGACGGGCGCAGGAGGCACTGCGCACGTGGCGGGAATGTGCACGGCACGCGCCCCGTGATCCCTATACGATCTTTCTGCGCGCGCGCATTCATCTCCTTATGGGAGAACGGCGTGCTGCGCTCGATCTCATCAGCCCGCTTCTCGGCGCGGAGATGTCACCTGCTGTTGCAGAGAAGGTCTATAATCTCGCGGGGCAGTGCGCGCGCTTTCTTGGGCGTGCGGAGGAGGCAGTTACGTTCTACGAACGCGCACGGGATGCCGCGCCCAATCTCGCATTACGTGCACTCAATGCGAGCAATGTCCTCTTTAATCGGCACTACCTTCCCACGACACTCGCAGAGGACAGGCGTGCTGCGGAGCAATACGGCACAATCTTTGCCGATGTGCGGCAGTTCTCCCACGATTGGCATGCGCTTGGGAAAGAACGTCTCTCTATCGGCTATCTCTCACCCGATGTCAGGGAGCATGTCGTGCTCTCCTTTTCCCATGCCCTGATGACGGCGCTCGAACCCGCGCGCTTCGATGTGACGGTCTATGCGCTGAACGCGGAGGATGGCTATACCGAGCGAGTGAGGCAGTCAGTCAGGAGCTTCCGGAATCTCGCGCACTGTTCTCCGGAGGAGGCAGCGGATGTGATCTATCGTGACGGCATCGACATCCTTGTCGATCTTGCGGGGCATACGGCGGGAAGGACGCTGCCGATTCTCGCCTGTCGTCCCGCGCCCGTGCAGATTTCGGGGATTGGCTACTTCGCCTCGACGGGGCTATCCACTGTGGATTACTTTCTCACCGACTCGATCCTTGCGGCGGGTGCGGCAGAGGAGGGCTTCACGGAGGAGCTGCTCGTTCTGCCGCATACACATTTCTGTTGGCAGCCGCTGCATGCGGCACCTGCGCCTGCACATCCTCCCGCAGCAGGACGCTCCATCGTCTTTGGCAGCTTTAACAATTTCACGAAACTGAATGATCGCGTGCTTCAAACATGGGCAGAGATCCTGCGCCATTTGCCGGAGAGCTGTCTCTTTCTAAAAACAGATGTATTCGCGTATGAAGATGCGCGCGCGGAAGCCCTCACGCGCATGAAGGCTGCAGGGATCCCGATGAACCGTGTGGAGGTTCAGGGAGCGTCGCGGGACTACATGGCGGCATACAATCGCGTGGATATTGCGCTCGATCCCTTTCCCTATCCGGGCGGAGGAACGACCTGCGACGCGCTCTACATGGGCGTGCCCGTTGTGACGCTTGCGGGGGAGAGCCTCGGCAGCCGCTTCGGTGCATCCCTGCTCGACAACATCGGCGCAGGTGCGCTTATTGCGCATACGGAGGAGGAGTATGTGGAACGCGCCGTTTCTCTTGCGGGCGATTCTGCGCTGCTCGATGCGCTGCATGCGGGACTGCGCGGGATGATGGAGAAATCTCCCGTGATGGATGCGGCGGGCTATGGCAGAGATGTTGGGGCAGCATACGAAGCCGTGTGGAAACGGTATGCGGAGCACAGTGCCGCGCTAAAGTCCCCTGCCGCTTATGACGATAGTATGAGTATGGATCTTGCGTCGCTGAAAGACTGTATTTTTGCGGCACTTGAGGCGGAGCGCTACGCTGAGGCGGAGCAAAGTGCAGCTCGTGCACTTGCCGCAGGCGCAGAGGATGATATGCTCCGCTATCTCCACGCATACGCTGTGGAGCGGCAGGGCGATCTGCCGCGTGCAATGGCGCTTGCGGAGGACTATATCGCAGCGGGACGGACAAAGCTGCGCCACGAGTTTATGCGCCTGCGCGCTGCAGTTGCCTATCGCATGGGGGATGTGCGGGCAGCGGAGTTCTACCGATGCGCATACGAGGAAGAGCCGGACGATCCCTCGCTTTACAGTTCGTTCCTGTTGGCACAGAACGCGCAGACTGTGGATGAGGAGGAACTCTTTCGCGCACATCGGGGCTACGCACATCTCTTTGACCGTGTGCCGCGCTATACCGACCATGTACCTCATGCACATGAGAAAATTCGCGTCGGCTATATCTCGCCGGATTTTCGCCGCAATGTACTGCAGCATTTCGTTCAGCCGCTCCTCGTGGGCTATGACCGCGCACGCTTTGAGGTCTATGCCTACAGTACGACGGAGACGCCGGACGATGTGACGGCGGCACTGCGCCCGCATGTGACCGTCTGGCGCGATCTGGGCGGTGCTGCTCCGGAGGAGATCGCCGCCCGCATCCATTGTGACGCGATTGACATTCTCGTTGATCTTGCTGGACATGCGGCGCACGGCGCGCTCCCTGTACTCGCGCGGAGACCTGCGCCCGTGCAGATGATGGGACTCGGCTATATGGCGACCTCGGGGTTGCCGGAGGTGGATGCGTTTCTGACGGATGAGTCTTGTGATCCTGTCGGGGGGGCGAGTGAAAAATACTTTACAGAGCACCTCATTCGCCTTCCCAGCCAGTTTGTCTATGTGCCGCGTGCGGGGCTGCCCGCTGCGGCAGGGACATCCGCGAAGAAGCGGGGGCATATCCTCTTTGGGGTATTCAATCAATATCGGAAATTTACGGATGACATGCTGCTCCTCTGGCGGGAGATCTTGGTGCGCGTGCCGCAGGCGCAGCTGCTGCTGAAGTCCCAGATCTTCTTTGCCCCCGCAATGGTGGAGGCGGCACGGGTGCGCCTTGTGCGCCTTGGATTCGATCTCGAGCGCGTGATCCTCGAGCCTGCAACGACGGACTATATGGAGCGCTATCTCGACGTGGACATCGCGCTCGACACCTATCCATGGCCGGGCGGAGGCACGACCTGCGACGCGCTCTACATGGGAGTGCCCGTTGTGACGTTGTACGCTGCGCGGCGCAGCACGCGCTTTTCATACGCACTTCTGCAGCATGTAGGTTTGGAGTCTTGCGCTGTGCAGACACCCGCAGGCTATGTGGAACGTGCGGCTGCCCTTGCAGCTGATTTGGAGGCACTGGATGAAATACATAGGGAATTGCGCACGCAGATGGAGCGGTCGGCGCTCATGGATCAGCAGGGCTATATGAAGGCGTTGGAGCAGGCGTATGAGGATGTGCTGCATCGCACTGATGAGGAGAGACGATGAAGAAAAAGAAGCATAAAACAAGGCACTGCGCTGAAACGAAAAAAGCCTCTCGAAAGATTCGGCTCGGCTATCTCTCCTCGGACTTCGGGACGGGACGGACGCGGGATCTGCTGCCAATGTACTTTTCTGCATACGATAAAGAGCGGTATGAGATCTATGCCTATCATGCGGGTGAGAGCGGAGATGCGGAGCCGTTTGCAAAGGAATCCACACTGCGCGAGATCGGCACGATGACATCGGAGAAGGCAGCAGAGATGATTCGCAGGGATCGGATCGATCTGCTCGTCGATCTCTCGCTTCGTACACCGTCTGACCACATTCGTGCGATTCTGGCGCAGCATCCCGCGCCGCATATAATCTCCCTTGCTGCGGACTGCCCCGAGGGGCTTTCCGACGTGCTTCCGCGGGTCGAAGGGGCAGAGGTTCTGCCATGGTGCTATACACCGTTTCGTCCGATTCTCCAATATGTGTACCGCGCGTCCCTTCTTGATACGGGGACACCGACGCTCGGCATTGTAGGTACGTGTACGCCGGAAACGACAGAGCACCTGATGCTCCTCCTGTGTGATGTGCTGCGCCGTATCTCCAATGTACGCCTCGTTCTGTCCGCGCAGATCGCGGGGGCGCTCACGGAGGAGCAGCTTGCGCATATCGCAGCGGAGGGATCGGAGGCATCCGTGCTCGACCTCGTGGATGAATTGCCATACGATATGCTCGATCTCGTACTTGGTGTGGATGTCGATTTCATGGATGTGTGTCTGGCAGCGACGCACTCCGTGCCGCTCCTTGTGCAGGAAGCGGCCGTACATGGGCGCAGCGCCGTCATGGTTCTTGAACGGTTGGGGCTTGCGCCCGTGCAGGATATGGATGCGCTTGCCGATGCGGTCTGCCGCCTATGCGCAGATCCTGCACGGCTTTCAGAATACCACGGAGCGCTGCATTGGCTGCTGTATGACCTCTTTGACGCAGGAGAGATTCTCTTTTCCGTGGAGCGCGCATACGAGCGAGTTTTGGCAGAGGATTGTGGGAGGGACGTGGACGAGCTGAATGTCCACCTTGCGAATGCTGCCGCGCATAAGGACTGGGCAGCGGTGATCGCGGTGGCACACACGCTCGACGGTATGGATGCACTCACCGTGGAGCAGCGCATGAGTCTTGCGTGGGCGTATTTCTTCTCAGGTGCACCGACACTTGCAGGACGCTGGGCACTTTTGGCGGAGGGGATTTCACATGATCGCGAGGGGGCGCGTCTCTATCTTTCTGTGGTCAGCTCTAATCCGCCGGGAACGGAGATTGAGATTGTCCAGCGTGCGCGTTACGGGCTTGATCTCATCGCGTCAGGGATGCCCGTCGTTCAGGATGTCAGCGCAGCACTTCGCGATGCATATATGGACAGAGATCTGTTGCTCGAGGGATCGGAGCCGTCAACGGAATTTATGAGGCGGTGTATCGAGGATGTCACGGATGTTTCCATACGGCGTCGACTTTACGGTGGGATTCTTTTCCGCCTGAATGCCATCGATTTGTCCGCCGAGGATGTCTATCGGCAAAGTCTCTGCTATGGAGATTTCTTTCCAAATGTGCAGCCGTATGCGCACACGGGGCGACGAAAGAAGGAAAAAATCCGCATCGGCTATATCTCGGGAGACTTTCATGCGCACGTCATGCAGTATTTTATCTGGCCGTTCCTCGCGGGCTTTGATCCGAACAGCTTCGAGGTTTACGCTTACAACCTTGGCGAGTCGGATCAGTATTCGGAATTCTTTCAGACGCTTGTGACACGGTGGCGGGATCTCAGCGCGCACAAGAAGGATCCGGCGTACATTGCCCGTGCGATCTATGCGGATGAGATCGACATCCTCTTTGATCTCGCGGGGCACACAGCGAATTCAGGGCTTGCTGCGCTCGCGTGGAAGCCCGCGCCCGTGCAGATCTCGGGACTCGGCTATATGGCGACGACGGGGCTGCCGGCGGTGGATTACTTTGTGACGGATCACTACTGCGATCCGGAGGGCAGCGGCAACGAATCTGTCTATGTGGAAAAATTACTGCGCCTTACGAGCCAATTCTGCTATAATGGATTTACGAATCTGCCCGTCTCGACCGGAACCCCCGCGCGCACACGCGGCTATATCCAATTTGCCTCCTTCAATAAATACCTGAAGCTGCGGGATCCGATGCTCGTAGCATGGCGCGAGATTATGGAGCGCGTGCCGAACTCCCGCCTCCTGCTGAAGAACTCTGCTTATGGAAAGAGCGGAATCGTTGGGGTCGTGCAGGAGCGTCTGCGGCGGCTCGGCTTTGACCTGAGCCGGGTGATGTTTGAGACTGCAACACGAGACTATATGCAGCGCTATCTTGACGTGGACATCGCGCTCGATACATTCCCGTGGCCGGGCGGCGGAACCACCTGCGACGCGCTCTATATGGGCGTGCCCGTCGTTTCCTACTATCAGGAACGCCACAGCACTCGCTTTACCTACAGTCTGCTCGCGAATATCGGACTCGCGGATCTTGCCTCCGAACGCATGGAGGACTACGTCGAGACGGCGGTGGCTCTCGCGGCCGATCTGGATCTTTTGGATGCCCTGCACAGGGAACTGCGCGACCGCATGAAGGCATCTCCTGTCATGGATCAGGAGCGCTATATACGTGAGATGGAGGAACACTATCATGCAATCTGGGCGCAGTGGGAAGCGGAGCAGGAATGCCTTTGAATGTACCTATGCCCGCATGGAAAAGGCTCTCGCGGCGGGATGGCTGGAGGAGGGACTCGCGTGCTTGGAGGAAATGGCGCGTGCGGAGCTCTTTCCCGAGGAACGCCGCTATGAGCAGCACGAACTCATGGGGCAGATCCTCTACTGCCTCTCGGATCTCGCGGCGGCGCTCCCGCACCTGAAGCTGGCGTGGGAGCTACCGCGTGCAGATCATGCGGCGCGCCTTGCGGCACTCAGCAACTATCTGATGGATTTGCACTATGTTGACGGCATCAGTGATGAGGAGATGCGTACGGCGCATCTTGCATACGGTGCGATGCTCGGTGATCTGCCGCAGTTTACGCACGCGAAATGCCGATGGGAGAAGCTGCGCATTGGCTATCTCTCGCCGAACATCACGGATCACGTCGTTCTGAACTTTGTGATCCAGCTCTTCGCCGCATACGATCGCACACATTTTGAAGTGTATCTCTATGACATCGGTACGCTGCAGAGCGAGGTGACGGACTGGGTCGCGGGCATGGTGGACGGCTATGCGGATCTTTCGTCGTGCAGTCCGCAGGAGGCGGCACGTCGTATCCACACGGACGAGATCGATATCCTCTTTGATCTCGCGGGGCATTCGGCGGGGGGGAAGACGCTGCAGATTGCGGCATACAAGCCCGCGCCCATACAGATCTCAGGCATTGGCTACTTCGATACGACGGGACTGCCGGCGATGGACTACGTGCTCGGAGATCCGTTTGTCGACCCGCCGGGGATGGATGCCCTCTTTACGGAGCGGATTCTGCGTCTGCCGAAAACCCATCTCTGTTTCACGCCATCCGAGCGGTTTCAGCCGTATGAGCATCTGCATCGCGTTCCGCATGATCCCGTCATCTTTGCGAGCTTCAACAACTTCGCGAAGATTACGGACGGAATGCTTGGACTGTGGGCAGAGATTCTGCGGCGCGCACCTGCGGCACGTCTCCTGCTGAAGAATACACAGCCGAGCGAGGAGCTGCTTGCCCGTATGCGGATTCGTGCCGCGCGGGCAGGCGTTGATATGGATCGCCTCACGCTGCGCCCCGCGTCAAAGGACTATCTGCGGGATTATCTGGAGGTGGATGTGGTGCTCGACACCCATCCATATCCGGGCGGTGGGACAACCTGCGAGGCACTTTTTATGGGACTGCCTGTTGTGACGATGGCGGGGACGCGCCACGGTGCGCGCTTTGGGGCGGGGCTTCTACACAATGTGGGGCTTGCCGAACTCGTGGCAGAGAGTCCCACTGCTTATGTGGATTGTGCCGTGGGACTCGCTTCCGACAGGGAGCTGCTTGCTGCACTGCACGCAGCAATTCCGCGTATGATGCGCGCCTCACCGCTGATGGACGGGACAGGTTATGTGCGTGCCGTGGAGGCGGCATACAAGACGGTATGGGAGCGATACCTCAATGAAGAAACGTAAGAAGATCCGCGCGGAAAATGCACGCAAAAAGCGTGCGCGGCGGGAAGAAAAACGTAAGGCGAAAGGGACGATGACGATGACAGAGAAGAAGATTGTGTCGACGGCGGATATTCGGCGTGCTATGGAGAAGAAGGAATATGCAGCGGTGATCAATTCGTTTGCCGACATGCTTGCACAGGGCAATCCGTCCGAGGAGTGCTTTGGGGATGTGGCACGCGCCTATTTCGAGCTGGGCGACTATACGCGTGCGGCAAGCTGGGTAACGACGACGCTTTCAAGGGATCCATCGAATGTAGCTGCGCGCATCCTGCTTGCGCGCATCTGCCAGCGCGAGAAACGCCCCGATGATGCGCTGAAGCTCTACGAGAATATCCTTGCTTCTCATGGCGCGGCCGTATCGGAGGAACAGGGGGCGGAGATCAAACGTCTCGCAGGTCTCGATGCGCGTCTCAATCCGGAAAAAACGCGCACGGAATACCCGCATCTCGCTGCATTCCTCGGTATGGGGGGAAAGCCTGCTGCTGTGATTCCTGCCGCGTCGGCTGCGCCTATGCCGCCGGTTGCTCCCGCTGTGGTAGTGGAGAAAAGCCCTGCGCCGTCTGCCGCTTCCACTGTTGCCGTGCATGCCACGCAGCAGGTGCGTGAGATCCTTGCACAGACGATCCGCCCCGTGGAAAAGGTGGAGGCACTGAACGCATTCGCGGGCGCGGCATACATTGCAGATGACTACGTGGGAGCAAAGACATTCCTTATGGCGGCACTGGAGGTGGATCCCGGCTGCGATGATACGATCCGCAATATGGCTCTCCTCCTGCATGAGATGGGCGAGAAGGATAAGGCACTTCAGATTGCGGCGAAGATGCGCAGAGCAGACTTTATGCTGCTGCGGGCTCTGAAGTCATGAAGCGGCTCTCAATCGTCCTCACGGTGACAGGGGACGGGACATATCTGCACGAGACGGTGGAGGCGGCGCTTGCCGCTGCCTCCGCTCTTCGTGTGGAGACGGAGCTGATCGTCGCACTGCATACCGTGCGGGAAAAGGCGATGCGCAAGCAGCTCCGCCGCCTGCCGTGCCGTCTGTGCGCGTCAGACACGGCTTCCCCTGCAGCCCTCTGCAATGTTGGTGAACGCGTGGCAAAGGGACAGTACCTCCTCTTTCTGGAGGAGGGGGTGATCCTCTCAGAGGAGGGGCTGCGAAAGATGCTCGATACCCTCCTGTTAAACGATGAGATCGCTGCGGTCGGCCCCTTCTGCAACCGTACAAATTTCGCATGGCAGTACATCAATGCGGAGGCGATGAAGGAGCAAGGGGAGCATCCGGCGGACTGGGTGCGGACGACATTGACGGGCGCGACGGAGAGCCTGTTCCTTGAGGGCTTTGCGCTGCTCGTGCGCCGCTCTGCCTTTCAGGCGGTGCATGGCTTCGATGAGGCGTTCACGGGCGGCGGTGCAGATCTCGACCTTTCATTTCGGCTGAAATACGAGGGCTTTCACCTCCTTCGTGCTCCCGTTTATCTTGCGCACAGGGCGGCGAACAGCTGCGAACTCTACGACATGGTGCGCACAGAGGCGCGACCGCTCCTCATGGAGCGGTGGGGTATTGACATCGGTCTACCCGAAACGATATTGCAGGAGCTGCTTGGTGGGATTGTGTGGGCACATGACCTGCCGCTGATCCGCGCAACGGCGCGTACTGCCCTCTGCAAGGCACCACTTGTGAGCATCATGATCCCGACGTACAACCGCCCTGCCTATTTCCGTGAGACGCTCGAGAGTGCGCTCTCTCAGACCTATCCGAACGTCGAAGTGATCGTCTGCGACAACTCCACGGATGACCGCACCGAGGAACTGATGCAGGCGTATTGGGCGGATGTGCGTGTGCGCTATGTCCGCAACAGAGAGGCGAAGACGAAGGAAGAGAACTTTATGCCGTTCGAGCATCTCGCGCAGGGGGAGTACCTGCAATGGTGCATGGACGATGATATCCTTCTGCCGGACAAGATTACGCTCATGGTCGATGCCTTTCTCTCGGAACCAACTGCCACATTGGTTACGTCCATACGCGGCGTGATTGACGGGGAGGGGCGGTATCTCGGACAGTGGCAGGATGCGCCTCCGATCAGTGGGCGTTATGGCTGCTTTGATGGTGCTGCCGTCGGTCGCACCGTACTCATGAACGCGGCAAGTTTTTTGGGCGAACCTTCTGCTGTTCTCTTTCGCAGACGCGATCTGACGCACCACTATTGGCGTGCGGAGTCACGCGGGTATCAGACGATATCGGACTGCGCCATGTGGTTGGAACTGCTCGAAAAGGGGGCAGCCGTCATCTTCGGCAGGCCGCTCAGCCTCTATCGGCGGCATGAGGGACAGGAGGGCGCACAGGCAGATACGCTGGTGCTCAGCCGCATTGAGTGGCGGCGCCTGATTGAGGAATACTGGCGGCGGCGCGTGTTTCTGACCGAGGAGGCGGATTACCGTACCGTCATGGATCATCTGCAGGGATCGGATCGGGAAATGATCGAGCCGTTGCTGCCACAGGTGTCCCCTACGCTGCAGAGAGCTTATGAGATGAGCACCTCGCTACTCCATATTGTCCTTATGAATCGTGTTGAGGGATGTTCAACCATTCGTCTGGATGCGCCGCTGAAACCCCTCGTGGAGCGTGGATTGATCTCTTTGAGTGGGTGTGTGCAGACAGATGATCTCACAATTTCACTTCGTGATGCCGCTCAGCATGACAGCATTCTGCTGATGGAACGCCGCTGGCTTTTGTGCAGTGGCGAGGTAAGTCAGGTGCTCTCTGGGCTTACGGCGCGCGGCAATATCCTCCTGCAGGAGTTTGACGATCATCCCTTGATCTCGGAGGAGATTGTACGGGAAAACTATTTTACCTTTCGTGCCATCTCCACTGTACAGACTTCGACGCAGTATCTAGCCGACGTTCTGCGTGAATTCAATCCTCACATCTATCTCTTTGAAAATCAGCTCGCTTCTCTGCCCGAGCGGCGTATCTATGATCGGGAGAATCCGCAGGTTACGATCTTCTTCGGGGCGCTGAACCGACGTCCGGACTGGGAGCCGCTGATGCCCGCGATCAATGCGGCGATCCGCCGTTACGGCGACCGGCTGCATTTTCATGTCATCTCCGACCATGCCTTTTATGAGGCTCTTGAGACGGAGAAAAAGGACTTTGCGGGCGGCGTACGGGATGCCTCCATCGTCGCCCCGTACGAACGCTATATTGCAGCACTGCACGATGCAGACATAGCCCTCCTGCCGCTGCGGGATACAGAGTTCAACCGTGCCAAGTCCGATCTCAAGTTCATCGAGGCGGCGGGGCATGGTGCGGTGGCGCTGGCCTCGCCTACGGTCTATGCAGAAACGATGCGCGACGGTGAGACGGGGCTGATCTTCCGCAGCCCCGAGGAGTTCGCTGAAAAGCTCGATCTGCTGATTGAGCGCGCTGATCTCAGACGAAGTCTTGCGGAGCATGCCTACCGCTATGTGGCGGAACATCGCCTGCTGGAATACCATCTGGACGACTATATCACCGCCTATCAGGAGATGCTTGCACGGCGAGAGGAGTTCGAACGCGACAGGCGCGCCCGTATCGCGAAATTTTTCCCGCAGCTTTGACCCTTATTGTGAGGAATGTCAAAGCGTAAGAATCTTTGTTTTTATCTCCGTTTGATGATAGCCCATTGACAGTAGTAGACACGGCTCTTATAATAAAGACAAGCATACGTGCGAGGCAGGAGAGATACTGGTTGACACAGTGTTTCTCCAACAGTGAAAGGAGAGCCGATATGACGGGCAAAGTAAAATGGTTCAGCGCGGATAAGGGATACGGATTTATCTCCCGCGCGGACGGCGACGACGTGTTCGTGCATTTTTCTTCGATCCAAGGTGAGGGATATAAGACACTCAGCGAAGGTCAGGAAGTCGAATTCGACATCGTCGAAGGTGCGCGTGGTCCACAAGCGGACAACGTGGTCAAAAAGGAATAAAATCCAAGGTTTGAAAAGCCCGGCTTACACAGCGGGCTTTTTCATTTGCGCAAAAGCGTGGATGGCATGGAAAAATCAGAATTTAGGGAAATTACCATTCTTTTGCAGGTTTTTTGATGATCGCGTCGAAATAGGTAGATAAAAGAGGGGCGAGAGAAGATCGCTCCTGTGAATAGAAAGGGGCTGTGTTTCATGGCTGCATTCACGATTCGGGGAAAGAATGTCGAGGTTACACCGGCGCTGCGGGACTATGTGGAGAAGCGGGTCGGCAAGATCACGAAGTACTTTGAGAACGTTGGGGAGATCTCGGTACTGCTCTCGGTGGAGGGGAACCATCACAAGGTAGAGGTAACGGCTCCCATCGTGCGCGGGGTTCTGCTGCGCGGCGAGGAGCATTCAGAGGATATGTACAGCTCCATCGATCTCGTCATTGAGAAATTGGAACGCCAGATTCGCAAGCAGAAGACGAAGCTGGAGCGCCGTTTCCGTCATGGCGGGTTCAAGGCAGAGGCGGTCGAGACATTCAGCCAACCCGTGCCGGAGGAGGATGATGTCTTCCCCGTTGTCAAGACGAAGCACTTTGCCCTGCAGCCGATGGATGTGCAGGAGGCGATCATGCAGATGAATCTGCTGAATCACCACTTCTTCGTCTTCCGCAACGCAGAGACCTCGGAGGTGAATGTTGTCTACAGCCGCAACGATGGAAAGTATGCCTTGATCGAGGTTGAGGAGGGCTAGCTGGCTTGCGGAGATTGGGGGACGGTTGCGCCGTACGGTGCGCGGCCGTCCTCTTTTTTTCCGTTTTCATACGTTTTGTGTTATGATAGGGGGCGGTAAAACTCTCTATGGCATTGGGGGATGTATGCGTAAAATCTATATGATTCATCAGTGGGTAAGCCTCGTCTGCGCGCTCTTTCTGCTGCTGCTGACGCTGACGGGACTGCCGCTGCTCTTTCGCGGTGAAATCAACGCATGGAACACGGTGAATATGCCGCAGCGCGGAGAGTCCATGCCGCTCCGTGCGATCTGGCAGGCACTGCCGGCGGGGACGGCGGCGGTGACAGCGGCATTTCCAGAAAAGGAGATCCTCGGTGTTACGCCTGATGGATCGGACGGGACGCTTTACTTTCTCGTCAAGGATCGCAGCGGCAAGGCTGGGCGCTCCCACATGCGCATGGGCGGCGAGCAGATCATGTACGATGTACGCACGGGTACGGTCTTTAACCGCAAGGATCGCATCTACCGCTCCGAGGCGGTGCAGGAGTTCATGCATACGATGCACGTCCTCCATGTCCGCATGGGGATGGAGGAGGGCGGGCGTGACTTCCTCGCCGTGATGTGCGTCCTCTCCGTGGTCTCCGTTGTGAGCGGTGTCTACCTCTACCTGCCGATGATGAAGAGCATGGCATTCGGTACGCGCAGGCGAAAGAGCAGCCGCCTCTTTTGGTCGGACTGGCATAAGATCACGTCCGTATTTGCGGGTACATGGGCGGTCGTCATGTGTGTGAGCGGTGTCTTTATCGTTCTATACTCCATCGGGATACGGGATTATCACCGCACGGCACATACGCTTGCGATGGAACATTTCGCCGCTGTGGAGCAGAGTGCGGCGACGATTCCGGCGACAGAGGCGCTGGAACGGATCCAGGCGCATTTCCCGCAGAAAGACGTGATCTCCATGCGGTTTCCTGCAGGGGAGAATGGCTACTATATCTTTCAGGCAGCCGACCCCACTGTGCGCGCGACGAATTTCGCGCTGGGCGAGCAGGTCTATCTGCCGGCGGGCGGCGGGGAGCCGTTCTTCGTGCCCGTGCCCGCATGGCTGCAGGCGGCGCCGTTCTTCCTGAATTTGCACATTCACAATCACGAGCTGACGGCGGAAAAGATCTTCTGGGCGCTGCTGATCCTCCTGACAGCAGCGATGATCGTCACGGGGATTGTCCTCTGGCTGACGCGTTGGCGCAGCCGCATCTCGCAAGCCGCAGAGATCGCTGTGCAGAAACGAACCAATGCGGCATGGGAGGAACCGGCGCGCGTTGCGCTGCTGAGTTTAGTCATATTCATCGCACCGATATACGGCCGCATGGGAGAGGGCATTGCCCTCGCACTGAGCGCGTATCTGATCGTTTATTTTGTGCGCGCAGTGCGCAGGTGACAGGAGCAAGGGAAGGGGATGCAGTTGAGTTTCACGGGACTGACCTCGGCAGAGGCGGAGGAATCGCGCCGCATACATGGATCAAATGCCATTCCGGAGCCTGCGTGGATGACGTTCGGGCAGGCGTTCCGCGAGACATTCCGCGACCCGATGATCCGCATTCTGCTGGTGATGGTTGCGCTCATGATCGCCATGTACTTCGCCGGGCATGCGGAGATCTATGAACCGGTCGGAACGATTGTGACGGTCATCATCGTGGCGACGGTGACGGCGCGTACGAACGTCGCGAGTGATACGGAGTATCGGGCACTGCGTGCACGCACGGCAAAGGACACGGCGAAGGTCTGTCGCGACGGCGGGCTGCTCGTCCTGCCCGTGGATGAGATTGTCGTGGGCGATCATGTGATTTTGCAGGGCGGCAATAAAATTCCGGCGGACGGCATGCTCCTTGCGGGGGAACTGCGCGTGAACAACACGGCGCTGAATGGGGAAACGGAGGAATGCCCGAAGATCGCCGCAGACAGATGCTATGTATTTCCCGAGGAAATCACGGGCGATACCTTCGTCGACGACGCGACACTCTTTCGCGGGAGCGTCGTCTTTGACGGTGAGGGCGTGATGGAGGTGCGGCGCGTCGGCGTGCACACCATGATGGGCAGAATGGCGGCGGAGATGCAGGTGCGGGAGCCGGACTCTCCCTTGCAGGTGAAGCTCGCCAAACTCGCCGATCAGATCTCTGCGTTCGGCTATATCTCGGGGCTGGTCATCGTCTCCCTCTACATGATGTTCTTTGCCCTGCGTGCGGGCGGACTTGAGGCGTACGTCATGCAGGGGTGGAGTCAAATTCTCGTGGACGCCATTCAGGCGGTCTCGCTTGCCATCCTTATCATTGTCTGTGCCGTGCCCGAGGGGCTGCCGCTGATGATCTCACTCGTCCTCATGCAGAATACGAGCCGCATGCTTGCGCGCGGCGTCCTCGTGCGCCGTGCCGTCGGTATCGAGACGGCAGGCTCGCTGAACATCCTCTTCAGCGACAAGACAGGCACGATCACGGGCGGACAGCTTGAGGTCGTGGAGTTCTTTACGGCGGATGGGCACGTTATTGTACCCGAGGAGCACGCGGTTCTGCATGAAAAGCTGAAGCTCGCAATCGGCATGAACTCCGCCGCCATGTATGACGAGGCGGGCGCGGTGGTTGGGGGGAATCCGACCGATCAGGCGGTCATGCGCTTTCTCGGTGCGGAAACATACCGCGCCATGCACACGAATGAAGCCTATCGAGTCGGAAAGCGGCAGACATTTAACTCCACCAATAAATTCAGTCAGGCGGAACTGCCCGCACGCGGTACGGTCGTCTACAAGGGTGCCCCCGAGGCACTGCTGGCACGGGCGAAATACGCGCTTGCGCCGGATGGGGCGATCGTTTCCTTTGATGCAGATGCGCTGAACGAAAAAATAAACGAGTACGCCACGCGTGCGATGCGCGTCTTGGCGTTCGGGTATTCGGAGCAGCCCTTTCAAAAGAATGAGATCAATGCGGACGTCGTCCTGATCGGCTTTGCCGCGATTCGCGACGATGTGCGTCCCGAGGCGCGTGCGGCGATTACGGAGGTACAGGCGGCGGGCGTGCAGGTCGTCATGGTGACGGGCGACCGCCGTGAGACCGCCGTTGCGATTGCACGCGACGCGGGACTTTTGCGCGCGGACGGCGATCTCGTCCTCACGAGCAGCGATCTCGCCCAGATGCGGGACGATGAGGTGCAGCGCGTACTGCCGCAGCTGCGCGTCATTGCACGAGCACTGCCGACAGACAAGTCGCGCATTGTGCGCCTCTCGCAGAAGATGAACCTCGTCGTCGGCATGA
>ERZ773022.945-NODE-945-length-21144-cov-67.710797_pt1 | contig 21144 bp, 22 predicted proteins | sample MGYA00580839_ERZ773022 | MGnify/ENA primary metagenome ERZ773022 (study PRJEB29015, sample SAMEA2738020) | human oral metagenome | biome: human oral; feature: human-associated habitat; material: dental | place: China | collected 2044 ... | reverse complement strand
TCGGGGGCCGGCCCGGGGCCGGTGACACCCGCGGCGTCCCCGGCCCTGGCCCAAGTGCGCCCGACGGCCTGCCCGGGGGCCCACACGGCATCGCGGACGGGGGGCCCGGGGGCCTCCGCCGCCGCGCCGCGGACCGTCGGGGAGGGGACGAGCCGCCACAGCACGACGGTCGCCGCGACCTTCGCGGCGACCTCGAGCAGCCCTCCGATCGTCTCGAGGACGCGCGAGAAGACCGGGGCGTCGGAGCCGAGGACGCCCACGACGAGGATGAGGACGTCGTAGCAGGCGACGACCGAGACGACGACGGCGGCGGTCCGGGTCAGCGCCCTGGCCCTCCCGATCGCGCCTGTGCCGAGGACGCAGGCGAGGACCATCGCCACGTCGACGAGCACCCAGATGAGCGGCACCGAGGCGCCGGTCTGCCGCGCCGAGGCGGACACGCCCATGGACTCGTGCGCGAGGTTCCAGCCCAGGCGCATCCAGCCGAGGACGATGTAGACGACCGTCACGGCCAGGACGAGCCAGGCGATCGGCTCGCGCATCCTGAGCAGGATCCCGAGCCTCCTGGCGTGCGGCCGGGGCGGATCAGGCGAGTTCGGCACCGTACCGCTCCTTGACCTCGCCGACGAGGGCCTTGACCCGCTGGGAATCGGACAGCGGGCAGACGAGCGTCGCCGTCGCGGTGCGCACGACGGCCATGTCGTGCAGCCCGGTGACGGCGAGCACGGAGCGTTCGGGGTCCGCGTTGACGAGCAGGCACCCGGTGGTGCCGGAGGCGACGACGGCGCCCTGACGGACGTTGCCGTCGTCGTCCTTGTCGAGCTCGGCGTGCAGGTCCGCGAAGCTGCCGACGTCGGCCCAGCGGGCGGCGAGTGCGACGCCGATGACGTGGGCGTCGGTCCGGCCCCGGCTGACCGGCTCCATGACGGCGAAGTCGACGGAGGTCTTGAGCAGACCCGGGTAGATCTCGGCCAGGCGCTCGGGATGGGCGGCGAGCTCGGTGATCCGCTCATGGCTCTCGGGCAGCAGGACGCGCACCTGGCCGAGCAGCGTCGCGGCGCGCCAGACGAACATGCCGGCGTTCCACCAGTACTCGCCGCTGTCGACGTAGCGGGCGGCGAGCCCGGCGTCCGGCTTCTCCTTGAACTCGACGATCCGCGCCACGTCGGTGAGGCCCTCGACCGCCCGGCCGCGGTGCAGGTAGCCGTAGCCGGTGTGCGGCCCGGTGGGCACGATGCCGAAGGTGACGAGCGCGCGGTCATCGGCCTCGGCCACCTCGAAGGCCGTCGTCAGCCGGTCGGCGAAGGTCTCGACCGGTTCGATGATCTGGTCGGCGGTGACGACCGCGACGACGGCCTCCGGATCGCGGCGCACGAGGACGGCGGCGGGCCAGATGACGGCGTTGAGGGAGTCGCGACCGACGGGCTCGCCCAGCAGGTTCTCCGGGCGCAGGGCGGGCAGCTGGGAGGCCACCTCGTCGGCGTAGGCGGCACCGGCGCACACGAGGATGTTCCCGGGGGCGACGACGGCGCGAACCCGGTCGAAGGCCAGCTGCAGCAGGCTGCGCCCGTCGATCATCCTGAGGAGCTGCTTGGGCTCGCCCCGGCGGCTCAGGGGCCACAGGCGAGTGCCGGAACCACCGGCCATGATCACTGCGTATCTCACGCGCACACCATAGGACCGCGGACGTCCGAGGGGCGGCAACCACGCGGCGCCGCGCCGGGGGCGGGCGGCAACGTGGAGGACACCCCTGAGTCAACCCTGAGACGAATCCCGGAGGGCCCTCGGGGTGGCGGGCCCGCGCCGCGGCACGCCGTGACGGGCGCGCGCTGCCGGGCCCGGGACGCCCGTGCCAGTACCTTGGGTGCCATGGCTGACAGCAGGGACGAACCGAGCCGACAGGAGGACCTGGACTGGCTCTACCGCCGGGCGCCGGGCGACGGGGCGGCCGGCGCCCCGCGGGCCGCCCCGGCCACCAACATCGCCAACGACGCCGACATCCGACGCCGCGAGCGGGCCTTCCTGGAGCAGCGGCGCCGCCGTCAGGCCGCTCAGCAGGACCGTCGGGGCGGCCCGGAGCGGGACCTCCGGGCCGGTGCGCAGCCGGCGGCCCCCGCCGCGCCCGCCCCGGGCCGGCGCCGGCACGGCCCCGACGGGAGGATCCGGCGGAGCCCGGTCCGGCGGACGCTCCGCGCCGTCCTCGTCCCCGTCCTCGCCTGGCTGCTGTTCACCCTCGTCACGCCCATCCACGCCTGGAGCACGATGACGACCATCGGCTGGGAGCCGAGCTACGCCGGGCGCGTCGGCAACCAGCCGGGCACCGCCATCCTGCTCGTGGGCTCCGACTCGCGCGACGGCCTCAGCGAGGAGGAGCGGAACGAGCTCGGCACGGGCGAGGCCGAGGGCCAGCGCACCGACTCGATCATGCTCCTCTACACCCCGCCCTCCGGCGAGTCGGTGCTCATCTCGATCCCGCGCGACTCCTACGTGACCGTCCCCGGCTACGGGAGGACGAAGATCAACGCCGCCTACAGCTACGGCGGCGCCGAGCTGCTCACCGAGACGGTCGAGCAGGCCACCGGCCTGCGCATCGACGGCTTCATGGAGGTCGGCTTCGCCGGCTTCGCCGACATCGTCGACGCCGTGGGCGGCGTGGACGTCTGTCTGGACGAGCCGATGGCCGACGAGAAGGCCAACATCGACCTGCCCGCCGGCTGCCAGACGCTCAACGGGTCCGACGCGCTCGGCTACGTGCGTCACCGCTACGGCGACGCCGAGGGCGACCTGGGGCGGGCCCGCCGCCAGCGCGAGGTGATCGCCCAGATCGCCACCAGGCTCAAGAGGCCGTCCACCGTGCTCAACCCCGTGCGGTGGTGGACCGTCACCCACGCCCTGGCGGGCGCCGTGAGCCGCGGCGACGGCATGGGCGTCCTCACGATGGCCCAGATGACCAGGGGCGTCCTGTCGGTCTCCGGCGGATCCGGCGCGAGCCTCCAGGTACCGCTGGAGACCACCAACGGCTGGTCGGACGACGGCGCCGAGTCCGTCGTCATCTGGGACTCCGAACGCGCCTCGGCGATGTTCGAGGATCTCTCGCGGGGGGACACGAGCAACATCGCCCAGTACGCGGGCTGAGGCGGCGCCGGGCCGGCCGCCGAGGCTCAGCCCGCCCACCGGCCGCGCACCCTCTCGCCCTTGTCGAGGGCGGTCCGGCGCAGCTCGTCCTGGAAGCGCACCATCGCGGTGGTGAGCGCGGGGTCGCCGCTGGCGAGGATGCGCGCGGCGAGCAGCCCGGCGTTGCGGGCGTTGCCGATGGCGACGGTGGCCACCGGCACGCCGGCAGGCATCTGGACGATCGACAGCAGCGAGTCCATGCCCTCGAGGTGCTTGAGCGCGACGGGCACGCCGATGACCGGCAGCGGCGTGAGAGCGGCGAGCATGCCGGGCAGATGGGCCGCTCCCCCGGCGCCGGCGATGACGGCGCGCAGGCCTCGCCCATGGGCGCCCCTCCCGTAGGCGACCATGTCCTCGGGCATGCGGTGCGCCGAGACGACGTCGGCCTCGTAGGCGATGCCGAACTCCTCCAGGGCCTCGGCGGCCGGTTCCATCGTGGGCCAGTCCGAGTCGGAGCCCATCACGATGCCCACGAGGGGCGTGGCGTCAGTCATTGTCCTCTCCCATCAGATAGGCGGCCGCGGCGCGGGCGCGGGCCCGCACCCGGTCGCAGTCGTCCCCGTAGACCGTCACATGGCCGCGCTTGCGGCCCGGACGCAGGCTTTTGCCGTAGAACTGCACCCGCAGGCCGGGGTCGGCGGCGGCCACGTGGGCGAAGTCGCCCACGCTGTCGGCGCTGCGCCCTCCCAGGACGTTGCGCATCGTGCACCACGGCGCGCGGGCGTCGGTCGCCCCGAGCGGCAGCCCGGCGACGGCGCGCAGATGGTTCTCGAACTGGCTCGTCACCGCGCCGTCGAGCGTCCAGTGCCCGGTGTTGTGCGGGCGCATGGCCAGCTCGTTGACGACGACGCCCCCGTCGCGGCGCTCCATGAGCTCGACGGCGAGCAGGCCGACGACGCCGAGCGCGTCCGCGATGCGCAGGCCGAGGGCCCGGATCCCGGACTGCCTGGCGGCGGACAGCCCCGGCGCCGGGGTCGTCGTCTCGACGCAGACGCCGCCGTCCTGCACCGTCTCGCTCACCGGATACGACAGCGCCCGTCCGTCGGGGCCGCGCACGACGACGACCGACAGCTCCCGGGCGAAGTCGACGAATTCCTCGCCGATGATGACGACCCGCTCGCCGGCGCTCACCGACAGGGACTCCTCAAAAGGGGCGTCGGCGTCCGCGGGGCCGTCGAGCCGCCACACGCCGTGCCCGTCGTAGCCGCCCCGGGAGGCCTTGGCGATGACGGGCCATCCGAGCTCCGAGCCGAGGGCGCGCAGCTCGTCGGCGTCCCGGCAGGCGCGCCAGCGCGGGCAGGGCAGGCCGAGCCCGTCGCCGAGGCGCTCGCGCATGAGCAGCTTGTCCTGGGCGTGGACGAGGGCGGCCGGGCCGGGCCGGACGAGGACCCCGGCCGCCTCGAGCCCGGCGAGGAGCCCGGTGGGCACGTGCTCGTGGTCGAAGGTGATGACGTCGCAGCCGGCGGCGAACTCCCGGACGACGGCCGGGTCGGTGAAGTCGCCGACGGTCACCTCGCGCACGACCCGGGCGGCACTCACGTCGGGGCCCTCGGCGAGCAGCCTCACCTCGAGATCGAGACCGATCGCCGCCTCGTACATCATGCGGGCCAGCTGCCCACCCCCGATGATCCCGATCGTGTGCGCCGCATTCACGGCTCCAACCCTAACGACGGGCATGAGAGGATGGGCCCATGAGCACTCACATCGTGGCCATGGGCGGCGGCGGCTTCTCCATGTCGAGCAACGGCGCCCCGACGAGCCTGGACCGGTACGTCGTCGACCTCGCGGGCGCACGCGCCCCGCTCGTCTGCTTCGCCCCGACGGCCTCGGCCGACAACGCCACCTACATCAACCGCTTCCTCATGGCCTACTCGGGCCTGGGAGTGCGGACGATGGTGCTCACCCTGTGGCAGGGCGCCGCCGAGTCGGTGCGCCGCCTGCCGGAGGCCGACGTCGTGCTCGTCGGCGGCGGCAACACCGCCAACCTCATGGCCCTGTGGGAGGTCCACGGCGTCTCCACCGCCCTGCGCCGCATGGCGGGCGATCCCGACCGCACGACCGTCCTCGGCGGCATCTCGGCCGGCGCCGCCTGCTGGTTCGAGGGCTGCCTCACCGACGCCTTCGGCGATCTCCGCGGCTGGCGCGGCGGCCTGGGCCTGCTGCCCGGCAGCTTCTGCCCGCACCTGGACGGCGAGGACCGCGGCGCCGTCTACACGCAGGCGGTCGCCTCGGGGATGATCCCCGGCGGCTACGGCGTCGACGACGGCGCGGCCCTGCACTTCGTCGACGGCGAGCTGTCGAGGGTGCTCGCCGAGCGCGAGGGGGCGCACGCCCTCCACGTCATGCCGAGCGACGAGCCGGCCGCCTCGGGCGTCCTCACCGAGATCCTCAGCGCCGAGCTCATCTGAGCCGCCCTCCCCCGCCGGGCGTCCTCAGCCGGCGGGGCGTCCCCCGCGGTCGTCGACCTCGTACCTGTCGATGAGGAGGAGCACGGCGCCCCTCAGCTCCTCGCGGGCCTCGTCGAGCCCGACCGCGCGGCGCTCCACGGCGTTCATCATGGCCACGAGGAGCCCCTGCGTCATGATCGAGGCGATGCGGGCCCTGTCGGGGTTGATCCTCCCCCAGAGCCGGTCGAGCCCCGCGTAGAGGGCGGCGTGGGCACGGCCGACCGTGCGAGCCGCGTTCGGCTTGAGGCGCCCCTCGCCGATGCGCATGAGCCAGCCGTGCCCGGCGATGGTGGCCTGCTCGAGGTTGGCGATGGCCCAGGCGACGAGCTGCTCGTGCGGGTCCTCGCTGGCGTCCATGGCCTCCTGGACGGCGTCGAACCAGCCGGGCATGTAGCGCTCGACGACGAGGCCGCGCAGATCGTCGATGGACTCGACGTAGCGGTAGATGGAGTTGCGGGCGACGCCCGCCCGCGAGCTCACCGCGCCGGCGGTGAGGGCCCCGGGGCCCTCCTCGCGCAGGATCTGCTCGGCCGCGTCGATGAGGGACGTCATGACCTGCTCGTGGTGCTCGCGCACCGTCGGCGCGTTGATCCTCGGCACGCGGCCCTCCTCGCCCGTCTCGCCCGGGGGCGCCCCCGGTGGCCCCCGGCGCCCGTCCGCCGCGGGGTTGCGACACCGATGCTATCCGCCGCCCGTCCGCCGCGCCGCGCACCGCCGCGGAGCCGGCACCGGTGGGCGCCCCGCGGACCTCACACCCGCTGGCCCCCGTCGCCGACCGCGTAGACCAGCTCGCCGAGCATGCGCTGCACGCCGGCCAGGTCCGGCACGCAGTGCAGCTGGAGGGGCGCCGGGCCTTGCGTGTCGACGACGATCGTGCCCGAGCCGAAGACCCGGTCGAGGACGCTCCGGCGGTAGGAGATCTCGGCCACCCGGTTCAGCGCGACGTTCACCCCGGCGCGGTGCAGGAGGCCGGCGCGCACCATGATGCGCCGGCTCGTGACCGTGTAGCTCGTGGACGCCCAGCGCAGCACGGGCACGAGGACGAGGACGACGGCGGTGACGGCGAAGAGGCCGACGAGCACCCACGTGCCGACCGGCCGCGCCCCGGACGGCAGGGCCGCGAGCAGCACGCCGAGGACGCCCGCCAGGACGAACAGGGCCAGCACGGGTGCGGCGAGCACCCGTCCGTGGGGATGGCAGTGGACCACCACGTACTCGTCGTCGGCGAGGTCGCCGTGCCGTCTGCGCATGACCACCATTGTTGCGCGCACCGTCGCGCGCCCCTCGTCGCGCGCCCGCCGACGGGACGGACAGGCCCCGTGCACCCGCCACGCGGCTCCCCGCCCGCGGTCGGCTCAGCGCAGGTGGATGACGTCGCCGGCGCTGTGGACCCGGCGGTGCCCGTCGGCGTCCTCGACGACGAGGGCGCCGGTGTCGTCGACGCCGACGGCCGTGCCCGCGACGACGGCCGAGTCCGCCGAGTCGACGTCCTCGTGGATGAGGACGGAGCGGCCGATGGTGTCGCAGGCGGCCATGAAACCCTCCCGCACCTGGCCGGTGGTCTGCCACTGCTCGAACCAGCGTTGGAGACTCGTGAGGATCGCGGCGGTCAGTTCGTCCTTGCCGTGCGGCAGCCCCGCCAGGAGCAGCGAGCCGGCACCGGGCACGGGCAGCTCGGTCTCGTCCATCGAGATGTTGACGCCCCAGCCGAGCACGGCCAGCCCGTCGACGCGCTCGCACAGGATGCCGCAGATCTTCCGCCCGTCCAGGAGCACGTCGTTGGGCCACTTGAGGGCGACGCGGTCGGGCCCGGCTCCGGTGGCGCGCTCGACGCCCTCGCGCACGGCAAGGCCGACGAGGATGCTCAGCCAGCCCCAGCGGGCCGGTTCGGGTCGCGGCGCGACGAGCGCCGAGGTGGCGGTCGCGGTGCCGGGGACGTCCTCCCAGCGGCGGTCGAAGCGGCCGCGACCGGTGCTCTGGTGCTCGGCGATGAGGACGAGTCCGGGGCGCGCGCCGGCGCGGGCGCGGGCGGCGAGGTCCTCGTTGGTCGAGCCGGTCCGCTCGTACCACTCGATGGGCCCCCAGCGGCTGTCCGGCCCGAGCAGTTCGACCAGGTGCGGCACGTTGAGTGGAGCGGTGGAGGGCACGGCCAGCAGTCTATGCGGAACCGGGCCGGCGCGCAGGCGGCGGGGCCGGCCCCGCCCGCTAAGGTGGGCCCATGGCAATGGATCCGCACACCACGGCCGGCAAGCTCGCCGACCTCGGCGAGCGCATCGACGCGGCCGTCCACGCGGCCTCCCCGCGCAGCGTCGAGAGGCAGCACGCCCGCGGCAAGATGACGGCCCGCGAGCGCATCCTCGCCCTGCTCGACGAGGGCACCTTCACCGAGATGGACGAGTTCGCCCGGCACCGCTCCCACGCCTTCGGCATGGAGAGGCACCGCCCCTACTCGGACGGTGTCATCATCGGTCTGGGCAACATCCACGAGCGCCCGGTGTGCGTCTTCAGCCAGGACGTCGGCGTCTACGGCGGCTCCCTCGGTCAGGTCTACGGCGAGAAGATCTGCAAGATCATCGACTTCGCCGTGAAGACGGGCGTGCCGCTCATCGGCATCAACGAGGGCGGCGGCGCGCGCATCCAGGAGGGCGTCGTCTCGCTCGGCATGTACGGCGAGATCTTCCGCCGCAACACGATGGCCTCCGGCGTCATCCCCCAGATCAGCCTCATCATGGGCGCCGCGGCGGGCGGCCACGTCTACTCGCCGGCCCTCACCGACTTCGTCGTCATGGTCGACCAGACGAGCCAGATGTTCATCACGGGCCCCGAGGTCATCCGCACCGTCACCGGCGAGGACGTCACGATGGAGGAGCTCGGCGGCGGCCGCACCCACAACGCCATCGCCGGCAACGCCCACTACCTCGCCACCGATGACGCGGACGGCATCGAGTACGTGCGCGACCTCATCACCTATCTGCCCCAGAACAACCTCGAGGACCCGCCGGTCTACGACTACCCCGACGACATCGACGTGCCGATCACCGACCTCGACCACAGCCTCGACGTGCTCGTCCCCGACGCGCCGTCGCAGGCCTACGACATGCGCGAGGTCATCCGCGCCGTCATCGACGACGAGGAGTTCCTCGAGGTCATGGCGCTCTACGCCCCCAACGTCATCTGCGGCTTCGGGCGCGTCGAGGGGCGCTCGATCGGCGTCGTCGCGAACCAGCCGATGACCCTGGCCGGGTGCCTCGACATCAACGCCTCCGAGAAGGCCGCCCGCTTCGTGCGCACCTGCGACTCCTTCAACATCCCGGTGCTCACCTTCGTCGACGTGCCCGGCTTCCTGCCCGGCGTCGAGCAGGAGCACAACGGCATCATCCACCGCGGCGCGAAGCTCATCTACGCCTACGCCGAGGCCTCGGTGCCGAAGATGACCGTCATCACCCGCAAGGCCTACGGCGGCGCCTACATCGTCATGGGCTCCAAGCACCTGGGCGCCGACGTCAACCTGGCCTGGCCGACCGCCCAGATCGCCGTCATGGGCTCGGAGGGCGCGGTGAACATCCTCTACCGCAAGCAGCTCGCCGAGTCGGACGACCCCGACGCCGAGCGCGAGCGCCTCAGGCAGGAGTACGACGACGAGTTGTCCAATCCGTACATCGCGGCCGAGCGCGGCTACGTCGACCAGGTGATCTACCCGCACGAGACCCGCTCCCAGGTGATCCGCTTCCTGCGCCTGCTGCGCTCCAAGCGCGAGGCCCTGCCGCCCAAGAAGCACGGGAACATTCCGCTGTGAGCAACGTTCCGCACACCCCGCCGCACAGCCTCGTCGAATCGGCCGAGGGCGTCCGCATCGCCCGCGGCGAGCCGACCGACGAGGAACTCGGCGCGCTCACCGTCGTCCTCGCGGCCATGCTCGCCGAGGCCTCGGTCCACGAGAACCAGGACCGCAACGAGATCCCCGGCTGGAAGTCGTACTGGCGCGTGATCCGCCAGCCGCTGGTGCCCGGCCGGGAGTTCTGGCGCAGCTCGCTGCGCTGACCGGGCCACGGCATCTGAGGAGGGGAACATGCAGCTCATCCTGGCGTCCTCGTCGCGCGCGCGGCTGGAGACCCTGCGCGCGGCGGGCCTCCAGCCGGTCCCGATCCGCCCCAGGACCGACGAGACCGCCCGCATCGACGAGTCGGTCTCCGAGCTGACCTGCCGGCTGGCCCGCGAGAAGGGCGAGGACGTGCTGCGGATCCTGCGCGAGCAGGACCTGCTCGGCGGCGCGACCGTCCTGCTGGCCTGCGACACGATGCTCGAGTTCGAGGGCCACACCTACGGCAAGCCCGGGACGAGGGCCTCGGTCGTCTCGCGCTGGATGCGCATGCGCGGGCGCCAGGGCGTCGTCCACACCGGCCACTACGTCGCCGTCCTCCGCGACGGGACGATGAGGCAGGCCACCCGCGAGGCGGTCACCGTGCTGTCCTTCGCCGACCTGACCGAGCAGGAGATCGCCGACTACGCGGCCACCGGCGAGCCGGAGGGGGTCGCCGGCGGTTTCACCATCGACTCCTTCGGCGGCCCGTTCATCACCCGTATCGAGGGCGACCCGCACAACATCGTGGGCATCTCGCTGCCGCTCGTGCGCCAGATCCTCCTCGACCTGGGGGTGGCCTGGTTCGACCTGTGGCCGATCCCGCCGGGCACCCGGGCCCGCGGCTGACCGTCGGCCGGGCCCGGGGCGGCGCTCAGCCGGGGCCCCCGCTCGAGGGGCCCGACCCGAGGCGGCGCAGCGTGAGGCCGGCCTGCTCGTCGGACATCGTGAAGGCGCCCTCCCAGCCGCTGGCGGAGAAGACGATCGAGTCCCCGCTGGAGCCCTCGATCGTCCAGCCCATGGACGGCAGGGCGGTCATGAGGTACTCGTGCAGCCGCCGCCCCTGCGCGCCGTCCATGGTGAGGGTCACGACATTGGTCTGGTCGACCCTGCCGGACAGCACGAGGCCGGACGGGACGCGGAAGCCCTCGGGCCCGTTGCGGAAGCCCAACTCGCTCAGCGGGACCGTCCCCGGGTCGGCGTCAGGGCCGGTCGGCGGGCGGGGGGTCGCGGACGCCGCAATCGAGGAGGCGGTGGACGAGGGCACGGCGTCCGTCGGGGACGAGCAGCCCGCCGCCCCGGCCGCCAGCGCGACCGCCAGGGCCGCCGCCGGCGCGGCGGCCAGGACCGAGGGCGGCCCGGCCGCGCCGACGCGCACCCGGCTGGCGCGCCGGGTGCGCGGGCCGGAGATGCTCACCGCACCAGGGTAGCCGCCGACGGCGGACGGGCCCCGACCCGGGGCCCGCAATGGGGCACAGTGGTGTGCATGCCCGAAGGTCATGTGATCCACCGTCTCGCCAACCGCACCAATGAGCTGTTCGCCGCCGAGGCGGTGGCCGTCAGCTCCCCGCAGGGGCGCTTCGCCGAATCGGCGGCGCTCCTCGACGGCACGACCCTCGACCGCGCCGAGACCTGGGGCAAGCACCTGTTCGTCGCCTTCGACGCCGACGTGCCGGCGAACATCCTCCAGATCCATCTGGGCCTCATCGGGAGACTGACGTTCGCGCCGCTGGCCGAACCGGTCGGGCAGGTGCGCGTGCGCATCGCCGATGACCGGTGGGCCGCCGACCTGCACGGCCCCCAGACGTGCCGTCTCGTCACCGCGACCGAGCGGGACGCGGCGACCGCCCGGCTCGGCGAGGACCCGCTGCGCGCCGACGCCGACCCGCAGCGGGTCTGGACGCGGGTGCACCGCTCGTCCAGGCCGATCGCCGCGCTGCTCATGGACCAGGCCGTCTTCGCCGGCGTCGGCAACATCTACCGGGCCGAGGTGCTCTTCCGCCAGGGCATCGACCCCGCCTGCCCGGGCTCGGAGCTGGAGCGCTCCCGCTTCGACGCGATCTGGGCCGACCTGGTCCATCTCATGGCGCTCGGCGTCCGCGACGGACGCATCGACACCGTCCGCCCCGAGCACACCCCCGAGGCGATGGGCAGGCCGCCGCGGGTGGACGCCCACGGCGGCGAGGTCTACGTGTACAGGCGTGCCGACCGGCCCTGCCTGGTCTGCGGCCGTCCGGTGCACGAGACCGACCTGGGCGGCCGCCATCTCTTCTGGTGCCCCGCCTGCCAGCGCGGGCGCTGAGGCCGGCGCGGGCACTGGGCGAACCGGAAGGGCGCCGGGGGCGGGCTTGCCCTAGACTCGCCGTGTAGTCGGGCGGGCCCGGCACCGCTCAGGCCGGCTGTTCAGGAGGAAACGTGGCTCACGACCACAGCACACGCACCATCTCGAAAGTCCTCATCGCCAACCGTGGTGAGATCGCGGTCCGCATCATCCGCGCGGCGAAGGACTCCGGGATCGGTTCGGTCGCCGTCTACGCCGACTCCGACTCGCAGTCCCTGTTCGTCGAGCTGGCCGACGAGGCCTTCGCGCTGAACGGCTCGACCCCCGCCGAGACCTATCTGGACATCGACAAGATCATGGCGATCGCCGAGCGCAGCGGCGCCGACGCCGTCCACCCCGGCTACGGCTTCCTGTCCGAGAACCCCGACTTCGCCCGGACCGTCGTCGCCGCCGGGCTGCTGTGGATCGGCCCGCCGCCGGAGGCCATCGAGATGCTCGGCGACAAGGTCACGGCCCGTCACATCGCCCAGCACGTCGGCGCCCCGCAGGTGCCCGGCACGTCCGATCCGGTGGGCGGGGCCGACGAGATCGTCGGGTTCGCCCGCGAGCACGGCCTGCCCGTGGCGATCAAGGCCGCGTACGGCGGCGGCGGCCGCGGCCTCAAGGTCGCCCGCACGCTCGAGGAGATCCCGGCGATGTACGACTCGGCCACCCGCGAGGCGATCACCGCCTTCGGCCGCGGCGAGTGCTTCGTGGAGCGCTACCTCGACAGGCCCCGGCACGTCGAGACCCAGTGCCTGGCCGACCGCTACGGCACCGTCGTGGTGGCCTCCACCCGCGACTGCTCGCTGCAGCGCCGTCACCAGAAGCTCCTCGAGGAGGCCCCGGCGCCGTTCCTCACCGACGACCAGCTCGAGCGGCTCCACTCCAGCTCGAAGGCGATCCTCAGGGAGGCGGGCTACGTCGGCGCCGGCACCTGCGAGTTCCTCGTGGGCCGGGACGGCACGATCAGCTTCCTCGAGGTCAACACGCGCCTCCAGGTCGAGCACCCCGTCACCGAGGAGGTGAGCGGGCTCGACCTCGTGCGCGAGCAGTTCCGCATCGCCTGCGGCGGCGCACTCGACTACCCCGACCCGGCGCCGTCCGGCCACGCGTTCGAGTTCCGCATCAACGCCGAGGACCCGGGCCGCGGCTTCATGCCCGCCCCGGGCACGCTGACGCGCTTCCGCCCCCCGTGCGGCCCCGGCGTGCGCATGGACGAGGGCTACCGCAAGGGCATGAGCGTGCCCGGCGCCTTCGACTCGCTCGTCGCCAAGCTCATCGTCTCCGGCCCCACCCGCGAGATCGCCCTCCAGCGCTCACGCCGCGCCTTGGCGGAGTTCCGGATCGAGGGCATGCCGACGGTCGTGCCCTTCCACGAGAGGGTCGTCGTCGACCCGGCGTTCACCGCCGAGGACGGCTCCTTCGGCGTCTTCACCGACTGGATCGAGACCGAGTTCGACAACGACATCCCGCCGTACGCCGGCGAGCTCGGCGTCGCCGAGGAGACCCCGGAGCGCCGCCACGTCGTCGTCGAGGTCAACGGCCGCCGCCTCGAGGTCGTCCTGCCGTCCGGCCTCCAGGCGGCCACCGGCCACGCCGCCGGCAAGCGCCGCAAGCCCACCAAGCGCGGCCGCGGCGGCGGCAAGCTCGCGAGCACCGGCACCGAGCTCACGAGCCCGATGCAGGGCACCATCATCAAGACCTCGGTCATCGAGGGCCAGCACGTGGAGGAGGGCGAGACGGTGCTCGTGCTCGAGGCCATGAAGATGGAGCAGCCCATCGCGGCCCACCGCGCCGGAACGGTCCACGAGCTCGTGGCCCCCGGCACCGCCGTGGCCTCCGGCGACGTGCTGTGCCAGATCGCCGACGAGTGAGGGCCATGCCCCGCGGCGAGGGCACGGCCCTGCGCGAGGGGCCCATCGACCCGGGCGGCTTCGAGGTGGAGGACGCCGGTCTCGGTCTTCACGCATATGTGTACGACATCGGCAGCTACCACTTCAACTGGCACGAGGAACTGGAGCTGCTGACCATCGTCCGGGGCGAGATCGAGGTCTGCGCCGGCGGACGGGCACGCACCTGCACCAGCGGCGAGATGACGCTCATCAATCCCCACCAGGGTCACGCCACACTCGCGCTCAGCGCAGGGGCCCGGGCGCTCGCCGTGCACTTCTCCCCGCACGTCCTGGAGGGCGTGACGCCCGACTGGCCGGCGAACCGTTTCGCCTCCATGCCGGGAGACTCGCCGAGGCAGCTGTCCGCGCAGGCACGTGTCCGGGCCGCAGTCGCGGCCCTGCTGCTGGAACCGGTCACGCGGGCCGAGGAGGCGTTCAGGCTGCGCGCGGACTTCTACCACATGCTCGCAGGGATCGTCGAGGCCTTCCCCCTCACTGAGCCCGGCGTGACCAGGGCCCGGCATGACAGCGGCAATGCCGTCATCGCCAAGGTGTGCGCCCACCTGGAGCAGCACTTCACCGAACGCATCACGCTGGCGCAGCTCAGTCGCATCGGCGGGTACAACGAGAGCTATCTGTCGGAGTTGTTCACCCGGACGATCGGCATGAGCGCCTTCGACTATCTGGGCCGCCTGCGCGTACGCGCGGCCGCGCGCCAGCTCGCCGAGACCCGGGACCGGATCAGTGACGTGGCCCTCGCCAACGGATTCCCCGACGCGAAGGCCCTCGACACGGCCTTCCGGCGCTGGTTCGACAAGTCGCCATCGGCCTACCGGCGTCACATCGCGACCGGCCCGGCAGCAGCCGAGATCGCCGTGGTGGATGCCGGTTTCAAGAAGCGCTTCGTCCCACGCGCCGACGACGACGTCAGACGTCTGCTCACCGACTGGTACGAGATCGTGCGCTCCCCGCGGCGCCGCAGCGCGGAGCTGGCCGGGCTGAGGACGCGGGCCGACCAGCTGGCCGACGCCGCAGCGGATCTCGCCCGTCGTCTCAACCGCCTCGAGCAGTAGGGCATGTTCTCGGTCCCGGCTCGGTCCGCAACGGCCGGGGCCGCCGGCCCTGACGAGTGCCGACCTGGCCTGTCAGGCCCCGATCCGCCGGGCCCGACGGGCCGGGCGCATTTCCCGTCCGCACCGCCGCCGCGCGCGGGCGGACGGCCCTGGAACAGTGCGACACCTTGTCGCGAAATCCTCGAAATATGCCGTGACCAGCCCCTGCGCCCCCTTGCAGAGTGAGAGCACCGGAGCAATCGCCGTGCCCCGGTTGACCATGAGGGGAGGCTCGCCACGATGGCGACAACCACGAGAACAACGAGCGGCCGCACGGACATGACGGACCAGGCGACCCGTCTGACCCGCATGCTGGCCCGCTTCACCGATCACATCAGCAAGCACCTGCCGTGGGACGTCGAGCAGCGGCTGACCGAGCTCGCCGCCGCGGAGACCGACCAGCGCGCCCGGATGATCTACGACACGATGCGGCGCAACCAGGAGCTCGCCGCCGAACTCGACCGGCCGTCCTGCCAGGACACGGGTCTCGTGCAGATCATGGCCCGGGTGGGCGACGGGTTCCCCCTGCGCGACCGGCTCCCGCAGATCTTCCGGCAGGCGGTCGGCACCGCCACCCGGACGGCCCCGCTGCGCCACAACACCGTCGAGACCTTCGACGAGGTGAACACCGGCACGAACACCGGCACGGACTCCCCCTGGGTCTACTGGGCGCCGCTGCCAGGCTCCGCGGACCTCGAGGTCGACATCTACCTGGCGGGCGGGGGCTGCTCGCTGCCCGGCCAGGGCAGGACGCTCATGCCCGGCGAGGGCTACGAGGGAGTCGTGGACTTCGTCCTCGACGTCATGGTCTCCTACGGGGTCAACGCCTGCCCGCCCCTGCTCGTCGGCGTCGGCATCGGATCCTCCATCGATGCCGCCTCGTATCTGTCGAAGCGCGCCCTGATGCGTCCGGTCAGGAGCCACAACCCCAATGAACGGGCCGCCCGGCTCGAGGACGAGCTGGAAACGGCGATCAACGCCCTGCACCTCGGGCCGCAGGGCATGGGCGGGGAGAACTCCGTCATGGGCGTGCACATCGAGAACTCGGCGCGCCATCCCTCGGTGCTGTCGGTGGCGGTCAACACCGGCTGCTGGTCGCACCGTCGGGGCACCGTGCGGGTGCACCCCGATCTGTCCTACGAACTGCTGACCCACGAGGGGGTTGAACTGTGAGCACGACACTGACCACGCCCATCAGCGCCCAGGACCTCGCCGGCATCCGGGTCGGCGACGTCATCCGCCTGAGCGGCCGACTCGTCACCTGCCGCGACGTCGCGCACCGGCGACTCGTGGAGGAGCACCGCGCACTGCCCGTCGACGTCCACGACGGCGCGATCCTGCACGCCGGGCCGATCGTACGGCCGAGCGCGACGGCGCGCTCCGGCTTCGAAATGGTCTCGGTGGGCCCCACGACCTCGATGCGCATGGAGAAGTTCGAGTACGAGTTCATCAAGCAGACCGGCGTCCGGCTGATCGTCGGCAAGGGCGGCATGGGCCCCGGCACCGTGGCGGGCTGCCAGGAGTTCGGCGCCCTGCACTGCGTCTTCCCCGCCGGCAACGCGGTGATCGCCGCCACCGAGGTGGAGGAGATCGAGGACGCCCAGTGGCGCGATCTGGGCATGCCCGAGACCCTGTGGGTGAACCGCGTGCGGGACTTCGGTCCGCTCATCGTCTCGATCGACACCCACGGCGACAACCTGTTCGAGCAGCAGAGGGCGCGCTACGAGCAGCGCAGGGAGCAGGTGCTGGCCGAGCTCCGCACGAAGGTGGGGTTCATCAAATGAGCATCGGCATTCCCGTCAGCGCCGCCGGGGATGCGCACGAGCACCGGACCCGCCGGGCACCGGCGATCGGCGAGGTGCGTCTCATGCCGCTCGCCGTCGCGACGACCGTCGGCCTGGCCGTCTGGATCATCCCCACGCCGTCCGGGCTGGCTCCCAACGCCTGGCACCTGGCGGCCGTCTTCGTCGCGACGATCATCGCCATCATCGGCAAGGCCGCGCCGATGGGCTCGGTCGCCGTCGTCGCCATGGCCGTCTGCGCGGCGAGCCGGGTCCTCGCCCCGGGCAGCACATCCAAGTCCGTCTCAGCCGCTCTGAGCGGCTTCTCCAACCCGACGATCTGGTTGATCGTCTCGGCCTTCTTCATCGCCCGGGCGGTCATCAAGTCGGGCCTGGGTGAGCGCCTCGCCTACTTCTTCGTCCGGATCTTCGGGCGCAGCACGCTCGGCCTGGCCTACGGTCTCGGCCTGGCCGATCTGGTGCTCTCCCCCGCGATCCCCTCGAACACGGCCCGGGCGGGCGGCGTCGTCTACCCGATCATGCGCTCGATCATCCGCGCGACGAGCGCCGACCCGGACGACCCCGAGAGCTGCCGGAGGATCGGCTCCTACCTGGCGATCACCGCCTACAACCTGGACCTCGCCGCCTCGGTGGTCTTCTTCACCGGTGCGGCCCCCAATGCGATGGGGGTCAGGCTCGCGGCCGCGGCCGGCGCCGACACGCCCAGCTGGGGCGGCTGGTTCCTCGCCGCGTGCGTCCCCGGCCTGCTCGGCTTCCTCGTGGTGCCGCTCATCCTGCACGTGATCTTCCCTCCGGGGGTTCGTCGCACACCGGAGGCCCCCGCCCAGGCCGCCCGGCGGTTGCACGAACTCGGTCCCCTGTCCGGGGAGGAGCGAGTGACGCTCGGCGTCTTCGTCCTCACCATCGCCCTGTGGGTCGTCGGGGACCGACTCATGAGCGCAACCACCGTGGCGCTCATCGGTCTGGGCATGCTGCTGCTCACCGGCGCGCTCACCTGGGACGACATGAAATCGGAGAAGTCCGCCTGGGACACATTGACCTGGTTCGCCGCTCTCGTGATGATGGGCAGCCAGCTCAACGAACTCGGGTTCATCAGCTGGTTCGGTGATCTCGTGAAGGGACCGCTCGGTGGGCTGAGCCCGTCCGTGGCATTCATCGCCCTGTCACTGGTCTACGCCCTGTCGCACTACATGTTCGCCTCGGGCACGGCGCACGCCGCATCGATGTTCAGCGTGTTCTTCGGCGTCGGCACCGCCCTGGGGCTGCCGCCGGTCCCGCTCATCGTCCTGCTGTCGGGCATCCCCACCCTCATGGGCTGTCTCACCCACTACGGGAACGGCCCCGCCCCGCTGTTCTTCGGGACCGGGTACGTGACGATCGGCCACTGGTGGCGCAGCGGGCTGGTCATCGGGATCGTCCACATGGTGATCTGGCTCACGATCGGCACCGCGTGGTGGCACCTGATCGGGGCCTGGTGAGCGGTCCCCGTCAGCGGAGCACCGGGGCGGACCGCGGCCGTCCGGTCGGGGACCGCGGCCGAGTCCGTCCGCCTGCGGGATCGGTCGGGACACGATCCGGCGGGAAGCCCCCGGCCCGCCGAGGAATAGCCCGGGGCCCCCGCTGGTTGTACAGGGCGTCAGGAACATCGGAACGAAACAAGTCCAGGAGAAATCTCATGACCGCCACTGTCACCACCGCCCCCGCCACCACCGGCACCGTCGCCAAGGCCCTCCAGCAGGCCCTGGTCGACCTGACCGACCTGCACCTGCAGGCCAAGCAGGCCCACTGGAACATCAAGGGCGAGGGCTTCCGCTCGCTGCACCTGTTCCTCGACGAGATCGTCGGGGAGGCCCGTGAGGCCGCCGACGAGGTCGCCGAGCGTCTCGCCGCCCTGGGCGGCACTCCGGACGGCCGTGCCGCCACCGTGGCCGCGACGAGCAGCCTCGACGCCGTCGAGGGCGGCGATCTCGCGGTCGCCGACGCCTACGCCGGCTTCGCCGAGCGCACCGCCCGCGTCGCCGCCGGCATCAAGGCCACCCTCGACGCCGTCGACGCCGAGGACCACCTCACGAACGACCTGCTCATCGGCATCGCCTCCGAGCTGGAGAAGCAGGCCTGGATGCTGCGCGCCTCGCTCGCCTGACACCCCGCCCCGGACGCCCCCGCGGTGCGCGGGGCGTCCGGGGCGCATAGGATTCGATCCGTGGCCGCGTCGGAGGCACCGGAGCCCGAGCAGGGCCCGTCGTCCTGGCGCGGCTACGGCGTCCTCCTCGTCCCGGTCCCCCGGCTCGAACCCTTCGTGCGGGCGCGGACCGCCTTCTACGACGAGACCTTCCTCAGCGCCGACCCGGCGTTCACGCATGCGCACGTGACGCTGCTGGCGCCCCTGCACGAGCTGCCCGACCACGACACGGTGGCGCGGGCCCTGGCCGGGCACGGCCCCTTCGACTTCCGGCTCGCGCGCCTCGAGGCCTTCCCGGACGGAGTCATCCATCTGCGTCCCGACGAGCGCGCCCCCTTCAGCGCACTCATCCATGCCCTCATGCGCGCCCACCCGCAGGTGCGTCCCTTCGGCGGCGACGACCCGGAGCCGCACCTCACGCTCGACAGGATCTCCCGGGACGTCTCGCTCGCCTCGACGCGCACGCTGCTGGGCGATCTCGTCCCGGCCCGCTGCCGGGCCGAGCGCGTCGAGCTGCACTGGTACGAGGCGAACGCCTGCCGCGTCCTCGACGGCTGGCCGCTGCCCGGCTGACGCGGCGCCCCGGGGACCGCGGGCCCGGCGTCAGGACCAGGTGTGGAGCACCTTCACGTACTGGGCGCGCTCGAAGGCGGCGGGGTCGTCGACCGAGTGGGCGTCCATGGCGCCGCGCAGCTGGTCGACGGACCCGTAACCGCGCGCGGCCAGCCAGTCGCGCAGCCGGTCGAGCATCGTCGCGATGACGCCGGGCCCCTCGTCGAGGACGGCCGAGGTCGTGCAGGCCACCCGGGCCCCCACGATGAGCGACTTCACGACGTCGGCGCCGCCGTGCACGCCTCCGGTGACGGCGATCTGCAGGTCGGGGCACTGGGCGGCGAGGATGCCGGCCCAGCGCAGCCGCAGCGGCAGCTCCGCCCGGGTCGACAGGACCAGCCGCGGGGTCACCGTCAGCTCCTCCAGGTCGATGTCGGGGCCGTAGAAGCGGTTGAACAGCACGAGGGCGTCGGCGCCGGCGGCGCGGGCCCGCGGGGCGAAGTTGGCCAGCGAGGACAGATAGGGCGAGATCTTCAGGGCCAGCGGCAGCCCTCCGACGGCCTCCCGCACCTCGGCGACGACGGCGAGGTGGCGGTCCTCGACGTCCGCGGCGGTGAGCGCGGGGTCCGCGGCGACGTCGTAGAGGTTGAGCTCGAGCCCGTCGGCGCCGGCATCGGAGAGGAGCCTGCCGGAGCGCGCCCAGTCACCGGGGCGGGCGCCGTTGAGTGAGGCGATGACCGGGATCGACAGGGCCTCGGCGGCGTCGCCGACCAGCTCGACGTACCGGTCCGCGGAGGCGGTGCCGCTCACCGACAGGCCGGCCAGCGGGGCGGAGTCGAACTCGGCGAAGGCGTCGCCGGTGTCGAGCACGGAGTCGGCGGCCAGCGCCTCCGCCTCGATCTCCTCGGCGAAGAGGCTGGGCAGGACGACGGCGCCCGCCCCGGACGCCTCGATCTCGATGAGCTTGTCGAGTCGGCGGTTGAACGGTCCGGCGGAGGCCACGACCGGGCTGACCAGGTCGAGGCCCATGTAGGTGGTGCTCAGCTGCGGAGCGCTCATCGGGCGTCCTCCCCCTCGGCCCGGGCGGCGGCCCGTTCGGCGGCCAGCTCCGCGCGACGTGCGGCGATCGCGGCCGCCCGCTCCTCCTTGCTCGGACGGGCGGCGGCCCCCTCGGCGGTTGTGGAAGGCTTCCGAGGGCATGGCGCTTTCGCGCGGCCGTCGCCTACACGCAATCCCATCACATGCCGACCACCTCCCGCTTTCTGCCGAGGTACCTGCCGAAGTCGAAGGGCTCGTCGAAGGCGGCGCCCTTATGCCCCGGATACGCCTGAGGCCACCTGGGGTGCTTCGTGATGTCGTACTTCCTGTCCTTGAGGGGGTCTGTGCCGGTGATGAGCACGATGGCCATGTCTCTCGGCAGCTTGGCAACCTCCGCGCCCTGGATAAGGTCGCGTTCGAGGGTGTTCCAGTTGCGCGTCGAGCTGGGCATCGCGCCTCGGTTCTCGTTCCATGTGACCGTGTCGAGCGTCTGCTTGCCTACGGTCTCCGATATCTCCTTGACCGTGTCGGTGGACTTTCCGCCGAGGAACAGCGTCGTGTCGCAGCAGTCGATGATCGTCGCGGCGTCGTCCTTGTAACGCGCCTTGAGCTGCGAGAGGGATTGCAGGATCACCGACATCGAGATGTTCCGCGATCGGATCACCGCCACCATCTTCTCCACGTCGGGGAGCCTTCCGATGTTCGCGAACTCGTCGAACAGCAGGTGGACTGGCACAGGCAGGCTGCCGCCGTACTCGACGAG
>ERZ773022.937-NODE-937-length-21255-cov-16.439764_pt1 | contig 21255 bp, 21 predicted proteins | sample MGYA00580839_ERZ773022 | MGnify/ENA primary metagenome ERZ773022 (study PRJEB29015, sample SAMEA2738020) | human oral metagenome | biome: human oral; feature: human-associated habitat; material: dental | place: China | collected 2044 ... | reverse complement strand
TAGCCATATTACCTTTATGCAGGAGATTTCGCAAAAAGTTAAGCGCAGAAAGGGGCTAAAAAGATGAAAAGACCCCGCAGGGACAAACCACGGCGAGGGATTTTCAATATTGAATACTTTCATTATATAGAATATGACGATAAAAAGCAAGGAGGAAAATTATGAAATTCAAACACGGAACACGCCGTCGCGCGGCAGAATACGAAAAAGACTGGGTGCAACGCTGGAAGGATGATCAGACGTTTGAAAAGTCAGTGGCGCAGCGGTCGGCAGATAATGCCTACGTTTTTTACGACGGGCCGCCGTTTATTACTGGCGTGCCGCATCATGGTACGTTACTGAGCTCAATCGTTAAAGATGCGGTGCCGCGCTACTGGACAATGAAAGGCAAGCGCGTGGAGCGCCGCTGGGGTTGGGACTGTCATGGGCTGCCGGCAGAGAATTTCGTCGAAAAGCAGATGAATATTATGGATCGGCGGCAGATTGTGACGAATAGCGACCAGTCAGCACCGCTGGATAAGGACGGTAATCCTTTGCCAACTATCAGTCTGGAAAAATACATTAACAAGGCGCGCGAAAGCATGGTGGCGAATAGCGAGACGTGGCAGGGCGTGATCGACCGTATCGGCCGCTGGGTGGATTTCAAAGGCGCCTACCGCACCATGGACAAGAATTTCATGGAGAGCGTCTGGTGGGCCTTTAAACAGTTGTACGAAGCAGGTAAAATCTACGAAGGCGAAAAGGTGCTGATGTACGATACCAAGTTTGCCACCCCTGTGAGCAAGGCTGAAGTGACTATGGACAACGACGCTTACCAGACGGTGACTGATCCGAGTGTGTATGTGAAATTTAAGCTGCTTAGTGGTAACACGAGGCGCAAGGTAACGTTAGATAAAAGTTCAAAGATTTTGTTTGTGTGCAATGCAAATGTTGTCCGTTCACAGATGGCGCAGGCTTTTTATAATCACTTCACCAAGACGCAGAATGCCGATTCGGCTGGTGTTAACGCAGAGAAGTATCCTACCGCTAAGATACCGACAGTTGCGGATTTTGATACTCATCTCGTTGCTAAGAATCTTGATCCGCTGGCGGTTATTGACTTAATGCGAGAGAAAGGTATCGAAGTCGGAGCTAGCCAACGGACACAGCTGACGAAGGATATGCTGTGTGATTACGACCTTGTCGTTAATATCGCTAATCGCAACCAGACGCCGGATTGGCTAAAGGGTGATAACGTTGTTTGGTGGAAAATTGAGGATCCTCATGCCGAAAGTCGAGAGCTGGCAGAATTGGCGTGTGACGAAATCGAAAAGCGAGTCAAGAAGTTGATTAGCGGTGAGGTAGTTGATGATATCGAAGGTGATGATGTTAATGTCCTCGCCTGGACGACCACGCCATGGACGTTGCCAGCCAACCTGATGCTGGCGGTTAATCCAGATATGACATACTGCGAGGTGCTGGTGGATGGCGAAAAGCTCATCATCGCCGAGGAAGCCCTGGAGCGCACTCTGCAGGATGAAAAGCACCGGCCGCTTGATTATGAAGTGCTGCGCACTTTCCCAGGGAGCGAATTGGTGGGTAAGAAATACCAGCCGCTCGATACCGGCTCGACCTGGCCAGAGAATGACAAAATCCATACCATTTATGCAGCGGATTTTGTCTCGCACGAGTCGGGTACTGGCATTGTGCACATTGCGCCGGCTTACGGTGAGGATGACTTTGAGCTTGGTAAAGCCAATGGTGTCGCGCCTTTCCATGTAATTGATGATAATGGCTACTACACCGATACCAATTACAAAGGCCTGGAGGTGTGGGAAAATAATAAATTCATCGCCAAAGATTTGAAGGAAAAGGAGATAGTCTGGAAAATCGAGTACATTCGCCACGAATATCCATTCAATCCTAGAAGCAAGCAGCGCATTATGTACCGGGCGATTCCAAGCTGGTTCTTCGACATTCAGGGGCAAAAGCCGCTAATGCTGGATGAGAACGAGCATATCAATTGGTTCCCGGCCCATCTCAAGCACGGTCGTTTTGCCAAAAATATCGAGCAGGCGCCGGACTGGAACTTGAGCCGCGACCGCTTTTGGGCAACGGCAATGCCGGTGTGGAAGGGCGACCGCGGCACCGTCAAGGTGGTCGGGTCGTATGCAGAGCTCAAGGAACTGAGCGGCGTGGAGCTGGATGATTACCACCGCCCGTGGGTGGATGACATCACCTTTGAAATTGACGGCGAGACATTTACTCGCATCGATAAGGTACTGGACTGCTGGTTCGAGTCAGGTTCAATGCCGTTCGCGCAGTTGCACTATCCGTTTGAAAACCAGGCCAAGTTTGAGCAGAATTACCCAGCGGATTTCATCGTTGAGTACATTGGCCAAGTGCGGGCGTGGTTCTACTATGTACATGCCGTCAACACCGCTTTGGCGGAAATTGGTGCCTTTGGTGAGGCAGGTGAGCAGCATAAAAACGCCTACAGCAACGTCATCACCACTGGTGTGGTGGCAGGCAATGACGGCCGCAAGATGAGTAAATCCTTAGGTAACTTTACCGACCCGAACGAGCTGATGGATAAGTTTAGCGCCGATTCCTTACGTTTCCTGCTGCTGAGTAGCCCGCTGCTCAACGGTGAGGACTTCGCGCTGCACGACAAAGACGTGGGTGACGTGGCGCGTAAGCTGAGTATGATTTGGAATATGTATGATTTCTTTACCATGTATGCGGAGGTTGATGGCTGGGAGTTTGATGGTGAGTTGAGAGATCCGCTCAGCGAGTTGACGAATCCGCTGGATATCTGGATCGTCAGTCGTTTGCATCAGCTGGTGGCGGAGGTCGAGAAGCAGATGGATGCCTACAATATTCCTGATGCGCTGAGCCCAATTTTGCCATTCCTGGACGACGCGTCCAACTGGTACGTTCGTCGCAGTCGCCGCCGCTTCTGGAAGTCTGAAGATGATGGCGATAAGAACGATGCGTACCGCACACTGCACTACGTCTTGGTGCGCCTGAGCTACCTATTGGCGCCGTTTACACCGTTTTTGGCTGAGGAGTTGTATCATAATCTGACGGGCGACGATGAGTCGATTCATTTGAAAGATTGGTTGCCGGCGGGCGAGGTGAATGATCAGGTGTTGGCCGATATGGCTCGGACACGTGAATTGATCAACAATGGTCTTAGTTTGCGTATGAAGCAAGATGAGCATCAAGCATCAATTAAGGTTCGCCAACCACTGCAGTTTGCGGCATATGCGGGCGTGAAGCTGGCTGAGTATTACGAGCAGATTATGGCTGAGGAGCTAAATGTTAAGGAGATTCGCTGGATTGAGAATCTAGACGAGCACTTGGCTGATTATGAGGTGATCGAGGGCGTGATCAAGCCGGAGAATTGGATCGAAATTAGCAAACAATTGACGCCCGAGCTCAAACGCGAAGGTCTGATGCGTGAAGTCATCCGTCACGTGCAGAGTGCGCGTAAAAAAGCTGGCTTGCAGGTTGACGACCGGATTGAGCTTGGCATCACTAGTAGCGACTCAGAAATCACCCAGGCTGTCGATATGTTTGCTGATACTATCAAGGCCGAGACGCTGGCTGTAAAGCTAGGCTCTGCGGTAGACGATATGGGGAAATATGACGTTAAAATTGACGGTAAGCCGGTAGAAATCTACTTGAGAAAACATAATTAACTAAATATTCCTGAATTTAAGCATGTCTGGTGAGTGAACCTATTCCAAAACAGCATTTAGTTTGCTACTATGTACCATATGTGTAATTACAAAAATCCAGTAGGTCGTAATGAATCTTCTGCTGTGCGTGAACCTAGTATTCAGCATCGCCTTACTAATGGGTATGAAGAGGTTGTTGGAGAAGATGGCGTGCGAAGAGTATATGTTCCATTGAGTGACATTCGGTCTGGTGTATATGATCCTGATTTTCACAGGCTAATGATAGAAAAAAACTTGAGCGATGCATCAATAAGACAATGCGATGGCGGGGTAGAGGTTTCGTACTCGCCGAGTCTTGATGTTATTCGGATGGATGGGGTATTGGCAACGTGCCGAGCACAGGGCGACTATACTGATTTCGCGCATTCAGTTTTTATTGCTGCCTATCAAGTCGCTGATACGATATTAGTGACTGGCAAGGTTCCTCGATTGAATTCCATGGAAAATATTTTGATTAATCGCAATAGCCGGTCGCTGGGCAGTGCAGAGTTTACCCCGCCCTTTTATGCGGAGGAGTTTGTAGTTAATACTGCACAAATGCAGCGAGGAGGCGCGGAATTAACAGATGAAGAACGCGATACCGCTATTAGAGATACGACAAGTCGAGTTATTGTCCAAATATTAGAGTCGGTTCTGTCTCGAAAAGACATAGATGCTGGCAGCGCCTCCGCGATCAGACAAATAATTGGAGATATAGAAAAGAGATAGGGCTGTATGAGTGGTCATGAAAAGCAGATAGTAAATCCTGAGCTTGGCAAACCTACAGGGGAAGAAAAAGCGCTTACTATTGATGCTCTCGCCAAAGCGATCGGCCGGCGGCTTGAATTAAGCAGCGCTGGGGAGATAGGTGCATCTGATAGCGGGCATGGTGTATTTTTTGCATTGGATACTCAAGACAATAATCAGTCATATGCGATTAAACGGTTTGGTAATTCTGGAAAAGCAAGGGAAGAGATTGATATACTAGACGAAGCTGCTAAGCGCGGTCTCAGGACTCTCCAGACGGTGCTTGATGAGCCGCTAGTGGCTCCTGGTGTGAGTGGCGCAAGCGTTGTAACTATACGGATTCCATCACTTGGTACGATGAATTCCATAGCATGGTCTGAGTACTATGCAGGTCAGTCCTCATATAAGTCGGATATCGTTCCTGTTATGAATTCAATCGGCCGGTATATCGGGAGGCTGCATGCAATGGGGATGCATCATGGCGATATGCAGCTAAAGAATATCGCAACTATACCTTCTGGCGATTTTGTCACATTTGATTTGGAAAACGCCTACTTCCATCCAGACAAAGAAAATGCTTTGCAGCAAATGGATTTTCAAGATGATTGCATGAAGGATATTACCACGGTAATTGAGTCCTTTATACAGAACGGTTTTATGGCCTCATCAAGTGACAAGATTTTTTGGCAGGAGATTCAAAAAAATCTACTAGGGCCATACATAGAAGTGAATGATAATTTATTATTCTTGATTGAAGATGACAGAGATGAAGCACTCAAGCGGCACATCCTTGAGTATAGACTTGCTAATAAGAAGTTAACAAATAGCAATTCTGCGCCCTACCGGCAGCCTTTTATTCACTTGTAGTAAAATATAGATTTGCAGACACGGCAGATGTATATTGTAGCGGAAATTGCCTTTGCAGTAATATGGGCAGTACAAGTCGCGCTAGTGCGCTGCAATGTTTTATCGTACTTTTCTAGCGATGCGCGGTGGTTGGGTATTGTGCGCAATGCTGGGACTTAGTAATCAGCGCAACTTTCAGATTAGCCTTTAACGCGCTACAATATATTGTATGTACGATATTTTTCATCAGCTCATGTTTTTTGCGCGGGCGGGCGGCGGCGGATCAAGCTCTGGCGGCGGAGGCGGCGCTGGTATTCTCCTCGTTATACCAGGCATCGTTGCCGCGTTAACTGCTGAACCGGTTAAAAAACGCACCCAATCGAAAGCAGCTGGCGCAGCTGTCGGTTTTGCTGTCGGCTTATTAGTAAGCTTATTGTATCTACTAGGCGGTCCAATACTGTTTATTATTGCGCTTATTTCAGCAGTTGTCGGTGCGGTAGCCGGAGCGCTTACTGATAAATTGGGGCGCTTTCGCCAGAATAGCCAAGCAGCCAGGCAAACTGTCCAGCAAGCGGCTATGCAGGATAATGCCTGGAATGAACAGGGGATTATTTCCTATGCCACGACAGTTTTTAATCGATTCCAGTACGATTGGGAACGGTTGGATCTGACGTCAATTCAGCAGTACACCACGCCAAATTATGCGCGGCACGTCGGCCTGATGTTGTATGCTTTACAACAAATGGGACGAGTCAACCAGATGAGCAATGTGTCAATAAGCGAAGCGGTGATTACTCAAGCCTACGATGATCAGAACGATCAAAACGATCGGGTGAGTGTCGGGTTTGTGGCGTCAGCGGATGACAAATTGATTGAAAATGGTTCGCTGATTTATCGCGACACTGAGGAATTCGGTGAACAGTGGAACTTCGTGCGTTCGGGAAATGGCTGGCTGCTGGACGGTATCGATCAGGCGACGGAAGATTCAATGCAGTTCATCGCTTCAATGCGGCAATTTGCCGCGCAATATAATATGTATTTCAGTCCCGATTGGGGGCGTTTGTTGTTGCCGACTCGCGGCGAGTTATTTAAGCGCGGCTTCCAGGTTGCCGATATCAACAATCACATCATCGGTTTTTGGACGGGTAATCTGCTGGTGCAGCTGTATACGTATAATAAGCCGATCGGCGAAGATAATATGGAATATTATATCGTCGGGCAGGTTAACTTGCCAAAATCGTACGGCGGTATTTTGGTGGAACGCCCGGATTCGCGTTTGTTAAAACGATTCAAAGCGCCGTCGGGTTATAAAAAAGTCCAGATGGAGTGGGGCGATTTTAATAAACGCTATCAAGTGTATGCCACTAACGAGAATCAGGTGACGAGCTTTGAACTGCTTAATCCCAGCTTCATGGCGTGGCTGTACGACCAGAATATTAAGGTTAACATTGAGGTGGTAGATAATGTCGTCTATCTCTATTCCAGGATTGCCGAGGGTGAAATGCGCTATGCGGAAATGATGGATATTTTACAGAAATCGCATAAAGAACTGAAAATGTAAGGAGAAAATATGATCACCAAAGCTATCATTCCAGTTGCTGGTTGGGGCACGCGGATGCTGCCGATTACCAAATCAATCGAAAAGTGTATGTTGCCGGTGGGGACGCGTCCGGTGGTTGACTATATCGTGCAGGATATAATTCGGGCGGGCGTCAAGGATATTTACTTTGTGGTCGGTGAGCAGAGTACTCAGGTACAGAGTTATTATCGGTCAAATATTCAGCTGAACGATTATCTACGGCGTGCCGGTAAAGAAGATAAATTACCACTGGTGGCGCCGCTGCGTGACGTGCGAATACATTTTTTAACCCAGCCAGGCACTGGGGGTTATGGTACGAGCATTCCAGTGGGGTTGGCTAGCGAATTCATTGATCCAGGCGAGTCGGCGTTTGTGGTGATGGGCGATCAATTTTTCTGGCGTGTTGACGGCGGTTCAAATGCGGCTGATCTGGCGGAACTGGTGGAGGCGCGCGATTTATCTGCTGGTTTGCTGGGTAACCCTGTTGAGGAGGCACTTATTCCACAGACGGGCATTATCGAAACCGACCAGCAGGGTAATTTTGTCCGCATCATTGAGAAGCCGAAGCTGGAAGAAGCGCCGAGTAACCTCAGTAATTCAAGCTTTTACGTTCTTAATAAAGAGATTTTCGAGCTGGCACGGACATTGCCTGCCAATCCGCAGCGCGGTGAATTTGAGCTGACTGACGCCATCAACGCGTACATTGCGGGCGGCGGTATCATCGCTGTCGGTGAGGCTAAGGGTGACTACATGGAGTGCGGTTCGCCGAGTGGCTGGCTGCGGGCAAATAACGTTATGGCTGAGTTACAGACAAATTAGTTGCATGTATTGTCCGTCTCTGTTATAATTGGTCACTGATAGTAAATATATTTTAAGGAACGAAATGAAAGCAGTCGTAAAAATCTCTGGCAAGCAATATGTTGTCAGCGAAAAAGAGTCCCTCTTGGTGGATCTCCTCCCTGAAGGTACAAAAGAACTCACTCTCGACGCACTTTTAGTGATTGATGGTGATAAAACAAAAGTTGGTACGCCGACCGTGAAAGGCGCGGTGGTAAAAGCGAAAGTCGTTGAGGCGGAAGTCAAAGGCGACAAAATCCGCGTCATCCGCTACAAGAGCAAGAAACGTGTCCACAAAGAGACTGGCCATCGCCAGAAGTACACGAAAATTCAGATTAGCTCGATTAAAATTAAGTAATTTTCTGTATGCAGCATTGCCGCCTCCGCTAGCGAGGCGGTTTTAATATCTGTTATTTACGTCTTGCTCATGCTATACTGTAATAAGTAAAAAGGGGAATCAATGGCAAGAGTTATTGCGGTGACAAATCAGAAAGGCGGCGTGGGAAAAACCACAACTTCAATTAACGTGGCGTATTTTTTATCAAAAATGGGCAAGCGAACGCTGATTATAGATTTTGATCCGCAGGGTAATGCGACCAGCGGTTTGGGTATCGATAAACAGGAATTAGGAGCGACGATGGCAGAGGTCATTATGCGCCAAATTCGGCTGGCGAAGGTTGTTCTGCCGACTGAGTATAAAGATTTGTATTTAGCGCCGTCAACATCGCATTTGGCAAACACCGAGGTGGAATTGGCTCAGGCTGACGCACGTTTTGCTCGTTTGCGGGAGGCGCTTAACGGCGTAATTGATTATGACTATATTATCATTGACAGTCCGCCCAGTTTAAGCTTATTGACGGTGAACGGGCTGGTTGCTGCGGATTATGTGCTGCTGCCAGTGCAGGCGGAGTTCTACGCGCTGGAGGGTCTGGGGCAGCTTTTGGAGAGTATGAAGCTGATTCGTAAAGGCTTGAACCCGTCGCTGAAGCTCCTCGGCGTACTGCCGACGATGATGGATTCGCGGACAACTTTATCCAGTCAGGTTTATGATGAGATAAAGAAGTATTTTCCGGATAAGATTTTTAAGACTACTATTCCGCGCAATATTCGCTTGGCGGAGGCGCCGAGCCACGGCGCGCCAGTCGGGGTTTATGATCGTTTTTCCAAAGGTTCGCGGGCCTACAAGGCGCTGGCTAAGGAGATTGTAGAAAGGACTAGCAAGTGAAAAAGGGTCTGGGCAGAGGATTTGAATCGCTGATTCCGACGAATTTGATTGACGAGACGTTTGATCCGACCGCCAAGCAGGACGGTAAGGTTTCGCGCCTGAAAGACATCGCTATTACGAAAATTTCCCCGGATCCAGAGCAGCCGCGGCGGTTCTTTGACGAGGCAGCGTTGAGCGAGTTGGCTGAATCTATCAAAGAACATGGCGTTGTGCAGCCGATTGTAGTAACGCCAAAGGGTAGTAATTACTTGATTGTGGCTGGAGAGCGCCGCTGGCGGGCTGCTAAGAAGGCTGGGCTGGAAGAATTGCCGTGTATCGTGCGTAGTATGAGCGGACAGAATCGATTAGAGATTTCGCTGATTGAAAATTTACAAAGGCACGATTTGAATGTTTTAGAAACAGCTACGGCCTACTTGAAGCTGCGCGATCAGTTTAATATGACTTTGGAGGAAATCGGCAAACGCCTGGGCGGCAAATCTGTTAGCGCTGTTAGTAATACGCTGCGGCTTTTACGCTTGCCAAAATCTGTCAGGCAGGCAATATTTGACGGCGAGCTGTCGGAGGGCCAGGCGCGCCCGCTTATCGGTTTGCCAGAGAGTATGGCGGAATCAATCATGAAAAAAACAATTGCCGACGGCTGGTCGGTTCGCCGCGTTGAACAGGCAGTGGCGTTGTGGAAACAAACGCAGGATAACCCAGTCGAGGAGAAAAAGCCTGCCGATTCGCCGCATGCCGAGGCGATTGAAAGCTTGTCAAAGCACTTTGGTACAGGCGTAAAAATTCGCACCAACAACAAGGGCGCCGGACAAATCAGTATCGCGTTTAAGAATGAGGCTGAGTTTGATAGAATCCGCCAGCTACTGGAAAATAGTTAAAATCCGCGGATTTTAGTGAACGGGAATATCCGTAAACCAACTGGTCCGACGATATCATAAAGCGGGATTGAACCCATGCAATTGCGCGAGTCGCATGAATAATTGCCCTGGCGGTGGTCGCCCATGACGAAAATCGTTCCCTTTGGCACTACAGTGTCAACATTGCCGGAAGTTGGCTGCCCAGGTTCGTTTTTATTAACAGTGGAGTCAGGATTAAAGCCGTTTGGATTTTCCTTGTTATAAACTGTTGTCGTGCCATTCTTGACAGTTACGCGCTCGCCGGCGAAGGCGATAACTCGCTTGACGATATATTCGTCCTTGCCCAGAGAAGCGTTGTAATTCGGATTCTTAAACACGATAATTTGGCCGCGTTTGGGTGTGTAGTTTTTATTCTGCAGCTTTGACATGGTGACTGGCAAACGGTTAACGATCAGCCTGTCGCCAGTGTACATCGTGGTTTCCATGCTTGCGCCTTCAACATTGAATGTTTGAAATACGAACGCGTTTAATAAAACCGTACCGATAGCTACGCCGATAACGAAAATAACCAAACTCAACCCGTCGCTTAGCCGCGGATGACGATCCATAAAAGTTGCATCCATCGGTTCAATTATAAGCGTTTTGTGTGCTATAATCAATAGATATGAATCCACGCAAACAGTCTATGGACGGTTTTGTACCAAAACGTCCTCAGCGGTCTTCGCTGGGGGCGGATGCTGCTGGTACGCGGGCGGCGATCGGTCATGTTCGCGGTGTCCAGCAGGGAATTGATGAAATGCGCAGCGGACGCCGTGCTATTAAGCCCGCTGCGGATATTAGCCATAGGAATGGAATTCAGCCGGCTGCTAGCCTGAAACAGAATATTGACGAATCGTTGCGGGCGATTGATGAGAATGCCAAGCCGTCTCACCGGCAGGAACGTAAAAATAAGCGGAAAAAGAAGTTAAAGGTAAAAATCATCTCGGCTGTCGTAGGGGTGATTGTTTTAGTTATAGCAGGTTACGTGGCGTTTCGGTTATGGCAGACTATGCATCGAGTATTCGGCGACGGTAATCTGCTTAATCTGTTTTCGCAGCAAAAATTAAAAGAAGATGCTTATGGGCGCAGTAACGTGTTGATTTTAGGTTCGACCGACGACATGGCGGGGCGCGACGGGGCGAACTTGACAGATTCAATGATGGTATTAAGCGTCAATCAGACGAAAAAAGACGTTTATATTTACAGTATTCCTCGCGATTTGTACGTGCAGTTTGGCAGGGCGTGTAATTCTGGATACGCGGGTAAAATAAACGAATATTTTATTTGTTCGGCAGATGGCAGCGGCGAGGAAGCGGAAAAGCAGCGGATGGACGAAACACGGCAGTTTGTTGGCAAGATTTTTAATATGGATATTCAATACGCGGTTCACGTAAATACCGTGGTTATTCGCGATGCGGTTAATGCTGTCGGCGGCGTGACAGTTAATGTCGCTAGCCGCGACCCGCGGGGCGTACTGGATGCTACTTTTGACGACAAATGCCGCCAGAACCGCAGTCTTTGTCCGCGCGGGCATTATCTGGCATTTCCGAACGGTCCGAACGATATGAATGGCGATCAGGCTATGGCGTTTTCGCAGGCTCGCGGACATACGCCTCCGACTTACGGTCTGGAACAGTCTAACTTTGACCGCGAAAAAAACCAGCAGCTGGTCTTAATGGCATTGAAGAGTAAGGCTGGCTCTACAGGCACGCTAACTGATTTTAGCAAGGTTTCTTCGCTGATGGAAGCCATGGGTAAAAATCTGAGAACTAATATTAGTACCAAAGAAATTCAAACGGTTATGAAATTGGCGGCGGAAATTAAAGAGCCGAGCGTCCATAAATTGAGCTTTGTCGAAAAAGATAATATGCTGATGACGACAGGCTCGGTTGGCGGTATGAGTATCGTCAAACCGTCGGCAGGAGTAGGCAATTACAGCGAAATTCATTCATTCTTAAAGGGCGAGATTTACGGTACGCCGCTACTTAAAGAAAAAGCTAAAATAGCCGTGCTTAACGGCAGCGGTGTGCCTGGGGCTGCTCAGAAACAGGCTGATAAACTGTCTGAATTAGGATTGAAGGTGGTCCATGTTGGCAATGTTCCTGGCGGCGCTAAAGCCAGTAAAAATACAGTTTACCAGCTCCCGTCGGGCAAAGAAAAGCCTGCAACCAAGTCGAAATTGGAAGAAGTTTACGGTACGCCAGCGACTACTGAGTCTCCGGGCTACAATTTGAATGTTGATGCGCAATTTATCGTAGTTGTGGGACCTGGATCTTAATTGATATAATAAGGAAGACATATGGATTTGTTAAAAACAGTAAAGCGGCGAACATTTTGGAGCGAAATCGTTTACCACACCTTGAACTTGGGTTTGGCGGCGGTTTTATTGGCGATTGCCAAGACGATTCAGTCGCCATATCCGGCGTTGGCGCTGGTTATCCTTAGTAAATGGCGAGTGATCGCTGTACGTCCGCGATTTTGGTGGGCAAATATTCAAGCAAATCTGGTCGATGTGGCGGTCGGCGTCGGTATCGTTGGTTTAATGTATCTGCCAAACATCGGCTTCACTATTCAGACTGTACTGGCGATTCTTTACGCTATTTGGCTTATCTTTATCAAACCGCTATCTAAGCGCTGGCAGATAGCCTTGCAGGCGGGATGCGCTATTCTTATCGGTACGATATCGCTGATGGCAGTGTCGTATGAGTGGCCAGTTTCGGCGGTAGTTTTCCTGATGTTTTTGCTCGGTTACGGCGCGGCGCGGCATTTTCTGCACAGTTATGACGAGGAGCAGACTACGCTGCTTAGCTTTGTTTGGGGGCTGGTTTTCGCGGAGCTGGGTTGGCTGGCGTATTATTGGAATTTCAGCTATCTGAGGACGCTGGCTGGCGGCATCCCGCAAATAACGATAGTTCTTTTGCTTATTTCGTTTTGCGGCGGCAAAGTTTATCAGTCGTGGAAAAAGCATAAGAAAATCATATTTTCAGAGATAGTAGGACCGGTTTTTCTGGCGGCGGCGACAACTCTAGTTATGTTATTAGCATTTAACTCAGTGGTCATATAGGTAATCTAAATATGGATAACAATACGACAGCAGCTGGCAGAGCGAAGCGAAATAATAAAAAGATAGTTTTCTGGACTATTGGCGCAGTGTTGGCAGCGATATTAATCATTAGCAACGGTGTCTTTGCAGGTTGGGTCGTTTATAAGTTAAATAACAGGCAAAATGTCTCGCAAACGAATATTCCTGACGGCAATCTGCGGCTGACTGATGAGGAAATTGACACTTCAAAGATCGTAGCGAAGGTGTCGCCAAGCGTTGTTTCGATAATAACTACTCAGGGCAGCTACTTAACCAGGACTCAGCAAGGGGCGGGAACAGGTATTATCATTAGCCCTGACGGCTATATTCTGACGAATAATCACGTCGTCGACGACGCCGACAGCGTGCGCATTATCACCAATGACGGCAACCAGCATACCGACGTGTCTATCGTCGGTAGAGATCCGCTAAACGATATCGCGTTCTTAAAAATAAAGGACGCTAAGAATTTACCGGCAGCGGAATTGGGTAACTCCAGTACGGTAAAAGTAGGGCAAAAAGTCATCGCTATCGGCAATTCGCTGGGGCGCTATCAAAACAGCGTGACTAGCGGTATTATCTCTGGCAAAGGGCGGCCAGTAGCGGCCTCGTCTGATGATAGAAAAACCAAAGTCGAGGAGTTAACTGACTTGCTGCAAACCGATGCTGCTGTGAATTTGGGAAATTCTGGCGGCCCGCTGATTAACTTGTCCGGCCAGGTTATCGGTATAAATACGGCGACTGTTTCCGACGCGCAGAGCATGGGGTTTGCTATCCCGATCAACGCCGCCAAGGGTATGTCAAAAAGCGTCTTGCAAGGTAAAGGCGTGCAAAAAGCCTATATTGGCGTCCGTTATGTCGCGGTTACGCCGGAAGTGCGGGCTGAATATAATTTGCCAGTTAAATCTGGCGCTTACATCGGCGGGCATTCGGGCGGCGTGGTAGAAACTGGCGGTCCGGCGGATGCAGCCGGTATTAAAGAGGGCGATGTTATTACTAAGATTAATAATAAAAATGTCGGCGAAGACGGCGGTTTATCGACGCTAGTTTCGGAATATCTGCCTGGCGAAAAGATTGAAGTCACTTTGGTGCGCGCTGGGAAAAATATTACGGTGGATTTAACGCTGGCTGCCTATAAATCGTAAAACGATAATATAACGCTGAATCGCCGCTAACTTAAAATTTTGCTTAGCGGCTGCTTGTATTATTCGTTTGTGCTGTGTCGGGTCGGCCTCGATAAACAATTGTCCGTTTGGAGTTAAGCAGCGCGGTGCTTGGCGAATAAGCTCAAGGATTAATTTTAGTCCGCCATCTTCGGTAAAAAGAGCAATTTTCGGTTCATACTGAAGTTCTGGCGACACTTCCCAATCCTTATCAACATAAGGCAGATTGGCGAAAATGTAATCCACCGGTTCTAGCTGTCCGTTCAGCAGCGATTGCTGCTGGATTTTTACACGGGCGCAGTGCTCATCGGCATTTTTTTCGGCAATTCGGAGCGCATCTTTGCTGATATCTGATAAAATAACGGAAATATTTGTCCGCTCCAACGCTGCTGTAATCCCCAGGCAGCCCGAACCAGTCCCGACGTCGATTAATACTTTTCGTTCAATTTCGCCGGCTGTCTCGTCCAGAAATAGTGAAATCATATCCTCCGATTCGGGGCGGGGAACTAATACTGCGGGAGAAACGGTAAATTTGCGTCTGTAAAACTCTTTATAGCCCAGAATATAGGCCATTGGTACGCGATCCAGCCGCAGATCCAGCCGCGCATTAGCGATGTCAACTCTGCGCGGATCAATCTCCTCGTCCAGGTGTGCATGAAGGTATGTCCGATTCTTTCGCAAAGTATTGGCTAAGATTAATTCCGCATCCAGCCGCGCCGAGGCAATACTGGCATCCTTCAGAGATTTGGCGGCATTCTTTAGCCAAAACGATATGGTTGACTTTTCTTGCATTATATGCTACATTATACACCATTGATAATAAATTTCATAACGAATATGGAGAGATAACCAATGAAAGAGCCATCAGATAACCTTGATTTCATCAAACCGTTTGGAAATCCAGAGAGAGAGAGTTTAACAGACGCTGAAAAAATGGAGGCGGCATACAAGCTGTCGGCGCTAGTGGATGATTTGTTGCTTCGGTTTGCCGATAGCGTATATGTGAATAAATTTGATTATCCTGGCAGTAATAATGGAAGAGATTCGTCACTTGGACTGAGGCTACCGTTAGGGGATGACGATGAATTAACTATTCAAGTCGGGTCGTATTCAAACGACAAAGAAGATATGCGTAAGTATATAATGTTAGACAATGGCAGATATCGATATCATATGGAAAGTCAGGATGAAGTATTGCGCTATGATCTAAATACGGACGCAGTAGAAAGTGTTGCGCCGTTGCCGTCACCGTCACGTATACGCATTAGTGGAGATAATCTTAGATCTCGCCTTGAAGATGATATGGCTAGATTAGATAATGATATAAAGAACCAGCAGCTAGAAAGACGATTAGGAGTAAACGACCAACCAGTCGGTCCGTATGAAATTGATAAATTGACGCAGCTACTGGAGGGTGCGGAAGCGATTGGCGCGATTTAATGCTTTGAGTAGCCGCGCGGAATGTTCTGAGTAGAACCCTGGTGGTAATTTGACCTTTCATCGTTAATATGCGATAGTTGTACTTATGCGGAACCGTATGAATAAAAAAATGGAAGGGATGGACTTTCCTTATTACGAAGGTATAAGTGTTAGCCGTGATTTTCCGAGAGTTCAGTTTGATCGTAAATTAGGCGCTGAATTGGCGCTTGGCGAGACTATTGATATTGCTGAAAAAAGCTTAGAAGAGTATCTTAAGTATGCTGGTATCCCCAGAGATCGCTGGGGCGATTTGTCAATAGTTGTTACTGGCGCTGAAAGTTCTTCGTATTTGAGAAGTAGAGAGCTAGGCCATGCAGCGATCAATAAAACTGATAGCCAAGGGTTTGATGTTGTCGTAAAGACTGGTTATTGTATTGATCCTGACGCTACTTTGCGGCATGAACTATGCCATGTCAAGGATGCGATAGATGGAAAGATTGATTTACAGAGGACAGATCTGCTGTATAGGCTAGGGGCTTTAATATGTAGAAAAGATTTGCGTATTCAGGATGCTGCACTCAATACTCTGGGCGCTCTTGCTTATGTATGCGGTATGTATTTTAATTCTGAGGAGCTAAAGGAGGTTGCAATTTCTGTTTTGGTTTCAAATAACATTTTAGCTGCGACGTTATTAGGAATTCATTTGAAAGGATACTATCATAATCCATGCGAAGAGCGCGCTCGCGAGGCTGAAAAAAAAGGCGAGTGGCTGCCCCACGCGTTTGTTAGGCGCATAAGCGCTGAGCCCGAGAATGGGATAGCGCCGTTTTTATCTCACCCTTGGACATCGGTTCAGACAGGGGGAGACGACCATAAGGTGCGGGCGATGCAGAAAGCCGCCAGACGACTTGGTTTATCGTGTTATACGACAACAGATCCGGAGAAAGTTGAAATGCTTGCTAAAAAAGAAGCTGAAAGAACTTGCTGCGGATACGCAAAATCAGCCAGAAGCGCAGCGCCTGTAAGAAGTAGATCTATAGTAGAGGTGATTGATAAGAAAGTCGATAGGTTTATGGCTCGTGCGGATACAGCCATCAGGAATGGCGGTGCGGTGATAGCTGTAGTGCCTGACTCTATACGTAGTATTGGATTGGAAGAGTTCGGTAAACGATATCATGATATTGAAAAGGGGTATTATTAACTGGCATTGATTGCCAGAGTATGGCTAATGGTAATATTTGTTTGTTTTATATAATCCCGCTGCGCTTGGCGTCAAATTGTGGCGGGACGGGAAGTTCATTTCTTGCAAAATAAGATAAAAATTGTAAAACTGTTTGACAAATTCAGAGATAGAGAGTAATATATGAAACATTGATAAAATTATAGTGGGCAAGGAAGTGAGATTTGGTATGGAAACAACAGGGATAAGCAAAGGTGATGAGTCGAAATATTTTCACAGCTCGCCAGAAGTTTCTGCTTTTTATGTTGCCTTAAAAGGCTATGAAATAAGAGACATAGAAGGTTGGTCTAGGTTTGCTAATGGTGATTCAACGGTAGCATCTTCGTTTGATAAAGGTGACGTGCCTCTTGTAGAGCAAGCTGCCAGAGAAACCAGTACAGGATGCTATATATCATCAACTGTTGATGAGGCTCGTAGTCTGCTGGTTGCGGACCGGCGGCGTATAGATGAGTCTGGCTTGAATCATATTAAATCGACTGAGTCAAGACGGACTAGTATTCAGGATATAGAGAGGGAAGAGCAATGTCGTGCTGAGGAGATACTGAAAGCCGGCGGTGTAGTAGTTGCCTTGGCTATGGAAGACAAAGAATCCGGCCTAAGCGATTTTTGGCAAAGGTATCGTGAGCTAAAAGAACAAGCTAATCCCGACTCTGTCGATTCTGAATCGTCTAAAAACCCTGAGGACGAGGCTTAGTTGTTTAGAGGGGAAATATAAAACAGAGTAACTTAAAATGAGAGATTGGGGTTTAGTATGAAAAATTCAGGTGAGACAATAGTAACTAGAGGATCTATGGGAAAGTTGTATGGGCTGCCGCAGAGCTATACAGACTGGGCTATCCTTGTCAGCGATAACAGAGCGATAACGTCACAATTTAACGCAGGCGACCTCCCTTTTGTTAAACAAGCTGCCGCCGAAACTGATACGCAATACTGTGTAGTAACACAAAGTGCTGAGGAGGCTGGCATTCTAGCGGCTGAAAACAGGCGGCGTATAGTTATGTATGCGTCGCCGCACAGTAGCCCAATTAAGCCAGAACATCTTGATATTCGACGTATGCGAGAGGAAGAGGAGCGTCGCGCTAAAAAACTACTGGAAGCTGGCGGGGCGGTAGTTGCCTTGGCTTGTAAAGAAGGAAAAGGTCTGGATGATTTTTGGCGGGCATACGACGATCTAAGACAGGCTAATCCTGAATTATCCGAGTCTTAGGTTTGCTTCTTGCAAAATAATATAAAAACTGTAAAACTGTTTGACAAATTAAAAGAGAGTATTATATGAATTGTTTATAACTCTAATAAGTAAAAATGGGAGATGTGTTATGACAGATGAAACAAAAGGGGTGAGAGAAGCGGTAGATGAGATACCGTATGATTATAAAGTTTGGGCTGGCCTTATTCGTAATAATAAAGCGCTAGCGATGAATGTTCACGTGGATGATATGCTTCGTGTTGCTCAGGCTGCTAATCGGTCTGGCACACAGTATTATGTGGCGCCAGATGTTCCAGAGGCTTGTGCATTACGTGTTGCACACATACAACGCCTAAATAGCTTTGATGAAGCGGAGGATCGACCCTCCAAAGCAGAGAGTTATGCTGAGATTGAGAAGGCAGAGAGACGCCGTGTTGAGCGGTTGTTTGATGCTAGTACTGCCGTGGTTGCATTAGCGTTCAAGGGTGAACGTGGACTAAGTCCTTTCTATGCAGAGCTTGACGCACTGCGGCTAGAAGAGAAAAAGGAAAAATGGTATCAGCGATTCCTGAAAAAGATATAGCGAGTTAAAAGAGTAAGCTAACTCTTGAATCGTCTGAAGCCTAACTTCCGGCGTTCTTTGCCTTCAACTCCCGCTCATACCGCTGTAATTGCTCAATCAAATCGTCAATATCCCCGTTCATTGCTGCGGGGATATTGCTGCGGCTGTAGTGAATGCGGTGGTCGGTGATGCGGTCTTGCGGGAAGTTATAGGTGCGGATTTTTTCGGAGCGGTCGCCAGTACCGACTAATGAGCGTCGTTCAGCGCTTAACTTGGCATTTTCCTCATCAATTTTCATCTGCAGCAAGCGCGAACGCAGCACACTCATGGCTTTTTCGCGGTTCTTAATCTGTGACTTCTCGTCCTGGTTGGTGACGACGATACCAGTCGGCAGGTGAGTGATGCGCACCGCTGAGTCAGTAGTGTTGACGCTTTGGCCGCCATTGCCGCTGGAGCGGTAGATGTCAACGCGTAGGTCGCTTGGATTAATTTCAACGTCGGCTTCCTCGGCCTCTGGTAGCACCGCTACGGTGACGGTGGAGGTGTGGACGCGGCCTTGGCTTTCGGTGACTGGGACGCGCTGGACGCGGTGGACGCCGCCTTCAAATTTCAATTTGGCGTATGGCGCATCGCCCTTGACCATGAAAATAACCTCTTTGTAACCGCCTGAGTCGTTGGCGGATTCGCTGATGAGCTCGGTTTTATAGCCGTTAGCCTCGCACCAGCGTAGATACATGCGGTATAGTTCCGCCGCAAACAATGATGCTTCGTCGCCGCCAGCACCAGCACGGATTTCTATGATGATATTTTTCTCGTCGTTTGGATCTTTGGGTGTCAGTAAGATAAACAACTCTTCCTCAAGCTCTGCCAGGCGCGCCTCAGTTTCAGTGATTTCAGCTTTCGCTAATTCTGCTAATTCGCCGCCATCATTCGCTAATTCCTTGGCGTCACGTAGATTTTGCTCCAACGTCGCTCGCTCTTCGCCCTTGGCAATGAGCGTCTCCAGCTCCGAAAACCGCTTATTTTTTACGGTAAAATCTGGCGAGCCGTAAGCGTCAGGACGCGCTAAAAAATCGCCCAGGCTAGCGCGCTCGGCTTTCAAAGCGTCCAAATCGAGGGAAATCTTTGCCATATGTATAGAATTATAGCATATTAATAAGCTTCTACGGTAATAGGTAATAGTGGGTCTTTGTTATATTTTATGTAACATGTGAAACCTGATTTTTGACTGCAAAGGCGGGGCGGATTGGTGATGGACTAGTATGGTAAATTTGCATATTATAAACATTTGTGTTATACTTAAAAAGTATGACAGAAAAACTATCTAACGAACGCGAGTTATTACAACAAAAGCCATCGCAAGAGATAATAAATGATCCTAAAGTTTTGTGGCATGCTGTTCGCGGGTATGACTTTGCTGGGCTTGAGTCTATGCTTGGAGAGGGTTTGATACCTTCTGAGGATCAGGATTATTGTGTATGTTTTTCTACTTCGCCTGCAAGAGCTTGGTTAGCTAATAGAGAAGCTAATTCATTTTACACTTATACGCTCAATGACGGTATTAGTCTTGCAGTTGTATACTCTGGACTATTGAGAGGTGTTCATGGAGGTTTTATGGATGAATTAAGGATTCCAGACTATATAGACTCAGGTCGTATTTCAGGGCTCATGTTGCCAGAAGGTGCTCTTGATCGACCGCTAGTTGAAGTATCAACACAACATGAAGCGAGGAAACCGCAGCAAGCAGAAAAGTATATTAATCGTACGATATGCCATTTGCAAGAATTGGGCGTAGAGATTGATGAGGCTAACCAAGCCTGCTTGCGAGAAGCTGTTAAAGCATGCCGTAATGGTCAATATCTTTCTACTGGGCAAAATGATACTATTCAGAAAATTTTTATGAACCACTATTCACAGAGTTTACAGCAGTTGGGATTAGAGCCTATTGTAGGTGAAATGATACAGCTTGTTTTTGAAAGAGCTGGCAAAAGTGTTGATGTTTATGGCTGGACAGAAGAGCAGAAAAGATGGATTGGTCAGAGAAATGGTCAGGAGACTGCTGCTCGAAGGAGGGTTGCTGTGTGCAATACTGGTGCTTATGTATGTCAGAAAGCTATGAGTGATAATTAATTCGGTCAAGCTATAGAGCCAGATTCAACTACTCTAAAATATTCTGCAAACATAACACCGCTGACAGATAGCAGCGGTGTTATGTTGTGCGGTTGATGGAGTCTAGTTTTTTTATTGCCCTATTTCTTAGCCTTTTTAGACGGTTTCGCTGATTTGGCGTCGTCGTCTCCGCTAGCGGCGGTTTGCTGAGCCTTGGCTGCGGCGGCTGCGTTGCGCTTTTTCGCCTTATTAGCCAGCTCGGCGCGGCGCTTAGCGGCTGCCTCTTGGCGCGCCTTGTACCGGTCAACACGACCTTCGGTGTCGATGATCTTTTCTTCGCCGGTGAAGAACGGGTGCGAAGCGCTGGAAACGTGCACCTTTACGAGCGGATAAGTATTGCCATCTTCCCAAACGATGGTATCCGTGGTTTGCGCTGTTGACTGCGTCAAGAACGCGAAGCCCGCTTGATCGTCGCTAAATACGACCGGGCGATAGTTCTGTGGGTGAATACTGCTTTTCATAACCCTAGTATTTTAGCAGGAAAGCAGGCGGATTGCAAATTGTTTGTCCTAACTCACCACATCGCGTACAAATACATTCCTTTGTGAAATAGTTATGCCAATTGTATCACAGTATTCAGCTGGGGTTAGGTAGTTAAGTGCCTGG
>ERZ773022.936-NODE-936-length-21283-cov-20.382561_pt1 | contig 21283 bp, 19 predicted proteins | sample MGYA00580839_ERZ773022 | MGnify/ENA primary metagenome ERZ773022 (study PRJEB29015, sample SAMEA2738020) | human oral metagenome | biome: human oral; feature: human-associated habitat; material: dental | place: China | collected 2044 ... | reverse complement strand
CGGCTACACCCCCGACATGGCGGGCGTGGCCTACATCGCCGTCGACAACATCAACCCGTACTACGAGAACCACAGAAAGTCGGTCGACGGGTTGAGGATGTCGACCGGCAAGGTCTTGGAGGGCTCGGGCGGCCAGGATGCGGGCGGTATCTGGAAGTCCGCAATGTCCGCGGCCCTCAAGGACATCCCCGCGAGCAGCTTCCAGGAGCCGAACAAGCGGATCCTGGAGGGCGAGAAGGTCCCGGTGCCGAACGTCACGGGCATGACCGAGGAGCAGGCGCGGCAGGCGCTCGAGGCCGAGGGCTTCAGCGTCGGCAGGTTGGAACAGTTCAGCCCTCAACCCGCCGGGACCTACCTGGGCAAGGTGTTCCCCAGCAGCAGGGCGGCGAAATACTCGACCGTCCAGTTGGTCTACTCCAAGGGCCCCATACCGACGAACACCCCAACGGTCGCCCCCGGGCAGCCAGGGCAACCAAGCGCCCCGGCCACCCCGGAGGGAGAGCGGTGATCAAGGCCTTCAAGGTGGCGAAGGGTCTCGCTGCGGTGGCAGCAGGCTGCTTCGCCTGGGGGCTGGTGGAGGCCACCCGCTTCCGGGTGCGTCGCGTGACGGTTCCGGTCCTGCCTGCAGGTGGACCTGAAATGCGCATACTGCATCTCAGCGACATCCATCTGTTGCCCGGCCAGCAGCTGAAACTGAGCTTCCTGCAAGCGTTGGCGGACCTGGAACCCGATCTGGTGATCAGCACCGGCGACAACATCGCCAGCGACACCGCAATCTCGCCGCTCATATCGGCGCTGGGCCGGCTGCTGGAGGTGCCTGGCGGATTCGTCTTCGGCTCGAATGACTACCACAAACCGGAGTTCAAGAATCCACTGCGCTACGTCGCCCGGGGACGTTCAGAGCCGTCGAAATCCCCGGAACGGCTGGCAACCGACCAGCTGCGGGCGGAGCTGACCCGCAGCGGCGCCTGGCACGATCTGAACGACCGCCGCACCATCATCGAGGCCGCTGGATATCGCATTGAGTTGCGCGGCACCGACGACGCCCACCACGACCTGGACCACTACCCTGCCGTCGTCGGGCCTGCCAGCGACGGCGTGGATCTCAGCCTGGGTGTCACCCACGCCCCGTACAGCCGCATCCTGGACGCCATGACCACCGACGGGGTGGACCTGATCCTCGCAGGACACACCCACGGCGGCCAGGTGTGCGTGCCTGGTCACGGAGCATTGACCACCAACTGTGATCTCCCCACGGACCGCGCCAAGGGTCTGTCGGAACACCGGGTCGAGGGCCACCATGCCTGGTTGCACATATCGGCTGGAATCGGCACCTCACCATTCGCCCCGTACCGCTTCGCCTGCCCCCCGGAGGTCACGATCCTGACCCTGGTGGCGCGCTGATCGCACCCCTTCCCAGCCGGCTCACCCGTAAATGAATGATCCCTGGGGAGTGAAGAAGGTCGAAAGGATCAGGTCGGAACCACCGACGATCTCGGCAACGGCGTTGTTGGGCAGTCGCCACGCGATAGTGGGATCCTCGCAGGGGTCGGTGTAGAAAGGTTTACCCCACGCTTGCGTTCCGGCGGCCTCGTAGGAGACGAGCAGCTCGTCCAACGGCGTGCCCTCCTCTGCGGGTTCGGCCAGGGTGAAGGACATGTTGTGGATTCCACCCGACCTGCCCCCGTACAGCACCATCCGTTTCGTCCCGCTCGAGAAGTCGACCACAAACTCCCAGGGTCTGTCGGTCGGGGACCAACCAAACCCGACAGCCGCCGACCGGAAGGCATCAAGGGTGAGCGGCCATGACAGCTTGGCGAGCTGGTCGGCCCATGTGACGAAGTCGTCGGCACTCAGTGGATTCACGATCCCTCCCTGGGTCAAACGGCAACCGCACTGTCCCCCGCCGCCAGCCTATCCTGCTCCCCTGGCCCCTTACCCTTGGGACATGAGCAGTCAGACAGGCCTCCTACATCAGGATCTGCTGATCCTGCAGCAGTTCCGCAACGGCCTCTCCCCCGAGTTCAACATCCTCGACAACCAGGAGCAGGTCGTCGGCATGGTGGGCGGCACAGAGAGCGGCGCTCGCCGGTTCTTCTTGGGGCCCCGCGAGTTCGACGTGCTGGATGCCGACGGCAGGCGGTTGGCGCACATCAGTGACATTCGTGACTTCTGGCGGGACACCTACGAGATCGTGCGGGGTGACGGTTCCATGCTGGCCACCGTCACCAGGAAGCTGGGATTCTTCTCCCACAGGTTCTCCATCGAGCTCGGCACCGGGGAGGTGTTCATGGTGGAGGGAGATTTTTTCAGCCGCGAATTCAATGTGGTCGACGCGGACGACGAAGAGATCGTCGCGCAGGCCAGCCGGGAGCGGGCAGGCTTCGTCAAGGCGTTTCTCGGCCACGACCGGTACGCCCTGTACTACCCGGTCGACACCTCCCCGGACCGGCGGCTGGCAATTCTCGGCGGCATGATCGCCCTGGACCTGATGCGGGCCAAGGACGCCAGCTCCGCGGCCAGCTACGACAACACGTGAGCTGGACCGTGACGCGTCCTTCCCCAATCGGTCGGCTGAACGCCAGCCTGTCTGCTTCCCTGGCCCCTTACCCTTGAGATATGAGCATCCTGAATCACGACCTCTTAATTCTGCAACAATTCCGCAGCGATTCCTCCCCCAGGTTCGACATCCTTGATGCCCAAGGACAGGGTGTCGGCGTGGTGAGTGGCACGGAGAGCGGGGTGCGTCGCATTTTCTTGGGAGCCCGTGAATTCGACGTGTTGGATACCGACGGCAGCCTCCTGACGCACGTCAGCGACGTTCGGGACCTCTGGCGGGACACGTACAAGGTCATGCGCGGTGACGGTTCCGTGCTGGCGACCATCGCCAGGAAAATGGGGTTCTTCTCCCGCAAGTTCTCCATCACTCTCACGTCCGGGGAGGAGCTCACGGTGAAAGGAGATGTCATCGACCGTGAGTTCAGCGTGGTCAACGAGAACAGCGGAGAGGCCGTCGCACAGGTCAGCCGGGAACGAACAGGTGTCATCGAGGCATTTTTCGGCCGCAACCACGACCGTTACGCGCTGCACTACCCGGATAGCACCTCCCCGGACCTGCGGCTCGCCATCCTGGGGAGCATGATCGCCCTGGATTTGATGCGAGCCAAGGACGCCCGCAAGAACACCCAATCCACGGCCAACAACACCTGAGAGGCGCTGGGATCAGCTGCTCACAGGTCAACCTTCTCGAAACGAGCTGCGGCGATCCGGTAGGTGAGGATGTTGCCCACGACGAAGACCACGACGCCCAGCGCGAGGACGATCAGGTGCGTCCCGACGTGCTCCCCCACGACATCCAGGTGGGTGCGGAGGAAGGGAACCGTATGAATCAGGGCCTCGGCGACGCCGATGTAGAGCAGCACCGCCACACCCGCCACGATGAAGGGCACCCCGATGTTGTGGGCCGTCTTGTAGTGCATGGTCAACAGCAGGAAGTTGAAGAGCGTGAACATGATCAGCGCGGAGCCGAAAAGGGCTGGATTGGCTTCGATTCCGGCGGGGTTTGATTCGTAGAACACGTTACGCAGCACCGCGACGGGAATGGCGACCACCAGTTGGGCGATCTCGAAAAGGCAGCAGAGCAGAACCCGGGCGCGCACCGTGTCGCGTTTCCGGATCGGCAGCAGCATGGAGAAGTAGACATCGTTGGCTTCGCGGAAATGCATGATGGTGAAGAACACCGCGAGGCACATGTACATGAGCCCGACGTAGAGAGGATACGTTGGGATGAGCATGAGGAGGCAGAGCGACCCCATCACGACGGGAAGCACCAGGTTCGCGAGCTTGAGTTCCTTCAGCAGCAGGTTCTTCATGGGATGGTCACTTCCGCTCGAGGTGGATCATGATGGATTCGAGGTCGGCTGCGCCCACCTGGAGGCCATTGGCCTCGGCGGCGGGGGCATTCTCGGCGCGGATCAGCGCCTCCACTCGACCGTCGCGTTCCCGGCATCCGATCAGGAGCCCACGAACACCGTCGCCGGTTTGAGCGGATTCGCCGCTGACGGCGCGATAGGAGCTGGTGAACTCCCCCAGACTCGTGCTGGCGAGGATCCTGCCCTTGTGGATGTAGGTGATGGTGTCGGCACATTTCTCCAGATCGGTCATGATCTGGGTGGAGAACAGGATGCTGGCGCCCTCCTCGGAGACGACATCACGGAACACGTCAAGCAGGTCGTCGCGGGAAACGGGGTCGAGGCCGCTGGTGGGTTCGTCCAGGAGAATCAGCTCGGCTCCGTGCGACAGCGACAGCGCCACCGCGTATTTGACGCGCATGCCCTGGGAGAGTTCGTCGAGTTTCTTGGTCTCGACGAGTTCGAAACGCTCCAGCAGGCAACGGTAGGCGGTCTCATCCCAGGACCGGAAGAACCGGCGGAACACGTCGGTGACGTCCCGGATCCGTTTCTTCGGATAGAAGTTCACCTCCCCGAAGGTGAAGGAGATGCGTTCCTTGATCTCCAGTTCGTGGCTGCGGAAATCGAGCCCGAAGAACTCGATACCGCCCGCGTCGGGATGGACGAAGTTCAGCATCGACTTCAGCGTCGTCGATTTTCCCGCACCATTCCTGCCGACGAATCCCATGATGGTGCCGGACTGCATCGTGAATGAGACGTCCTTCAGCTCAAAGGACGGGTATCGCTTGCACAGACCGTGGATGTTGAGTATTTCCACTGAAGTTGTTCCCTTCCAGTCGCATTGGATCAGGTTCCGGAATCACGGGATGTCCGGATGTCGCCTCCACACCTGCGTCGGAGTGCACTGCGTGACCGGCTGGCCCCGCCTCAACGCGGAGCCTCGGTCCCCGAGCTTGTGGTCTCTCGGCTGGATCAGTGGCGGTGGGAATGATCAGCTGCTCAGCCACCATTGCGCCTTCCACGTGTCGACGTACAGACCCGGCATCCCGGTTCGACACCACCCAGTCAAAACTATGACGCGACGTCAGAGTCAACCACGTCAGCAGGACACCCCGGTCTCACCGTTGACCATGTGACGACATCGATTGAGCGTTATTGGACTTCACGCGACATACTGGGTTCGTGAGTGATCCTCTCGTCATCTGCCCCTGCGACACCGGTCGCCCCTACGAGACGTGCTGCGGCCCCCTCCACGACGGCAGCCGACCCGCAGCCACCGCGGTCGCTCTCATGCGGTCACGCTACAGCGCCTACGCGCTGGGGCTCAGGGACTACCTCCTGGAAACCTGGCATCCCAACACCCGCCCCGACATGGTCGACCCCGAACCCGAACTCCGTTGGACCGGACTGACCATCGAACACAGCGGGGCGGGCAAAGCCTGGGACGACGAAGGAATGGTCGCTTTCTCGGCCACCTGGGAGGAGGGCGACCGGACCGGCACCATGCGGGAAGTCAGCTCCTTCCTCCAGGTGGACGGTCGCTGGTTCTACGTCAACGGCATCCCCCATACCGCAGGCCAGCACACCCCCAACATCGAACAGTGAAAAATGAACCGCATGCTCTTCAGGACTACTTGAACCAACCCTTAAGCCCCTAACCACCTGGCAACAGGAAGTTACACTTGGTGAGCATGAGTCGGCCTCACGTGAATGTCGAACGCACCTTGGTGGCGCTGCAGACGGTGGCGCTGTGTTGTTTGGTCTTGGCGGCGATACTGCGCATCATCGACTTCACCAGGTCTGGCACGGGGTTGGAAGTCGCTATAACATGGTTGATCCTCACCCCTGTCATCGGTGCTTTGTGGATAGTACGTCCCTACCTGGTTCGGATCGGTCATGGGATTACGCTGACAATACTGACGATCTTCTTGGCTACCCCGGTGGCTGTTTTCGGGTCGGTAACCTTCACGATTCCAGTTCTATTGCTTGTCGTCGCGTTCGCCGTGACAGACGTCTCCCCGAAGGCCGGAATACACGCAATGATCTGGATATCAGTCGTAGGGTTCGCCCTCCTAACATCAACTGATCAAGGGACTTCGATGTCGGCTGTGATGAGCATGGCCCAGGGGTTGGTTAATGTTGTTCCAGTAGTCGCGCTACTATGTTTCGGATTCATTCTCGGTTTGGCATTGCGCGGATTCGAGCAACGTCGAAACGCTGACCAAGCGATAATCGAACGGCTGCAACACACTTCCGAGGTCGAGAAGGAACTACTGCTCTCCGACGAACGTGCCCGAAGCGCACGAGAACTTCATGATGGCTTGGGGCATCGACTCACGCTCGTGGCGATGAGCCTCGAGCTGGCAGAGCGGCTGCGGAGCACCGATCTCGACCAGGCATGGCAAGAAATCCACATGGCGAAGCACACGTCAAGCGAAGCGTTGGCAGAAATGCGAACTTGGGTGCGAGCGCTGAGTCCGGTTCGAGACGCCACTGCTCGGGGACTTGCAGCCCTTGAGATGATCGCAGAATCGTTCCGAGGCACTGGGCTGACGGTTGAGGTCATCGGTGACGAGAGATCGGATCATGAGCTCGTGAACAATGACGCGATAGCTTTGCTGATGTACCGGGCCGTCCAAGAAGGATTGACAAATGCTTTACGTCACGGTAAAGCGCAGTCTGTACAAATAGGAATTCGCAGCAATGAAAACAGAATAATTCTTGTGATCATCAATGATTTCAGGTGCGTCACATCCCTTAACTCAGCTGATGGCGAACCGACGTTTGGGTTCGGGCTACGCGGACTGGCTGATCGAGCATCGGACCATGGTGGAACGATGCGAGCACATCGAATTAAAAATCAATTCGAGCTTGAAATTTCCGTACCGCTCAACAGAATCGCGGCCGGACATCGGGAGGCGGTCTCATGAATGATGCAGAACCGACACGCGTATTACTGGTGGAGGATCAACAACTGATCCGTCGAGGCCTAGCCATGTTGCTATCCACCGTCGACGGGATCGATGTGACTGCTCAAGCTGAGGACGGACGCGCTGCGCTTGATATCTTGGTCACAACAGAACTTGATGTTGTCCTCGTCGACGCACGAATGCCCGGCATGGACGGAATCGAATTTACAGCCCACTGTACTCGCGATCACCCAGGGCTCCCTGTTCTTGTTCTTACCACTTTCGATGACGACGCCCTTGTCCAAGCGGTTTTCTCTGTCGGCGCCTCCGGATTCCTTCTGAAGGACACCTCGATCGAACATCTCGTGAGCGCATTGTACTCCGTTATCGAAGGCGGCATGGTGATTGATCCCCGCGTTGCACGTGCAGCAATACAAACGAAGAGCGGAGGAGAGGGTCCGCTTGCAATTCTTACTCGCGGAGAACGCGTCGTTGCAGAACTTGTGGCACAAGGTTTGACGAACTCAGAGATTGCAGCCTCATTAACTCTCGCCGAGGGAACCGTAAAGAACTACGTTTCAGCTCTATTGAGAAAGATTGGTGAGCGCGATCGCACTGCCCTTGCACTCAAGCTCCGCAAAGCACTGGGATTTTGATCCTGAAACAAGTTTGAAGATTAGGCAAACGTAGGCTTTGGTCTTTCATCCTCGGGGTTCTTGGTGGCCGTGGCATGAGCGCAAAAAATACTCCTACTCCAGGAGAATCCTTCTTGCCAAAGGAACGCTTCGTTCAACAAGAGAGCACCTTCAAGTCAAGACTAACGGCTTGAATCCATGTGTTCGTGTCAATATTACTGGGGTGTCTGCAGACAGGCATGCGGGCAGGAGCCAGCAAAGTTGGTGAGCGAAGGCAGGTGGGCTGGTTTGCCGAGGCGGTGCGTCGTTGTGTTAGGCCGCGGGCCCCGCGGGGACGGTAAGTGGCGTCTGCAACCCAGGTCCCGGGGAGCCCGCGCTAATGTCATCTACACGCTACCGCTGTCCTGTCGCGCCAGCCTGTGGTCCGTGTCCTCCAGGACATGGCCGCCTGAAGGAACCTGGCCATCAGCCCCATCGCATCTTCCACGACCGTGACACATCCATCGCCTCAACCACCAGAGCCTTGGCCAGACGCCCCAAACTACTCACCCGACCTCCCACCTAACTTTGCCGGCCCTCTGAAACCTAGGGCGGTTCAGCAGGATACGGCCCACCGTGTCGCTGTCGTCTTCGCCAGCGGTGGTCTCATCGCCAACACCCATGCTGGGGCCAAGTGCTCCACCGACGGAAACTTCGTCCAGCGCGACAGCAACACCACCCGTGGCGGGTCCACCTACCCCGACTTCGATCAGCAGCTCCGAGTCAAAACAGCATAGACCGAGTGCGGATGCCTCTCCTCGTAAACGATCAGACCAGTGACTGCGGTCACAACAATATCGTGACCTGGGAGAGGTGTGGCGACGAGTCCTACGCTGTAGCGTGAAAACCACCAGCACTTGGTGAGCGACGATCTCAAGATCCTCGCCGCGACGACGGCCACAACAATAGCGTTGTTCTTTGAGGAGTTGCTCACGCCCTGTGTGTGACAACAGAAACACTTCACCACGAGTTTGCATATCAGGAAAGGAGAGTCAATGCCTCTCGACGTTCGGTATCTTCAGTATTGTCAGCCTGACAATCCTTTCTATGCACCTCCGACCACTCCCAAGCACGCACGAAATCTTGATGTGTCCTCCTTGGCCATCCCCGGATGGGAATCTAAAGAGATACATCCATGGACGAATTGGTTTCCCAGCAAGTGGTCACCTCCTAGGCAGGGCTGGAAGATTCATGTCTCCGCAACACCGCACAACGCCGAATCCATATTAGCAGTTGCCGCCAAGCATTGCTTTCAGCTACAATTACCATTCAAACATCTCACATCGCTTGAAGATTTAGTTGCTCAGAGCGGAAAGCACGCGGACCGCGCCAGTGCTGGAAAATTTATCACCGTGTATCCTAGTTCTGACGAACAATTCACTGCTGCTCTTAATGGACTCGATGATCTTCTTTCCGGAGAAGAAGGTCCATATATCCTATCGGATAGACGCTGGAAGTCGGGCCCCGTCTACTTCAGGTATGGGGCCTTCGTTCCACCGTCAAAGGACGCTGCCTACGTCTCGACATTAATTGACCCTGAAGGCAATGAGGTCGAAGACCCGCGTCGTCCAATATACACACCTCCAGCATGGGCTAAGTTACCAACAGCAGTATCGACTACGATCGTCGATGATGACATCGATTTTAGATTCAAGATGCTCTCAGCACTTCACTTCTCCAACGCCGGGGGCGTATATTTGGCTGAAGCATTGACAAACGATTTCGTTCCGATCGGCACGATTGTGGTATTAAAGGAAGCTCGCCCACATGCGGGGCTGGACGCCAACGGTGCAGACGCCCTGAATCGACTCACGCATGAGGAGAAAGTGCTGAAGAGTCTACAGGAGCTTAACTGCATACCGAGACTGTACGGATCTTTCACCGCCTGGGAACACCGTTACCTCGTAATGGAGTATATTAAAGGGCATGATTTGACGCGCGAATGGATGACACGCACGCCGATACTGCGCCCTGCACCCTGGAGCCTGAACGATTCGTCCTACTTGCAGTGGCTGGTGTCCACGGTCAGCCTCCTTGATGAGGCTCTTGAATCTGTTCATAAAGCGGGTTGGCTACTCGGCGACATTCATCCCAAGAACGTCATAATGCGTGATGGAACTCAACCTTGTTTCATCGATTTCGAATTCGCTCACCGCATGGATCCAAGCTGGCGATGCACACAAGGTGCTCCTGGATATGAACCTGCGGCTGGCCTCAGGGGTCCGACGGCAGATAAATGGTCCTTGGGGATGCTGGAACTTAACCTAATCTACCCACAGGCAGCAATCGCCGATCAAGGTAACGTATGGAAGGTTGAACAACTACTGCGGCATGGGTCGTGCGAACTTGGCATCTCAAAATCCGTAAACAACTCTATTCGTTCACAGACGATTGGCGCCCTGTCTGCAAAAGAGAAACGAAACATAGATGAACGTGTCGATAAGTTCAACAGCCTGACGGATTCCCAGTTTCGAGATGAAATTCTTCGCGGTGTGCATGGGTTGATTGATTGGAACTCTATCGGCCCACTTGTTCCTGGCGATATTGCAGTGTTTGCTTCAGATGGGGCGGAAAATCAGGCTGGCTATCCATACGGCGCGGCAGGGGTAATTGATCAACTAAGATTCGCTCCCACGATGATCGATATGCGTGCTGCCGATCTCTGGCTCGCAAAGCGAGTCGGGAGTGTTCAATCACGAGGTTTTAAAGGTCGCGACGGCATCGAGTATGTTGCACGCCACGCCAACCTTACTCAGACGCAAGATGCGCTCAATGAAGTATCAATTTCCATCCCTACTAATCCAACGCTATGGTCCGGATGGGCTGGCGTAGGACTTTGCGCACTCGACTCTGGCGGCGACCCCCTGGAGGCGGCTCACCACCTGAGGCTACTTCTAGATGAAGAAGTACAGGGCGAATCTGTTGGCCTATTAAATGGCTGGTGCGCGGCAGCAATCTTTTTCACTAAGTTGTACGAAATCACCGAAGATGGCAAGTACATTTCACTTGCTATTCGCGCAATTAACAACGACATCTCTCGGTGTACGATGACGAAGAACGGCACCCTCGAGTACGATGAAGGGTGGCGGACTCTGCCATATCTCGGCATTGGCTCTTTGGGCCCCGGATTGGCGATACTGGAGCTACAACGTGTCACTGATACACATGAATTCGCCGATTCTTTAACCGCGATCGACGCTGCCGCCACGTATTACCAGTGTGCACATGCATCTTTCGCATATGGTCTCGCCGGATTCCTCATTTACCTCCACCGCAGAGTTCAACGCCAGCCAAGCACTATTCTCGATGAGACTCTCTCCTCACATTTGCGCTCTTTGCGTCTACACGCTGTCGTCGATAAATCCGGCGTGTTTTTCAGAGGAAACCAGAACCTGCGTCTTTCGGCAGATTATCTTACCGGGGCCAGCGGCGTGTTTGCAGCGCTCCGTGAGGTACTGGACGAAAGTCGCACGCTCCCGTTCGGACTTTGAGAACGGGATACCTGAAAAAGATAGGAAGGAGGTGAACAGCCATGAATCAGATTCTCGAGTTTCAGACCATCGAAGGTGAAGTTGACACTCACGATGCTGCACGCATAAGCACCTTCAGCATCTGGGCACCGTGCCCGGGCTGGCCCAGCACGCTCACGTGGGGTAACTGCTGATTACTCCTCTCAACAAGCAGTGGCCGTGGTCTTGAGAACCTTCCAAAGCTGTTCCGGAGCCACGGCCACCTGCTTTGATCATAACCACATTTAGGAAAACGGAAGGAAGCTCTCTTGAAGGTCACGCTCAGCGCTCACGGTCTCCAGCGCGTCGTCACAACCGGACGGACAGAGATCAATATCCTGCGCGGATGCGATCTGGAGTTACAGGGAGGCGGCCTGACCTCAGTCGTGGGGCATTCGGGTTCTGGGAAGTCGTCACTACTGATGTGTCTAAGCGGCTTGGATGAACCAACCTCGGGTATGGTGATGATCAACGGTCGTGACATTTATCGGCAGTCCCCAAGCAAACGCGCACATATGCTTCGCTCCGAGATCGGATTCGTATTCCAGCAATACAATTTGGTGCCCTTTCTAACCGTTGAGGAGAACATCGCACTCCCCTTCCAGCTCGACCACAAGCCAGTTCCCCGCGATATGATCGGTGCCCTCATTGAGTCGTTCGGGCTGGCTCACCGTCACCGCGCCTCAGCCCACTCACTTTCTGGCGGTGAGCAGCAACGAACCGCCCTTTGCCGTGCACTCGCACGCCGTCCTGGCATCGTGTTCGCGGATGAACCAACAGGCGCCCTAGACTCGCAGAGCACACAGATCGTGCTCGGAACTCTTCGAAGAATGGCTGACGAAGGGCAAATGATCGTCATGGTCACCCATGACCTTGATGCGGCAGCCTTGGCCGACAGGATCGTGATCATGCACGACGGTCATACGGTGAAACATCTTGGTCGCAGCACCAGCCAAGAGCTACTTCGAATCATGAGCAATTTGAAAGCGTGGATGCCATGCAGCGCTACGTGACCAGAATGTTCGCTGACCAGTGGCAACAATGGGTGCCCGCTGTTGTCGTGATCACGGTGATGGCTACCATGATCGGTTTGTGCGTTCACCAGTTCGCCTGGACAGGTGATCCCCTGTTTCGGACTGCGGCGAGTGCTGCGGGAGTCCCGGTGGAAGAGTTCCAGATCCTCTCAGTCACGATCTATACCGTGGTGGCCCTTGTCTCTTGGGTTGCCCTGACTGTGGTGGGAAAAGCCAGCGTCCACGTCATTCGCCGAACTCACGCTTTGTGGTTGCTGCTCGGCACATCCCCAGCCGTGGTTCTCGGTTCAACCCTTCTTCTCTTGACGGTCGTCAGCCTGTGCGGTGCAATTCTTGGAGCGCTCCTCTCGACGCTGTTGAGTTTTTGGGCACTTCCAGCATTCAACACGATGGTTTCTTCAGCAGTCCAGTTGCCAACGTACACACCCACCGCTTGGGCGCCCATCGTTGTCATCGTCGTCAGCGTGCTCACTGCCTTGGGGGGCGGACTTTCCCCAGCTCGGCAAGCATCCCGCACCCCCCCGGGTGCCGCTCTGCGGTCCCTCGATGGCCTCGGCCGAAAGTCAGCCACTGTACCCCGGGTCGTGTGTGGCGTGTTCTTCTTCCTCGTCGCTTTTAGTCTGGTTATTTCCGCCGGATTTGCTGATTCGCTCGGGGTGACCACTCCCGCCCCGATGTTTAATTTGGCTATTAACGCAGGAGGTAGCTCCCTCATCGCCGTCTATCTCCTATGTCCACAGATTGCAGGTTTCATTTTTCGGGTACTCACCGGCCTCTTTTCGCGCACGGGGCTCGTCGTTTCGGCTCTGGGCACACGTTCCGCAGCATCCCGGGTTCAAGTGAGTGCGACAACAATTGCTCCATTGGCTGCCGGCCTGGGAAGTATTGGATTGCTGTTGTGTTCCGTTAACTCTGTCATTGCGTTCGCTGAAATACTTCAGCCAGACGGCCAGGCGAACCGGGCCGACACCTGGATGATGGTCATCGTCATTGCCCTAATGATGCTGGCGGCCAGCGCCGCTGTGGTCGCCTTGTCCGCGAGCGGTCGGGAACATGAAATTGCCCTCCTTCAAGCAGCAGGCATGCGAGGACGACAAGTTGTCGCCATGATCGCATCCGAGAGCTTCGCGATGTCGTTAGCGGCATCCATCATAGCTGCCGTTCCTGTCGCTTTTGGAGGTCTTGTCTTCGTTCTCGCCTCCCAAGCGACCCTCGGCGGTGGAACCGCGGTAGTAGCGTCGCCCGTGCCGGCAATGCTAGTGGGTTTAATTGCGTCGTGGGCTGCGCTTTTCATCATACTCCTCGCGCCAGTGCTGACGCCACTTCGCGAAGGGCCTAGCACGCAACTACGCCAGCAAGAGATCTGATATGCCGGAGATATCCGATGCTGCAGGACAACAGATCATTGCTCTCGCGCAGCGCCTGAAGGCATTCAAGTCCTTCCGACTCCAAGCCCAACCCACCTCAGAAACTGGTGATGATCATGCTCGCACGATTCGACTTCGAGGCCCTGATGGCTCTGAGAGCTTCGAGATCCTAACTCTGCGTCAGCGAGACAAGTTGCTCCTGACCGCCGACGAGTCAGCATGCGCGATAATCGGTGATTTCAATGGCGACGAAAACTACACACTACGAATCTACACGGTAACCAAATCTGGAGTCAGACTCGTTCATCTGGAGTCACCCATATCACCTTGCGTATATGCGTTTGGAACAGGACTGCTTTGGATTCGACGAGACGCTGCACGTCGACCTTACAAGGCCCTTTGGTGGGATCGTGACTGCGAACATCCAGAAGTCCTGTTTGAAGAAATCGACCGAACACGCCGACTCAGCCTTCGCAGCGTCGATGACGATATAGCAATCCTTGCGTCCAAGGGAGCCGATACAATCAATCACCGAATTATCACCGGCGGTGATGCAATAATTCCGACTTGCCACTTGTCGACCCAGGACATTCCCGATGGGGACCTCATGGTATGGCACGGAGACATTATCGTCCTCGACCGGGCGCAAGGACAGGTCAGAGCTGACGGGGATGACCCGTTGACTGCCACAGCTCCCGCAGATTTCATCACCGAGCATCTTCAGCGTGCGGGGGACGAGATTGCGGTCGTCGGGAGATACCGTGGTCGCCAAGCCTTCTGGCTACCAGCTCAAGGACCAGCCGCTCTGTGGACCGCACCGCCCGCAGGTATTATGCTCCCTTCAATCGATCCGGCCACCAAACGTCAGGCGTTCCTCGTTTCATCACCGGTTCATGAACCTCAGGTTGTGTTTCCTTCAGAAAACGGCAAGGTCCCTGCTGTCTCGACCGGTCGAGCCGTTGACCGCTGTCTCACAGCTAGCAGCGATGACGGTACACCGATCCCAATCACGATTTTCTTACCCCCAAATCCGGGACCGCTTCCTCTCGTCGTACATGTCTATGGCGCCTACGGCATCAGCCTCGAAGGACCATTCGATCCCTTCACTGACGATCTCCTGGCCCGCGGAATTGCAGTCGCCTACTGCCATGTTCGCGGCGGCGAGAACGGACCCACGTGGCATCAACAAGCGACAGGTACGCGTCGGCACCAGTCAATCGCGGATCTTCTAGCCTGCCTAGCTCTGTTTCATAACCATCCCGCGATCATCGCGGATCGCATCGCATTGGTTGCCGCAAGTGCTGGAGGTTTCACCGCTGCCGCCGCCTGTCTCCGCCAGCCGACCTGGGTACGTGGGCTGCAGCTCGTGCATCCATTCATCGACCCTGTCACAGCCCTTCTGGACCCCGGCTCCAATCTCACTACAACCGACTGGGCGGAATTCGGAAATCCTCGTGCTGACCCACGGGTGAAAAACTATCTTGAACAGCTCTCGCCGGCGGCAACTGTTCGGAGTCTGGATCCTCATAGCTGTCCACTTCCACGAGCCTGGATCCGCACGGCTGAGCAAGATGCCCGGGTCGATTCAGCAGCCGTCAAGCAGTTCTGTGAACTCTACCGGGCTGCGGCCATCTCCACCGATGTCGACCACGTTGTCTACCGAGTCACCACCGGTGGGCACATTGAAGGCCAATCGTTCGAGCAAGCACACGAAGAAAACCTCCTCGCCCATGCTTGGTTGCTGAATCTCCTCGACTCCACGTGCATACAGGCGATTTGACTGGTTTCCACCCGTCGTATCACGGGTCCCTGCGAACAAAGCCTCTCCTTGATGTCGCGATGCGCGGCAATGTTCTGACCCGACTGCGACACTGGTGGCTGTGAGTCCCCCTTCACCGACCGCATACCCACGACAGAGAATCACCGAAAATGAAAACACCACTTACACCATTAGTGGGACAGTCCCGGCCCCACCGGGTCCCGCAAAAGGCAGGTGCTGGTCGTCTCAGTGATACGGGCGCTCAATACCTTCGGCAGCGGCATCACCCCATCACGGTGGCCGTCGCGCTGCTGGGTGACCACGACGGGGGGTGGCGAAGTTCTCGACCGTTCTGGCAGCGGGTGCGCTGACCCCGGTGGCAACACCCCTCCCCGTCGTTATGTCATTTGGAAAGGTTTTGTCGGGATCGTGAAAGATTTTGAGGCGTATACGGTACAAAATCTTTCCAAATGACATAACGGCGACGGGAGTCGGGGCCGACGGGGTCGGGGCCGACGGGGTCGGGGGGTCTGCGCAGGGTCGGGACGACGTGGCTACCAGGACTCGACACGGACTTCCCGGGCCCAGGCGGCCACAGCCGGTACCGGATGGGAGCGGGCGGTTCGCAGCCGGGTCCGCCAGGTATCGTCCCAGCCCACCTCGTCGCCCGCGTGTTCCAGCAGCGCCAGGGCGATCGCTCCGGTGACCGCGTCGCCGCGGGCCAGCAGCTCGTCGGTGGCAGCGGTGAAATCGACGTGCAGCCGCGCCTCGTGCAACTCCTCGAGTGTTTCCCCGGTGAGTTCGAAAATCTCGCGGGAACGCATCGGATCGGCGACATCCTCGGCGAGATCGTTCAGGTCGGCCAGCGGATCGTCCCAGTTGACGGCGGCCAGCAGCACCTGCCAGCGTTGCCGGGCCGTGTGCGGAAACTCCGACAGCGCCGCGGCCAGCTCCTTCAGCCGGTCGCGCTGCTCCAACCGAGCCCGGAGACCCTCCGGCAGAAGAGCGACGATCACGTCCTCCAGCAGACGTTGGCTCGGCAGCTCCTCCGTGGAGTCGAGCGGTTCGTCAGCCGCCGCTGCCGCGATCCCGGCCACCACCACCAGCAGCATGCCCCACCGCAACCCGGAGCCTGCACTCCCCAGCGCCCACACCGCCGCCTGCCTGACGTGAAGCTCCTTCGAGGAGAGCAGCTCGAGGATTCGCCCGGCCACTTTCGGCGTCCAGAAACTCCACCTGGGCAGCGCCCTCACCAGCGCTGGTTCCGGCGCAGCCTTCGCCAGGATCTCCCCGAACCGGGCCCGGTGTCTGACCGACATCCGGGCCGGGGTGATGCCGGCAAGCACGAGAGCGGCCTCGCGACCACCGGCTGCCGCATCCGACAACGCCTCCCACGCCCATTCGTCGTCGAGGAGATCGATCAGACCCGTGGTCGCCGCGAACCGCACGTCGCGATGAACGGTGACGTCCATGGCCAGGTCCACCAGCATCTCGGCGGTCTCGGGACGGTGCAGGCGCGCCGCCTGTCGCACGGCCTGCTTGCGGACACTCACCTTCCGCCACTGTTCGGTGGCGATGACCATGAGGGCCTCGGTGGTCGCAGCGGGTGACAGCTCGTCGATGACATGGGTCGCGGCAAGCATCGCGGTCGGGGCAAGGTCGGTGTCCAGCACCGTCAGGAAATCCGTCAGCGACCACTCCACCGCGGGCGACCGGAACGCCGCCGCCAGCTGCGCCTCCCGGATCCCGATTTCCGGGCTGTCCGGTTCGAGCGCCTCGGAGGTGACCCAGGGAAGCCGCCCCAGGACATCCACCGCAGCCAGTCTCCGCCACCGATCCTGGGTGGTGTCGTCGACGAACCGAGCCAGGGCCTGGGCGTAGGAACGGCTCTGCTCGGGCAACCAGCCGTCGAAGGGCCCGGGCGCGATCCCGACGTAGGGGGTGTCGTCGTGCAGCCGCCCGGAGATCGGGATCTTTCGGTACAGGATCCCGGCCAGGTCGGGACGGTAACGGCAGATGTGTTCCTGGACGCGTTCGAGGGTCGCGAACGAGGGGTCGAGTTTCAGCAGCCCCGCGAGCCTTTCGCTGCGGGTCTGCGGGACTGCCAGCCAGTTCAGGATCGCACGGTCCACGGTGTGGGGATCGTGGGACCTGATAGCCCGGCGCATGATGCTGGTGATCTCCGGCAGTTCCTGGCATCCACGGCTGAGGATCGCGACCAGACAGTTCGCCTGGTCGTACTCGCCGCGGTCGGCCTCGGTCCTGAAGGTCTGGGCGAACCCCGTCACCACGGTCTTCGCGGCGACGATCGGGATGGGCAGGAACAGGTTTCCTGTCAACGCCCGCCCAGCAGCCGCGAGCGCGGCGCCGGAGCAGGAATTGGGCAGCCGGGTCAGCATGTCCACCTGTTCCTGGATCGGTGCGCCCAGCTGGGCACGGTGGATCATCAGCCGCCAGAGCGCGCCCTGCAGGTGCGCAAAGGTCTCGGACGAGGTGTCGCGGGCGGCGGCCAGCACGTCGGTCAGACTTCCCAGGCGTTCGGCAGGAATCAGGTCCAGGAGCTGTCCGCTGGCAATCGCCAGGGCGGCCATCGCGGCGTTGCGCACCGGGTCCTGTTCCGTGGCGAGGATTTCGATGCGGGCGAAGGCCACCACGATCGCTCGCGGATCGCGACTGCGCAGCGCAGACGCGAGAATCGCGTGCCAGGCCGCCCCGCGTTCCTCTGCGTCGCTGGAGTTCAGGCAGGGTTCTGCGACGGCGAGGGCCTGGTCGGGGGCGAGATGGGCTGCCAACCGCAGCTGCTCCTCGCGCCCCTGATTGACGGGCAGCCCCGCCATCCGGGCCGCCTGCATTTCCCGTAGTTCCCGGGGCAGGGCGTCGAGCATCTCCTCGCTCCAATCCCGGTCACGCAGCTCGACTCCCTCGTAGGCGTCGGCGAAAGCTTGGGCTCGTTCACCGGGTGGCAGGCCCCGCAGGAGACAGGCAACCTCGTGTTCATCGTCACGCGTGGCGCGCAGGATACGGCTGCGCTGTTCCCGGGTCAGCTCCCGGAAACGCCGACGAATTCGCCCGCCGATCCCGTACCTGCCCGAGAAATGGTGTGCAGGGGTGAGAGCCAGGAGCCGGGACATGTCGTCGGGGGCGGCGACCAGCAATGACCCCGCGACGTCGCGGAACAACGGTGGGAGTCCCCGCGAGGACTCCGCCGCGGACACCAGGAGCGCAAGTTCCCGCGGCCTGGCCCGGGCCAGGTGCCGAACAGCGGGCGCGATCCACCGCCAGATGGTGGCGCGACGATCGGCAGGGGCGCCGTCGAGACGTCGTCGCACCTCGGCGAGCACGACATCAGGATGTCGATGGGCCAGGGCGGCCAGGTTGGGTACCAGATCACCCAGCTCGGGCATGTGGTCCGCGATGGTGTCGGGGTCGCAGGCGATCAGCATCCCGGCGCGTTCCCGGTCGGACAGGGGCGCCGCCAGCAGCGCCGCGGCCAGGTCGCGGCGACCCTCGTTGATGATCCGGCGACGAAGACGCCGTCGCTCCGCGATCGGTCGGGTGGTGTAGTCGGTGGCGAAGGCCGTCGGGTCCGTGGCTCTGAGGGGAAGCAGGGCCGCTGCCCGGATCCGGACACGTCGCGAGGAATGTTTCGCGAGTTTCTTCAAACGAGCCGTGTCACCCAGCACCCGGGCGGCCTCAACCGCCAGCAGGGCGTGATAGCTGGATTTTCCCACCAAGGCGTTGAGCAGCACCGGTAGTCGCGGGTCGTCGGCGTGCGTACGAAACAGCTCCACCACGTACCGCACCCGGCTGGAGTGCGACGTGACGGGCAGGCTGCGGTTCAGGGCCGGCAACGATGGCAGGGACACCCGTTGAGGCTATCGGATGATCAGTCCCACCGGGGGCTCGGCCCACAAACCGAAGGCGGGGTGAATGCGCAAAAAATACGGTTGCGCAACACCCCGCATCGCATGAGGTGTTGCGCAACCGTTGCTTCACCGCCGCGGAGGATCAGGCCAGGACACCAGGGCTGGCACGACGCTGACACTCCCGAAGGGTGCTCGGGCCGGGGTTCAACCCGGCCCGGTGTCGTCGCACCGACTAGATGTAGAGGTTGATCTCGGCCTGGAGTGCGGCAATGGTCGGGGACCCGTAATCCAGGACGCCATCCGTGACCTTGCCGTAGTGGGCCTGCAGGGCCCGGATGGTGGCAGGACCGATCAGTCCGTCACGCTTGATTTTCAGCCATTTCTGCATGAGGCCAATCGTCGCGGAGCCGCTCGCCTGGTCATCGGGCACCCACTCCCAGCCCGAGCCGAGGCCGGGGTTTTCCGCGGCCCGCGACGCGGGTTGGCTCCAGATTTTACTATCCGTGAGTTCGATACCGACTCGCTTCATGTCGCGGCTGAGAAACGCTGCGAGGCCCGCCGACGTGCTTTCTCCCCACACACCGTCGACGGTCAACGTGGAGGCCTTCGCAGCGGGAGCTCCGAGCAGGTTCACCGCCCCGAGCACACCCATGGCTGGCACCCCCACCGCGGCGGTGGTCAAGAGGCGCCGACGCGACATACCGGTTCGTTCAATGGTCATTTCGATTCTTCTCCTCACGGTTTTCGGGCGCGTTTCATTGCCGGCAGACATATTTGTGCACGATCGGCAATGAAGCATCGCCCGGACACCCGAAAAGCGAAACAGGCGTCTGATTTTCTGGGCATTCATTTGTGGCCAGAACGGGAATCACCCGGGTTGAATCGTCCCGAGCATCAACCGTCCGGGGAAGCACCACACGATCTCTTGGACCGCACTTAGCGCGTCAGGCTTGCTGGTGCAACTCCTTGTATTCCACGGTAAAGGACGAAGGGGTCACCTTCAAGCTTCTTCGTTGGTTTTCTCAGGCTTTCATGCGAATGAGGCCCACGCCACGGGGTCGAAAAAATTTCTCAGCCACAGGAACGGCGTGGAAATCCCGCCTGCCCACCATTGGTCACGGTCACTTCGACACATTCGGCTGAACCTGCTCAGCGATAACCTTGTCCCTTGAAAACACAACCAATCGTGGAAAAGGCCAGCAACAGGAGGCGGATATGTCCAAAACCAACGAAAAGGTCCTCCACGCCGCGGAGGAGCCCGTCACGATCGACATCCTCTGCCGCTGCATGATAGGTCTACTCCTTGGTGGGCTCCTCGGGATCGGTCTGGTGCTTTCCAGCGCATCCTCCTCCTCACACACGGCGGCGCTATACATCGTTTTCGACATCCTCGTCTCGGTACTGGCAGGTGTGGTCTCCCGTGGGCACGCCGCTGCGCTGCTCTCGACCGGCACCGGCATCCTCCTGGTCGTCTTGTTGCAGTCCCTGACCGTGCCGTTGAACTCCCCACTGCCCTGGATGGGGGGAGCGGTGTTCATGGCACCGGGGCTGATGCTGCTGTTCAGTCAATCGGAGTTGCTGGGCTCGTCATCCATCGATGATGGACCCGACAGGTTCCAGCACGTGAAATCGGTGGTTACCGGAATCATCGCTGGATTGCTGCTCCAGATTCCTCTGGTCTGCCAGATCATCATCGCTCCCACCAGTTCGACCGACAAGCCACTGCCCTTCAGCCCTTATTTTCTGTTCTATCTTCTGATCGTGGTGGTGACGATGGCCGGGATCGGGATGATCGTTAACAGGACCCTGGCCGCCCCCATCATCATGATCACCGTCTGTCTGATCGGTGCTTGGTTCCTCCCGTTCCGCCAAACAAACGCCGCCGTCAACAGCAACGCCATGATGATCCTGCTGTTCGGCACGATCGTCTTGTCGGTGGCGGTTCCTCTGAGGTTGAAGGTCGCCGGGTAGCCCTGCCCCGCGCACAGGGTCAGCGCCGTGTTCGGCGGGGCGGTTTCCGGTATTCAGGTAGCCTTGCCCCGCGCGCAGGGTCAGCGCGGACGGTTTCTGGCGGTGTGGTGGGCCTTCGCGGCGACCTCGTCGATGGGCAGCGACGCCAGGTCACCCGGTATGCCGCGGCGTTCGAGAGCCGTGGCGATCAGGAAGTCCGCGACCCTCGGGTTGGCGGGCAGGATCGGACCGTGCAGGTAGGTGCCGATCACGTTGCGGTACCGCAGCCCCTCCTGCTGGTCCT
>ERZ773022.935-NODE-935-length-21285-cov-18.618935_pt1 | contig 21285 bp, 13 predicted proteins | sample MGYA00580839_ERZ773022 | MGnify/ENA primary metagenome ERZ773022 (study PRJEB29015, sample SAMEA2738020) | human oral metagenome | biome: human oral; feature: human-associated habitat; material: dental | place: China | collected 2044 ... | reverse complement strand
TTCTCGGCCGATCCCGGCCCGGGACGCCTTTGCAACAGATTTGGACACGTCCACGTCCCGGGTCGTCCCAGAAGCCCCACCCGCACCACCCCGCGCCCGCCAGCAGCCCGCGGGCCGACTCGTCTCCGCGTACGGCCCACACCAGCAGGACGCAGGCGCCGTCGGCGCGGGCGTGGTCGGCGGCCGGATCGAGCCGGCTGCGGTAGTCGATCAATTCGGCCTTCTGGGCGTCCGTCGGTCAGGGCGTCGGCGGCTGGCAGCTGGCCCGGGTGTGCGGGGCGGGCCCGTAGGTGCTTGCGCCTGCCGGCCTTGTCGGCGCCCCACCCGATGGTTTGCGGGTGGGGGCCGGGTGAGTTGAGCTTGATGTTGGCCTGCTCCCGCAGGCGGCCCGGCTCCCGGTGCTCGGCGTCGGCGTCCGTGGCGGTAGCAAGGCGTAGCGGCGCACCGCATGGTTGCTTCTCGGGTCTTGATGGTGGCCTGGTCGTTCTTCCCGTGGGGGCGCGAGCGGGCGGGAGTAGATGCCCCGGGTTCCCGGCCCACCGCACCACGCCGTGGCCGGTGAATTCCGACCCGCCTGCGAAGCCCCGTGCCCAGCACGGGGAACGGGATCGCGTCCACGGCGGCGTCCAGGGCCGAGATGATGTGCTTTGTCGGCGACGCCCGCGGATCGAGCGGGTGAAGGTCCACCCCGTGAGCACATCGGTCATGTTCACGGTCCGGGCGAACTCCCCCTTGAGCACCGGACCGCAGTGGGCGACGGTGTCGACCTCGAAGAACCCGGGCTCGGCCTCCACCTCGTCACCGGCCCTGCGGATCTTGATGGAGCTGCGCAGCAGGGGACCGGCCTTCGTCGTGGACCGGCCGCGCACGGCGCGGGCCTTGACCGGGGCGAGATAGCGGTCGATGGTCGCCGCGCTCATGGCCTCCAGCTCGGCCCTGACGGCCGGGCCGTAGCGGGGCTCGCCGTCGAGCTCACCGGCCCCCTCCAGCAGGTCCAGCAGCAGCGGCATGGACTCCTTGAGGTACTTACCGCACTGCCCGCCGCCGGCCGCCCACACCCGCTGGAGGATCTTCAGAGCGCCCGTCAGGAGTACTTGCGGGCCCTGCCCCCGGGCTCCGGCCTCCCACGGCCCGGCGGGCGCCCGGCCGCGCTCAGATGTCCATGCGCACAATGATGACGTCGTTCTCCTCGGCGTGGATGATCTCGTCGGCGGGGGCCGCGGCGATCCGCGAGTACTCCATGGGGCTGATCTGGATCGGGGAGCCCTCGAGCCGGCGGCCGTGGAGGGCGACGGCCCCCAGGCCCCCGGTGGCGGCCCGGACCGCGTCGTACTCGTCGAGCAGCGCCAGGTCGATGGTTCCGGCCAGTTCGGCGCGCTCGCGATCGAGCCGGTCGATCTCGGCGTCGATGCGGGCGAAGGCGGCGTCGCGCTCGGCCGTCAGCTCGCGCCCGGCGCTGCGGATCTCGCTCTCCTCGGCGGCGAGATCGCGCACCTTCCTCTGAGCGCTCTCAAGGGCCTCGACGGCGGCGAGCTGGGCGTCCTCGAGCACCGCCCGGCGTCGGCCGAGCTGGTCGAGCTCCCCCTGGATGGCGGTCAGGTCCCGGGGGTTGGCCGTGCCCGACGACAGGCGCTCGCGCAGGATGGCGGCGCGCCGCGTGACCTGGTCGACCTCGTCCTCGCTGCGCGTGGCCCCCTTCCTGGCCTCGGCGAGCGCCCCGTCTGCGAGGGCGGCCGCGCGCCGGTTGGCCTTGAGGCGCTCGACGGTGTCCTTGATGCGGGACAGGACGGGCAGGTGCTTGCGCTCGTGTCTCAGACGGGCGAGTCGGGAGTCGAGGCTCTGGAGGTCGATGAGCAGTCGCTGCTGGCTGAGGGGGGCGCTCGTCACGGCTGTGGTCCTTCGCTGCTGGCCGAGGTCTGGAGTTCTGCGGGCGTCATGAGCCGGTGCTCAGACGCAGGGTCCACGGGTCGGTGACGACCTCGGAGACGTACGCCTCAAGTCTACGTCCCCGCTCGTCCGCGGCGGCCTCGAGCCGGGCCGCCAGCGGGGGCAGGCCCACCCACTCGGTCGCCCAGTGGGTGCCGCACAGGAGGTGGGGGCGGCCGCCCTCCAGGTGATCCGTGGCGGGGTGGTGGCGCAGGTCGGCGGTGAGGAAGACGTCGGCGCCGGCCTCGCGCGCGGCCGCCAGCAGCGAGTCCCCGGCCCCGCCTGAGACGGCCACCGTCTCGACGGTGGCGTCCGGGTCCCCGCCGACGAGGAGGCCGGGCGCGGAGTCGGGCAGGGCGGCGGCGACGGCGGCGGCGAGGTCGCGCAGCCGGGCGGGGTGCTCGAGCTCGCCGATCCGACCGATGCCCTGGGCGGGGTCGAGGCGGCTCGGGCTCAGGGGTCTCGCGCCGAGCAGGCCGACGCGGGCGGCGAGCGCGTCGGCCACTCCCCCGTGCGCGGCGTCGAGACTGGTGTGGGCGTTGGCCAGCGCGATGCCGGCGCGGATGAGCCGGTGGACGCAGCGGCCCTTGGGGTCGGTGGCGGCGACGTGGTCGGTGCCGCGCAGGTAGAGGGGGTGGTGGGTGATGACCATGTCGACGCCGCGCTCGATGGCCTCGTCGACGACGGCGGTCAGCGGGTCGACGGCGAGCAGGACGGTGCGCACGGGCTCGGCCGGGTCGCCGCAGATGAGGCCGTTGGAGTCCCAGTCCTCGGCGAGCCCGGGCGGGGCGGCGGCCTGGAGGAGGGCGACGACGTCGGCGACGGTGAGGGGCTCGGTGACGGGCTCGGACCCGTTGGACTGGCTCATGGGAAGCAAGGCTACTGAACCGCCGCCCGCCGGCCCGGGGACGCCGCAGGGGCGTGGGCGACGCCCTCGTCGGAGACCACGCATGACCGGGCGCGTTGGGGCGGGGTCGGCGACCCTCCCCGACGGCGTTCGGACCGGCGATGTCCGAATCTGTTGCAAAGGCCCGGATCTCACCGGGAAGCCGGAGAAGAATCGTTGATATTCCGCGCCTTCCTTCGCGGCCGGTCCCGGCCCGGGACGCCTTTGCAACAGATTCGGACACGCTTCCACCCGATCCGGTCCCAGGAGCCCCACCCGCCCCAACGCATCCGTATTCCGGCCCCACCGACCCAAACAATAAGCGACAACACCGCCACCGACAAGGCGTCGCTCCTAATTGTCGTAGTTCGGCCGCGGGAAAAGGTGGCTCCCGCATACCTTTAACACCCCGTCCCGGAGCAGCGGGTCGCAGAAACGGCGCAATGACGCCGATTCCGAATCGCCCGGCGCCGTGGAGGACCCTTAAAAGTATGCGGGAGCCACCTTTTCCCGCCCTCGGGCGCTCGCGGCCGCTCCCGTGGACGCGCACACGACCGGCAACAGCGCCCCACGGCATCCGGCCCGCGCCCACGGTCTCCCTCATCCGCACCAACGGCGGCGGCCAGGCGGGACCGGGGGCGTAGGCGGCGCCGTCCCGCCCTCCCGACTCGTCGTGCTACCATCCGCTCCGGCATTCTGCGCCTTGAGACGCCTCGCCCGGAAACCCGGGCCTTTTCCGGATCGGACCGTCCGGCTCGGCGCGTGGGCCGCCGAAGAACCGTACGCGCCCCCGCGAACAGCCCCCGGACGACAAGGACGACCGATATGCGATTCCACCTCCCCGACTCCGCGGCACGCGCGCAGCGGCGCCACGACGACGATCGGGGCCGCCTGATGAGGGATTGCTCGCTGGCCATCGCGTCCGGCGGGGTGCTGGCGGCGACGGCCTTCGCGCGGCACTGGGCGCTGCAGCTGCCGGCGGTGGTCGCGATGGCGGCGGTGTTCTGGCTGCTGCGGACGGTACCGGCCCGGCGGGCGTACGCGGTCGGCGCGGTCTTCACGCTGGCGTGGCTGGTGCCGACGACATACTGGTACTACAACTTCATGTCGCTCGGCGTGGCATTCGCTGCGAGCATCGGCTGGGCGCTGCTCATGGCGAACCTGTTCCAGCTGGCGGCCCTGCGCGAAAGGATCGGAACCCGACTGGTGTGGCCGCTGTTCGCCCTTCTCTGGCTGGCGCTGACCTGGCTGCGAATGCGCATGCCGGTGACCGAGGACTGGTGGCTGCCGCACCTGGGCTACAGCGTGTGGCGCAACAGCGGGCTGGTCCGGCTCGGAGGATTTGGCGGCGAGACGGTGCTGGAGGCGGTGGTGCTGGCGGGCGGCATGGCGGTGGCGGCGGCGTTCGCGCGCCGGGGCCCGCGGGCGGCGCTGGCGGCGGGCGCGGCGGTGATCGCCTCGGTGATCGGGTTGAACGCGATCTCCCAGAGTCTTCCCGCCAAGCCGATCCCCCCAGTGATCGCCTTGCAGGCGATGACCGAGGGCGGCGTCGATGCGCCGGCCACCGAGCAGGACGTGAGTGACCTGATCGACATGACGCGCGAGGCGCTGGGCGGGGACTACGCGCAGCCCACGACCGTCGTGTGGCCGGAGAACTCGATCCCCGAATCCGCCCAGCGGCGCGTGGCCGACGCCGCCGCGGAACTGCGCGTCAATATCGTCTGCCACACGACGGAGCACGACGGCGAAGGGGTCTACAAGAAGACCGTCGTCGTGGACGGCTCGACGGGCGAGGCCGTTCTCGCCAACTACAAGCAGCACATCGCCCCGGACGAGGAGCTGGGCGTGTCGCGCGCCTCGCGCAGCATCGTCGAACTCGGGGGCCGGCGCGTGACCGCCTACATCTGCTACGACATGCACTACCCGGACGTCGTCGGCCGCCTGAGCGGCAGCGACGTGGCGTACGTGCCCCTCAATGACGCGGCCTACGGCTATTTGCAGAAGCAGTTCCACGCGGCCGATATCGCACTGCACGCCGCCCAGGCCGATACCGCCGTCGTGGTCGCCTCGACCAACGGCCCGACAATGATTGTGAACAGCAACGGCGTGGTGACGCGCTCCCTGGACACCTCCGACGCCGGACACATCAGAAACTGACCGGCGCAACTCCCGTCCGGGGACTGCGCCGAAGTACAGCGGGGTGAGCCGGACGAAGAAAGACGGGATCTCCTGTCCGGGCTCGCGTGCCCCCGGCGGGTCTCGAACCCGCATGCCCTAAGGCGGCGACTTTTAAGGTCGCTGTGTCTGCCGATTTCACCACGGGGGCCTGGTCTCCAGGGTCAAGGGAACACGGCGCTCACCGGCGGGCCCCGGGGGCCAGTACAACTCTGCACCCTCGACTCTAACAACTTGCGGACGCTGCTGGTCTTCAGAAGCGGTCTGATTACGAACACAGACGACAATTGTGACAAAGGTCATGCAACCATGTCTGTCAGACCCAGATCGCTCATGGAAACCAGAGGGCGTTAGACGCATTCGAGCGACGTGCTGCTGCTCACCAGCATCTCCTCAGCCACTAACGTCAGGGAAGACCAGAACTGCACAGGTGGATCATTGATCCTTTCTCACCAGGAGGGCTCAATATACAACTTAACTTCGATTTTTTGTCTGAGGCCTCCCAATTTTCGATACATGTACAAAATTGCACAAAACCACAAGAAGAGATACGAGGATCGTCCATTTCGTAAAAAGTCTAAAATTAGACGACAACAAGGTTCGAACAGAAAAGTCGATTGGTTTTGCAAGAAATGGCAACCATTTGCTAGCGTGGGAAACGAACTCAGAGGCGCGACAGTAAATATGATCCACGAAAGGGAAGCAGATGGTCATGCCGATAACGGCCATTAAAGCGTATCTCTGCCACCTGAGCGCCCATTGGAATTGCAACGATCTTCCGGAATGCTGTCCGAACAGGTTCAAATGATAGACAAAATAACTTGCCACAACAGCCATGGAGAATGTGTTTGCCGCGCTAGACACACTTCCACGACCAGACATGCTCACTAGCCAATAGAGCGCCGCCACCAAACTTAACAGTGAAGTTCTAAATCCTGGGGAAATAAAATATGACCGTCGCGATGTGAATTCAAGAATCCAGATCACCGTTGTTGAGTATGTTTTAGTGGGCGAGAAAGCCCAGCTCCCATCTCCGTGAATTTGAGTTTTAGATTCAATATTTAAATCGAATCCGCGTGTTTCAACGATAGGCAGAATAGGCCTTGCGTCTCGAATACGAGTATCTCGCGGTGGGATGATTTTTGTGCAACTAGCACTTGGTGCTTCTACTGAACCGATAAATGTACCGTCGAGAACATCCTTAATCGATCGTGTTTTGGGCTTGGCGAGCGTCTTACGTTCGCGCAATTTTACGATCGAGGCATCTGCTCCTTGTCTAATTCTTAGAATCAACGGCTGATACGCACCGAGTTCATCATAAATCCTGCGGACCACGGGGTCGGCTACGAGATCATCCCACATCTTCTGAGCGTTCTGCGGACAATCAAAGAACTTTGCAGAAGGGTACGCACCTTCCTCGATGTGGCGCCAAAAACTGTCGTGGATACACTTGGGGAACTTGCTTCCATCACCCTTTCCAAGCTCTTGACATTTTTGCCAAAAAAGCCACTGACAATATCTTTGTCGATCAATTAATGGAACAAGTTGAAATGATTCACCTGAGTTTGATTCGCAGTCAAACTCCAGGAATGTTTCGCGTTTTCGCCAGACCAGAGGAATGTATCGCTCGCCGTTCGAGATGCATAACCCCAATTTACTAACATCTAAATCATACGTGATTCGCTCAACATAAGTACCAAACCCATCTGAAAAATCAAGGGTAGCCACAACGCGATGTACCCACAAATCACGAGTGTCCTCAAGGCCCCTAATACGGTTGCACCACAACCGTCGCGATTCGTCCACAGACTCAGGCTGCATTACGAACCTCTAGTAGGTTAAAAAGGCGCACGTAAAGACATGGCAACCACTTCGGGTGCGGTCATTCGCCGATCCTCGAGGTACCTTCTGAGGCGATCATTCTGAGCCTCGGTCCCATGCCACTCGTCTTTTGTGATCTTACGAGGATCGTATGTGTCGAACGCTTTAACTACCTTGCGCACAAAGTCGACCATGAGATAGTTGCAACTCGCCACCCTATACATCTAAAACTTTACAGCATAACCGACAACGCTTAGATTCAGATGCGGCTCCGTCTGCTGCGGTGAACGCCTTTTGCATGAGGAAACTAACGAGCCTTCACTGCAGTTGGCGAATTACTCCTTTCCTGGCGTCATGAGGTACAGCGAGGTAACGAAGCCAGGGACTTCGCTGTTGTGCTCTTGTGACCGACCCAAGATCTTGGTTGTACGCACAACGCGCCTACCCCATCCTGGGCCGGACGTGGACTATCTTCGCACAGATTGAAGTGATCTAGACCACACAAACAGAGAAAATTGTGTGACATTATTCACAATTATTATAATTGACTTTTTACCGTCGTTTCTATCTTCCTCCATGCCATCATCCGTCGTCGGACGGTGTCTTCGCCGTACTTGACTTGCTCCTGCACAGCAGGGCGAGGTGCTGCGAGAGAGCCTCCTGGCTCAGGATCAAGGTCGAGCAGAAGACCCATAAGGCAGTCGGTGTGGCATCAGGCAGGAGCTGCAGCCAACTCCGTAACCGCTCCGACATCCGTCGGAGCGGTGGATCGAGTCCCGTAGTCAGTGGCGTCGTTCGTGTTGTGGCGTCAGTGCCAGCTGTCCGGTGCTCTGGCGATCTCGATCGTCACGATGCTGCGGTATACGGCCAACCGGGCGCTCAGGGCGGGGCCGAGGTCGCTGTGGTCCTCGTAGAAGACGGTGCGCATGGGCGCGTCCCTCCCTGTGACGGACACCGCCAGGACGGCCTCACCCACCTGAACTGCACCGGCATCGGGCAGTTCCAGAACCAGGCGGTGACGGTGCAGACGCCGACCGCCGCCCTCAACCACGGGGCCGGCGACCCGATCCAGATCCACGGCCACCTCCCGCGGCTCCTCGCCGTCCGGGTAGTGCCACACCTGAACCAGTGGGGATCGGACCGGCAGGCCCGCAGTGGTCATCTGATCGACGATCAGGCTCAGTCGGGAGTCATCACCGCCCAACTCCACACTCAGCGTCTCAACGCCCAAACGTCCGGACACCCGGGCGAAGTAGACCAGGTCACGGGCCAGAGCCGGCATTCCGGCGTCGCTCCAGCGCCTGGCGGTGCGCTGATCGCGCCACTCATCACTCGACAGGGCCTCAGCGGTCAACTGGAGACGATCCAGCACCGTATCAGCCCCGGCGCACAACGACCATGCCGCAGCCGCCTCGTCGCGCCCCAGACCCTTGTAGCGTTCCAGTTCGCGCTGGAACATCAAAAAGGCGTCCAGCAGGTCATCACCGCCGCACACCCGCCGCAAGACGGCGAACCGACTGAACTTCTGGATGCTCAGTCTCCCGCGGGTCCTGCGCAGCGCCAGCAGCTCGGACAGCACCTGCGCCTCCAGGTCAGCACGCTGCTCGGCGTCCTCCACGTCATCGCCCAGGGGGAAGACGCCCAGCGCCTCGCTTCCCCCAATGGTCTCGTCCTCACTCACACCCGCATCCTCTCCCACACGGACGGGGACGCGGGTGCACTTTTCTGTCACGACTCACCCCGCCGTCCTCTGGTCCCCTATCACCACGCGGCCGACACACCGGCCTCCCGGCCAAGGCCCTCCTCCCACCGTCGCAGGCGGACAGAGGAGGAGACCCGACCGCCAAGACCCACCCGTCCCCGCCAATGGGGCGGCACCGAAAGGAACCCGATCATGTCCACCGGCCTCATCCCCCAGACCCCCGAGCCCGACCCCTACGCCACCGGCCTGGCGTCCTTCGCCCCCTCCTCCCGGGCGGTGGCCCGAGCCACCCGCCGGCGCACCGACGCCATCCTCGGCCGGGCCGAGGTGACCCACGCCAGAAACCAGGCCCACGCCGTCCTGGCCGCCGGCGCCCTGAACAACACCGCCGCCCTGGTCGGCCCGGCCGAGCAGGCCCACCAGATCGCCCCCGCCGGCGACCCCTACTACCAGGCCATCATCCGGGCCTACGTCCTGAGCACCGCCCAGGACATCGCCGAATTCTAAAACCTCGCCCACAACCACCAAGGACAGCCAGCCACAGGGGCGAACCACCGGGATGAGCAGACGAACCACGGACACGACCGCCGCCGAACATCGGCCCGGTGGTCGGACCCGGCCGGAGAAACCACTGGTACGACGCCTACCGCCGACCGCCATCATGACAAGGAGCAACCCGCCATGAACACCGTCACCATCACCATCGTTCTCACCGTCTCGACCGTCGTCAGGGCGCTGGTCCTGTTGGCCGTCCTGATTCTGCTGCGACGACTGTGGACAAGCACTGGCGGCAAGTCACTGACCCGACCGACCTGGCCAACGCGATCATTCGACCGACCCGCCATCCAATCCCACGCCGCCAGAACGCGCCAGGAGCACCAGGGCGCCGCCCACCGCACCACCCGATTCAACTGGCAGCAGGACTCTGCCACCCTGCAAGCGATCCACGCCGTATGGGAGGCGATGCGACAGCACCAAGACGAGTGATAGGTGAGCGACCGGCGGAGTAAATAGGACCTTCTGGACCTGGGAAAAATTGCTTCCCGGGTTCAGGAGATCCTGCTCATTCCTCATCAGCCGCTGACCCAGACCACAGTCCTCATGGCCCGGGTTCGTATAAGAACCTCGTGGTACCCCCTCCGGGATTCGAACCCGGGACCATGTGCTTATCAGGCACGGACGAGGTATAAGCTCGCTGCTCTAACCGCTGAGCTAAGGGGGCGGGGAGGGCGTCGCGCGCGACGGCGCCACGGCACGAGACTACCCCAGGGCGGGCTGTGACGGGCCGGACACTTGGCGCGAACCGGCTCAGCCCCCGAACCACGTCTTGACATTGGCGACGATCGCCTTGTCGAAGGCGTCGTCGGAGTGGTGCTCGGCGATCCACTGGGCGAAGGAGCCGCCCGCGGCGGCGTCCATCTCCCGGCGGCACGCCTCCGGCTCGCGCAGCGCCCGCGTGAGCATCGCCGCCGCCTCGTCCAGGTCCCGGTAGATGAACGGGTAGGTCCGCGGCACCAGGGCGCGGGCCCACTCGCGGTCGGGCAGGACGCCGATGACCCCGGCCCCCAGGGCCTCGACGTAGAGCAGGCCGTAGGACACCTCCTCGGCGGTGGCCAGGAACGCCGTCGTGCGCGCCAGCGCCTCCCAGTAGGACTGGCGGGTCGCCGTGAGCGGCCCCATCCACACCCAGTCCCGCTGGGAGATGTCCATGGCGGCCTCGGAGACGAGGCTGTCCTCCTGCAGGCGCATCTCGACCTTGAGGGGCACCGCCTTGCGCACCTGCTCCAGGACGCGGAAGAACTGCTCGGGGTGCTTGCGGCGGCTGAGGTAGATCGACGGATACAGGACGATCGGCACCTGCGTGTACACCCGCGGCTGGATGTGGTCCAGGCGGAAGCCCAGGTTCACCCACGACAGCCGGGCCCGCTCGTACAGGCGCTGGGCGGTCCACCTCGACATGAGGTCGCCGATCTCGTTGGCGGTGCGCTGGGAGTCGGCGAAGGTCGGGAACAGGGCGCAGGACAGCGCCAGGGTCGCCGTGTGGACGTCCGGGGCGGCCGAGGGCACCGAGCGCCACACGAAGTTCATGATCCGCGGCTCGGCCCCCGGCGAGCTCTGGGACAGGACGCGCCAGATGTGCGGGGAGTCCACCGCATCCATATTGATGACCACGAGGTCCCCGGGGTCGATCATCTCCAGGGGCACGACGTCGAAGTCCTGGCTGCGCCGGGCGGCGGGGCCGATGACCACCGATCCGGGGAAGATCCGCAGCAGACGGCGCACGAGCGTGTCGCCCGCCTCGTGCCCGGCCACGCGCCCGCCGGACGAGATCTCGACCGAGTCGTACTTGATGGCGATCCTCATGAGCGCACCTCCGTGATCTCCCTCTCCCCCGCCGCGGTCTCGTCGACGTCGTCGCCCGTGCCGGCCGGGATCCTCATGGCGTAGAAGGACCGGTGGACGAAGATCAGGGCGACGGCGAAGAAGGCCGCCGCCAGGACGTGCACCATCGTCCCCATCCCCTGGGTGGACAGGCTGACGGCGAGCTCGACGGCGAGCAGGCCGAAGAGGGTCGTGAACTTGATAATGGGGTTGAGCGCCACCGACGAGGTGTCCTTGAAGGGGTCCCCGACGGTGTCGCCGACGATCGAGGCGTCGTGCAGGGCCGTGCCCTTCATGTGCAGGTCGACCTCGACGACCTTCTTCGCGTTGTCCCACGCGCCCCCGGCGTTGGCCATGTAGATCGCCTGGTACAGGCCGAAGACCGCGATCGACACCAGGTAGCCGATGAACAGGAAGGGCTCGACGAAGGCCAGGGACAGCGTGATGAAGAAGACCGCCAGGAAGATGGTGAGCATCCCCTGCTGGGCGTACTGGGTGCAGATCTCGACCACCCTGCGGGAGTCCTCCACCGAGGCCCGCTGCGCCCCGGCGTCCAGGTGGATGGACTTCTTGATGAAGGCCACCGCCCGGTTGGCGCCCGTGGTGACCGCCTGGATGGAGGCCCCGGAGAACCAGAAGACGACGGCGCCCCCGGCGATCAGGCCCAGGAGGAAGGGGGCGTGCATGAGGGACAGGTTCTCGATGCCGCGACTCAGGTGGTCGGTCAGGCCGATGATGATGGAGAAGATCATGGTGGTGGCGCCCACGACCGCGGTGCCGATGAGGACGGGCTTGGCGGTGGCCTTGAAGGTGTTGCCGGCGCCGTCGTTGTCCTCCAGGAGGTACTTGGCCCGCTCCCACCGGGGGGCGAAGCCGAAGTCGCGGCGGATCTGGGCGTCGACGTCGTCGACGTCCTCGATGCGGGAGAGCTCGTAGACGCTCTGGGCGTTGTCGGTGACCGGGCCGTAGGAGTCGACGGCGATGGTCACCGGCCCCATCCCCAGGAAGCCGAAGGCGACCAGGCCGAAGGCGAAGACGGCCGGGGCCGCCATGAACGACTCCAGGCCGGAGCCGGACAGGACGAAGGCGGCGCCCATGAGGCCCACGACCGTGATGCCCAGCCAGAAGGCGGAGAAATTGCCGGCGACGACGCCGGAGAGGATGTTGAGGCTGGCCCCGCCCTGGCGCGAGGAGCGGACCGTCTCGCGCACGTGCTGGGAGGCGGTGGAGGTGAAGACCTTGACCAGCTCGGGGATGAGGGCCCCGGCCAGCGTCCCGCAGGTGATGATGGTGGCCAGGCGCAGCCACAGGCCGGCGCCCAGACCGCTCAGGACCAGCCAGGTGGCCGCGTAGGTCAGGACGATGCACAGGGCGCTGGTCAGCCACACGAGCGTGGTCAGGGGGGTTTCGAAGTTCATCCTCTCGGCGTCGGCGTAGCGCAGGCGGACCCAGGTCTTGTTGATGGCGTAGGCCGCCCAGGCGGCCAGGATCATGGCGGCGCGCACCGTGAAGATCCACACCAGCAGCCTGGCCTGGAGGGCCGGGTCGGGCACGGCCAGCAGGACGAAGGTGACCAGGGCGACGCCGGTGACGCCGTAGGTCTCGAAGCCGTCGGCGCTGGGGCCCACCGAGTCGCCGGCGTTGTCGCCCGTGCAGTCGGCGATGACGCCGGGGTTGCGCGGGTCGTCCTCGTCGATCTTGAAGACGATCTTCATCAGGTCCGCGCCGATGTCGGCGATCTTGGTGAAGATGCCGCCGGCGATGCGCAGGGCCGAGGCCCCCAGGGACTCCCCGATGGCGAAGCCGATGAAGCAGGCCCCGGCCACGTCGGCGGGCAGGAACAGGAGGATGGTCAGCATCATGAGCAGTTCGAGGCTGATGAGCACCATGCCGATGCTCATGCCCGAGCGCAGCGGGATCTCGTGCACGTCGTAGGGCTTGCCGCGCAGGGAGGCGAAGGCGGCGCGGGCGTTGGCGAAGGTGTTGACCCGGATCCCGAACCAGGCGACGGCGTAGGAGCCGCCCATGCCCAGCAGGGAGAAGAGCACGACGACGCCGACCCGGGACCATCCGAAGCCGACCAGCGCCTTGTAGTAGACGACGATGACCGCGGTGATGAACAGCCACAGCACCAGCAGGAAGCGCCCCTGGCGCAGCAGGTAGGCCTTGCAGGTGGAGTAGATGAGCTCGGCGACGCGCAGCATGGAGTCGTGCACGGCCGCCCGGCGCAGGCGCACGAAGGTGAACACGCCGAAGCCGAGCCCGGCCAGGCACACGGCCAGGCCGATCAGCAGCAGCGCCCGCCCGCCCAGCCCCAGGCCGACGACGACGCCGCTCAGGTCCGGCAGCTCGAGGTTCGCCTCCCCTCCGCCGACGTCGCCGGTGACGTCGGCCGTGAGCGGGCTGAGCGCGGCGGCGCAGGGGGCAAGCGTCGGGAGCATAGGGGGCATCACCTGGGTATCGGTCGTGTGGCGTCCGTCATGAAACGCGGCAAGTTAACCACAATGAGCGGCCCCGGTCACAATCGGGATCGGTCCGGCCGGCCCGCGGGCGGGCGCCTCGGTTCCGCGGCTCGCCCCGCCGCCGCGCCCGGCCCCGTCTCTCACCGGGACCGGATCATCCGCCCTTCCGCGCACCTTCCGGGATCCGGCCGTCGACGACGATATGCCCGCCCTCCCGCGCCCGGCCGCCCCCACGGGCGCCGGTTGCGTCCTACCCTGGCACCGCGGAGCCTGATGGCAGGCGCCCCGACCCCAGGAGCACCCATGAAGATCGCGCAGCGAGCCTTACGAGCACAGCCCTTCCACGCCATGAGCATCGGCGCCCGGGCACGGGAGCTGGAGTCCCGGGGGATCCGCATCGCCAAGCTCAGCCTGGGCGAGCCCTCCTTCGGCGCCCCGCCGGGTGTCCACGAGGCCATGCGCGCCACCATGGACGGACGCGCCCTGCCCTACACCCCGGCCGCGGGTCTGCCCGCGCTGCGCCGGGCCGTGGCCGGCCTGTACCGCACCCGCCACGGCGTCGACGTCGACCCGCGGCGGGTGCTCATCACGGCGGGGGCCTCGGCGGGGCTGCTGCTGGCCACGGCGCTGACGACGGAGGCGGGCGACGACGTCGTCATGGCCGACCCCTGCTACCCCTGCAACCGCGAGCTCGTCGACACCTTCGGGGGCCGCGTCGTCCTGGCCCCCACGACGCCGGCCGCCCGCTACCAGCTCGACCTCGCCACGACGCTGGCGGCCTGGACGGAACGCACGAGCGCGGTGCAGGTGGCCACGCCGTCGAACCCGACCGGCACGACCATCCCCTTCCCCGAACTGGCCGCCATCTGCGAGGCGGCGCGCGAGCGCGGGGCCTGGCGGATCATCGACGAGATCTACCTGTCCCTGGCCGATCCGGCCCCGGACGGCTCGCCGGCCCGCACCGCCCTGGAGGCCGACCCCGAGGCCATTATCGTGTCCTCCTTCTCGAAGTACTTCGGGATGACCGGGTGGCGCCTGGGCTGGCTTATCCTGCCCGAGGAGCTGCTCACCCCGGCCGACAATCTGGCCGTCAACTTCTTCCTGTGCGCCTCGACCCCCACGCAGATGGCGGCGCTGTCCTGCTTCACGCCCGAGGCGCTGGCGGCCTGCGAGGACCGGCGCCTGGAGCTGCTCGCGCGCCGCGGGCTCGTCCTGGACGGCCTGGAGCGGATCGGCCTGCCGGTGCCGGTGCGGCCCGACGGCGCCTTCTACGCCTACTTCGACGTCACGGGCACGGGCCTGGACGCGTGGACCTTCTGCGAGCGGGCCCTGGAGGAGGCGCACGTGGCGCTGACGCCGGGGCGGGACTTCGGCCCGGCCACGGGGAGCACGCACGTGCGCCTGTCCTACGCGGCCGGGCGCGAGGAGCTGGCCGAGGGCCTGGAGCGGCTCGGGGACTTCGTGGCGGGCCTGGGCGGCTGAGGAGGTCTGGAGGGGCCGACGGCGGCGGGCGCGCCTCGCCGCTGGCCCCGCTCCGCCGTTCCCCGTCCCGCCCGCGACCGGAGGCGAGTCCCGTAGCCGTTCCAGATAACCGGGGCGGAGGGCCCTCCCGCCCGCGACCGGAGGCGGGCGCTGCTCCCGCGCTGAGCCCGGCGCAGAGGTTTGAGTTCCGTCGGAAGCAGCCCGCACCCGCCGATGCCCACCGCGATCGTCTCCCGAGCTCCGCCCGCGACCGGAAGCGGGCGACTCAGCGCACCCAGCAGCGGAGGCTCCCGACCACCGTCGAGGTCGCCCGGTACCTGGGGCTCCCCGGCGCGCTCAGCGGCGGAGGGCCACCAGGCGCCGCAGCCCGGCCAACCCCCGGGCCGAGTCCTGCGCCCAGCCGGCGACCCGGCGCGAGAGCAGCAGGTCGATCAGTCCCAGGCCCACCCGCCAGGGACTGGCCAGACGGGGCGCCGGACCGGGATCGGCGACCAGTCGCGCCGCGAGGTCGGGGCGCTGGGCGGCGAGGAGGGCGCGGGCCTTGGCGGCGTGCACGGGCTCGGAGACGATGACGATCCGCGCTCGGGGTTCCAGGAGGGCCTGCGAGTTCGCCACGTTCTCCCAGGTGGAGCGGGATGTCTCCTCCAGAGCGATCGGACCGCGGTATCCGGCGTCGCGGGCGGCGTCGGCCAGGAGCCGGGCCTCGCTGCGGCGCCCGGCGACCGCTCCCCCGGAGACGATGAGGACGCCGTCCGCCTCCAGGGCCGCCAGGCCCCGGGCGATCCGGCGGCGGTTGATCCGGCCGGCGCGGGGCCCGGCGTCGGCGTGCCCGAGGACAAGAACCGCCTGACCGCGGGGAGTGGCAGGCCTCTGGTCAGTGGGGCGGACCTGGCCGCCCAGCATCGCCTGGTCGCGGGGAGCCGTGAATGGCGGGCTCATTGCGGAAGCCGGTTTCACGGGCGGAGCCTGGCTCCGCGGAGCCGGATCGCGGCTCGGGACCCGGTCCCGGCCGGCCCGTTCCGGAGCCCGGTCCCAGCCGATCCATCCCGGGGCCCGGGTCCGGCCGGCCCGCGCGTCTGAGTCCGGCGGATCGGCCCGCCGGTCGGGCAGGAACCACCGCGCGGCCCGGCGCTCGATCGCTCCCGCCCCCAGCGAGGCCGCCAGGCCCGCCCCCGCGGCCAGTCCCGCCGCGACCACGAACCCGTTCACATCCCCGTCACAGCAGTATCATAGTGTTGTATACACATATCGCAACCCACACAATAACCCCGATCATGATAAAGGAAGCGATCCACCCATTAAGGTTTGACGATTTTCGACGCCACAACCCAACACGTAAAATATCGAACAAGAAAAACAGAAGTAACCCCAATTGCAGGGCCACATAAACAAGCAGACCAATGCGCATCTTAGTTCCAGCGGCGCCATCGGACATGCCTAGAGCCAGAACCACGGAGAAAATTACCGAGGAAACCGCCCCCACGGCCAGCAGCGACCGACGGAACCCCAGAGCGAAACTGAGTTTCTCATGCTCTCGCACAACAATGACGCAGGAAGCGATGAATGCCGGAACAAGGGCCACCATGGGAGCCATGGCCTGTCCAGGAAATGGCGTTCCTTTTTCCGCTGCAACCCAGTGGAGCACGAGCTGACCCACAATATAAGAAACCAGGCACGCGACGAATGCCGGGAGCGTGAATATCTCGCGCTTGGGGTTCATGTAGATTCGCATGTCAAAATTGGGTTGGGACGGTGACGGCTGCACGTATATGGATACAACTTCCCCGTTCCAGCGCGCACTGGCCGGCTCCTTCATATCATAGCCGCCGGACCCTTCCCCGCCAGGCTCATATTTGACATCATCGACACGCATGCCCGGCGGCACCATGAATCTCACGTGGGTGCCCAGATCGTCGTCGTCGTTCCTGCTCGCTCCGGGAAGGAGTACCGATGAAGCCGTAATACCAAATTTGTCGCGCCAGTTCCGATAGCCCTTCTTCCCACTCTCCTCCCTGTTAGCGCTGAAGGAGAACCTTATGCGTGCCCTGGAGGTTCCATCCACTGGAACACTCAGGAGCACGAACGTCGACTCCCTCAGCCAGGTCACCATTTCTTTCAGGGCAGCCATTTCTTCGAGAGCAACAGTTTCGCACTTTTCGAGTGCAACCTTATCCACATACCCCAGGGCGGCGAACATATTCTTGTCGAAGCCATCTACCGGAGCGTTTAGAAAACTGTCATACATCTCCCTCGCCCTCGAGTCGCTTAGATTCAAGAAAGTATTTATAGGCATATGCTCGTAACGACTTTCCAGGAATCCGAAGAACAGGAAGGTGGCGAACCTCGCCGTTTCCCGATGCGTGGCCAGGCACATCTGTCGTCCCCAGCAACTTTCAAGCTTGTTCGTCATGTACGGGCGGTCATCCATGACGTCCAACGGCAGCAGCATACGAGGGTAACCCCGACCGCGAACCGATTGAGCATCTCCTAAAATGTCTCTGAAATGAAGGATATCCACATCATATGACAGACTGCAGCTCAGAGTCGTCTTGTCAACATACTTGAGTCGATTGACCTTCCGCAGCAACCATTCGCGCCGCCTCAGCCAGGACTGAAAGTACTTTTTTGAGTGACTTTTCAGTTCGCGAACAGTCGGCGGTCCATCGAGAACACTCGATACTTGCGAACCATGCTTCTTGCCCCCAAATAAATCAAGCATTCCTCCTAGTCCTCCCCTCCTCGTGCGGTTCCGCTGCCTCATCCCGTCGGTCTTCCCCGTAGTAGGCTCTCTTCAATTCAATGACCGGCGCCGGTATTGTCGCCATCGGCGGGATGATAATTCGTCCACGATGGATGTTACCGCCTTCTGATCTTGCGGCTCCCGCCTTCTTATTCCGCGTCAGCTTGAAACTCATTTTCTCCACACAATCACGAATATTCCAGATATTATCTTCGACGCACACCCTCGTCAAGTCATCAGAAACGCTCCGCCCAGCATCTGCGGCGGCCGCATCGTGTTAGAATAGGAGCGCGTCACCGTGATCATTATTATGGAGGACTGCTCACCCGCTCGAGTGACACGAAGCCGAGTCGCCAGCCGCGCCCGACGGAAACGGAGAGCGGTTCATGATGAGGCATTCGGAGCATACGGGTCCGAGGGACGATGACGGCCTCGCGCAACCGTAATGCGACTGGAACGGGCGGGTACCCACGACCAAAAAGCGAAAACCCGCTCACGAGCGTTCTCGCAACAATTTCCTCTCCGCGACGCTGCGAATCGCGAAGACGATCGAACGCGCCGGAAGATAGAAGTCCATTATCCCGCCATACGGGATGAAGAAAAAGACACAGAAGAACAAGCGGAACCGACCGGATCCCGCCAGCCAGCCATAGTGGGCCGCACAGACCCGCCACGCCCACCCACCACGGCAACCCCGAGCAGGACTGCTCGGGGTTCGACGCCCACTCGGACAGCATGAGGCGAAGCGGTGTCAGCAGGCTATGCCATCGACAAGACGGGGCCGTCGCTAGCAACCGCGCAACAAGGCGTCTGCTAACTGATCGGCTCGTCTTCCTGACGGTAGCATGTCCCTCACTCCACCACTTGATCGGATGCCGGACCGGATCAGGGAACCCGGTTCGTCAAGCAACTTCGCAAGCGTACCATGCGCTTGCAGTGATGTGCATCACTTTTATGTTCGGACATAGGATATACATGAGTTTTTCTCACCGGAGACGGTGGTACGGGGTCGGGGGTCAGTGTGGTGGTGCCGGTGAGGTGGGTGCGTGGTGGTTCGTGGGTGCGTTCACGGCGGGGTGGTCATCTGCGAGGTTCGGGTGGCGGCGAGTCCGGTCGTCCACGACCGTGCCGACCGAGCCGTTCCCTGCGCGCCCCTCCTCGGGGGAGTCGGAGACGCGGCCCGGGATCCGGCGCGCCGTCCGCCAGCGCGCTCCGTCCCCAGGGGGTCGATGATCAGGAGACCACGCCCGGGCAGTCGATGATCAGGAGACCACGCCCGGGCAGTCCGCGTGCGCCCGCCCCTGGGGGAGTCGATTCGGTGATGTCACCTCGGGTCGCATTGTGCCAGGCGTGCTCGCGAGGATCGCGCGCAAGCGGATTCCGTCAGGCCAGGCTCGCATGGCGCGAGCCGGAGTGGATTCCGATGAGTTGACCTGGAATTACGCAAGACCGGTCTCGGGTCCGTGCCTGCCCCGGACTCGGCCCGCGCCGGGCCGAAGGTCGGCGGGGTGTTCCGGATCGTGGGTTCGGCGTTGTCCCCACCGCCGCGCCCGTGCAGGTCTTCGTCCCGGCGTCGGCATGTTCGTTCGTGTCGGTCCTGCGGGCGGAACCGGTGGCCGGGTGCGCCCCTGCCCGAGGTGCCGGTGGGAAAGCCTCCGGACTGGATCCCGGTCGGTGGACCGGACCGCGCCGCATCTCTTGTCCGCGCCGCACCGGGGACGCCGCGGTCCGCGAGCACGTCGCTTAACCCGCGAGCACGTCTGCTAGAGGTACGTGCTCGCGGGTTAAGTGACGAACTCGCGGGTCGAGGTACGTGCTCGCGGGTTACCCGACGATCTCGTGGGCCCGGCCTGGAGCGGTGCCAGCCGGGATGGGACGGGAGCCGGAGTCGGGCTCACGACGGCCCCAGGTCGGTGCGGCCGACTTCGCATTGGCGCGGACCCGGCTGGCGCAGGCCGGACCCAGGGCGGTCGGGGCCAGCGCAGACCCGAGCCCGGGTCAGTGCGTGCTGGGCCCAGCTTGCGTAATGCGAGCCCAGCGCAACAGAATCCACCCCACCTCGCGCTGTGCGAGCTCAGCGCGACGAAATCCATCTGCGCTCGATCCGCGCGAGCCCACCTGGCACGATGTGAGCTGAGGTGACATCACCAAAATGACTCCCCCGGGGGCGGGGCGCGCATACGGCCGCCCCCTCGCGCGGAGCGCAGCACGACTTCCCCGAAGCGGAGACCCGCACGGGACAACAGGGGCCCGTCCAAGAGCCCCATGGTGGACCCGGCCGGATTCGAACCGACGACCGCCGCGGTGTAAACGCGTTGCTCTACCAGCTGAGCTACGGGTCCGTGCGCTTTCGGGGCGCCCTGGTCGCGCCCCGGGGGTGCGGGCGAACGGCTGCGGGCGCGAGGCGGCGCCGCGGCACTGCGCCGCCGCACCACCGGACCGCCGTCTGTACCGCCGCCTCAGTGCCGCCGGCTGGACACGCGGATGCCGCTCCACCGCCGGCCCATCGCGGCCGCCGAGGTGGCGTGCATGCCCGCGGTGCGGGCCGCCTCCTCGACGTCGGCGGGCGGGACGGCCCCCGCGGTGCGGGCCTTGGGTGTCAGGACCCAGACGAGCCCGTCGCCGTCGAGATTGGCCTGGGCGTCGACGAGGAGGTCCGTCAGGTCGTCGACGTCGCCGTCGTCGGCCCGCCACCACACGATGGCGGAATCGGCCACGTCCTCGTAGTCCTCGTCCACCAGCGCGGTGCCGGTCTGGGCCTCGGCGGCCTCGCGCAGCGCCTGGTCGACGTCGTCGTCGTACCCGAACTCCTGGATGATGAGGCCGGAGGTGAAGCCGAAGGCGCCACCCGCTGTACTCGTCACTGTCGTCTCTCCGTCCCTGGGGCCGCCGGCCGGCCCCGTGTCGCGCGCGTGCGCAGCATCTCGGTCGACGAAGCGGCCGATGCCGCCCGTCCCCGCGGTGTCGCGCGCGTGCGCGGCGTCCCGCCCGGTGCGGGAGCCCCGTGGCACTAGCCCATCGCACATGGGGGCGGGCGCGCAAGTGAGTCGTGCGTCCGCGGTCTCCGGCGGCTCCTTCGCCCGCCTTCGCGAGCCCGACCCGGTGCCCGACCTCACACGAGACGTGGGACTTTCATCCCCCTTGAAGAGCGACTTCGGACTCCCGAGGCCGTAGATTGGACCCCGCAGACACCAGTGGTCCCGAGCCGAGGCGCTGACCGGCCTTCGGCCGATCCACGGGCCACCACCGCAGATGGCGAGGAAAGAGGATTCCGTGAGCCCGACCAGCGACTCCACGCCGCTCATCGACGGCCTCCTGACCAAGGTCGCCGACAACGACCCCGAGGAGACCAGGGAGTGGCGCGAATCCCTCGACGCCCTCATCCGGGAGAAGGGCGGGCCGCGCGCCCGCTACATCCTCCTGTCGATGCTCGCCGAGGCCCGCAAGAAGAACGTCTCCCTCCCGGTCCAGACCACAACGCCCTACATCAACACGATCGACGTCGCCGACGAGCCCTACTTCCCCGGCGACGAGGACACCGAGCGCGCCTACCGCCGCTGGCTGCGCTGGAACGCCGCCGTCATGGTCACCCGCGCCCAGCGCCCCGGCGTGGGCGTGGGCGGGCACATCTCCTCCTACGCCTCCACCGCCACCCTCTACGAGGTCGGCTTCAACCACTTCTTCCGCGGCAAGGACCACCCCGGCGGCG